>JAABUJ010004991.1_pt1 | contig 13576 bp, 10 predicted proteins | sample 5559131 | NCBI WGS metagenome assembly JAABUJ01 (sample SAMN10711875, study PRJNA513366) | rock metagenome | isolation source: Antarctica rocks | place: Antarctica: Victoria Land, Mt New Zealand nord | collected 2016-01-07
AGGTAGGCCGCTATATGGTGTCAAACAAGATGGCCCAGTGTTACGGGTGCGACCTCGTGTCGCACCCGTAACACTGGGCCTAGATCTGGCTCACGTGATCCACATCGGCGTGGATGCGCAAACAGGCGCATGGGATGGCAGCTGGATTTATCCCTCGTAGCTGAGAAGACAGGCACAGGCCCTCGCCGCAGTTGTAGTCCGTTGCAGTTGTACCGGAGTCGACTCCGGAATGCTACTGTTCTCACAGAGGTGAACTAGGACCGCTTTTGAAGAGGACATCATGGCATCATGACGTCCTCTTCAAGTGTCTGATTGAGATGTAAGAAGGGTAGTCGCTTACAGGATGCTGCACAAGGGACGGTCGTCAAAGAAGTTGCCAATGAGGAACAGGAAGGTTTGCTATGGCTGCTGAGCGAAGAGGGCTTATACTGGTGGTCATGTGCTTGCTCATCGTGTTGGGCAGCACGACAGCCAAGGCCGCTGGGAATGGCTCTCGCCGTGTCGCGGGCGGCGCAACCATGGCACCCATCTCGATCACACGCCGCAGTAATGGTTTGGTTATGTCTGTCGACATCAGCCCAGGCCCCTACTTTGTGAGTGAACTTATTAGCGTGCAGGTTACACTCAGCAACCAATCGCTGAAGGCGATCTGGTATCAAGGTGTGACGACTGCAAACATCAGAACCCCTTCAGAAGGAAGAACAACTTTCTTCCTTCATTTTTCTGGTGGATCTCCTCCCCACTTCGTCATGTCACCTTTTCTCCAGAACGGGGGCGGCCAAGTCGGGCTCACAAAGTTGCCACCTGGTACTACCATCCATATGATCTTTTTGGCGCCTCTTCCCTCAAGTGGTTCGCCTGCGCTTGTTGCACAGGCACATCTGTATGATCGTGGCCCAGGTATAGGGAACTACTTTCCACCTCCCATGCACATCTTTGCAGCAAGCTGGCCTTCTTTACCACTTACTGTTTCTTCACGGGTACCCACAAACCGCGCCCTGCGTCTTCACGCGGCAGCAACGCATGTGGACGTGATCGTGCCTCATGGTTCCTTGCCTCAGTTGCTCTACCAACAAACCTCTCGCTGTGGGAACCTACAAACAGGCACGTCCGATTGGACTGCTATACCGTCATCTGGGGTCTCACTCTCGGACTGTCCTTATGCTGCTTCAACAGCACAGGTACTCGTCTCTGCCCTAGGCTATGCTTCCATCATGGAGAGCACTAAAAAGGCGGGGTAGCCTACTGAGATAGCTGCTATCTCAGTGGCGCCGCGTCGTGCAAGCGAGCCAGACAAGCACGGCCTGGAGACGATAGGGGCCATGCACTCCCCATCTTTTTTGTGCGCCCCGCTCTGTCAGCGGCCACGGCCATCGCGGTCCGCCCGCGCCTCCGCACGGGCCAGCGCCGCCCCCACGGCCTCACGCGCCACCCGTTGGACCTCTTGCTCCGTCTGCCTGTGGCTGCGCGGGACCCCGTTGGCCACATGACGGCTGAGCGTCTGTGCCCCCATCCCATTGTGGCGCAGGGCGAACGCCGCGGCCGCCTGTTCCGTAGCCGCCCGCTCGTCGAGGCCAGCGACGCGGGCCTGCTGGTAGGCGTCATACACCTCCCGCGCGTAGGTGGCCGTGGGCACCCCCAGGCCCGCGATCCGCCGCAGCTCGGCCGCGTGGGCCTGCTCGGCGGCCCATTGCGCGGCAGCAGCCTCCTCCCGCACCGCGGCGACCCGCACAGCCTCAGCCTGGGCCGCGCGCTCGTCTCGGGCCAGACGAGCGGCGTCGGGACGCGTCAGGTCCTCGTTGAGATCCTTCAACGCGGGGCGGTAGCGTTCCGCCGCAGGGAACTGCTCCACGATGCGGGCGTAGAGGTGGTCGCCTGCCCAGTCGTTGGCGGTGGCCACGATGACCCGCCGTCATGTTCCAGCGTAGCCGTAATCGCTGCAGTGGGCAGCGGCCCCCGGCCATCGGTGCTCAGGACGCGCCTCGGCTCCTGCCCCGCGCGCGCCTGGCGCAACGCATAGGCGCTCAGAGCGTTGATCAGCGACTCGGTAATCAGCAACCGGGCCGGCGCGCTTTTCTGCCCCGGTGAAGCGGGGGCGTCCACCCCAAAGAACCCCTCGGCGCGCCGGCAAACAGATCATTGACGAGCCCTGGAAGGGTGCTGCCCAGCAGACATAGAGATAGTGAGGGTGTTCTCCCTGCTGTCACAGCAGGCGCGTGTCTCTCCTGCTCCCTCTGTTTTCCCCTGGGCTGGCGACATCGCTTAGCCGCTCGTGACAGCTATGGACACGGCCATAGACAACACCCGTGGACAGACGGCTCCCACGCGGTGATCACGACGGCTCCTCAGGGGCGTTGTTGCCGCCCCTTGAGCAACCGGCTGACCCACGTAGCCAGCACAGGTAAGAGCTCCAGGTCCCCGCCACGAGGCCCAGGTAAGAGCTTGGTAAGAGCTTGGTAAGAGCCGCGTCCACGGCAAAAAGGCCTGGTAAGAGCTTGGTAAGAGGGTGTGTTGTATGCTCGTCCCCGTGGCTAGCGCCGCGGGACGCCAGGGCCGTCGCCGGCACGCATGATGGGGGGATGGATGCGCCTTCTGAGCGTGATGGAGCAGAGCAGACTACCTCCAGCCAGCAGGGCTGTACTGCTCCACCGTTTACTACTCGTCGCCCGCGCTGGGAGAGCGGCCTGGTTGACTAGCATTACACGCGCCGCCGCAGAAGGAAAAAGAAGCATGGCTGACAGTCTACAGCGAAGTCAAGTTCATGGTACACTTGTTCTTATAAAAAGTTACTGCCGTGAAGGTACTGCTCATCAGGAGAAGGCAGGTGGCGCGGAGATGAAGGGGTACCGCTCGTCAAGCGGGAGGTTGCGGCCCAGCCGGCGCGGACGTGCAGCGGGGTGGAGGACACAGATTTTGCTCGCGATGCTGCTCGGCAGTGGCGGGGGTGTAGCCGCCGTGCAGATCATGCACCGTCGCGTCACCACCCCGCCAACCACACTCCTGGGCCAGCCAGCGGCCATCTCCCACATCCACGCGCCCGCCGCACCCTATGCCACGGCTGCCGCATTGCTGGCCCACACCGGCCACCTATCCGGGCACTGGTTCGTGCGCACACGCCGCGGCCATACTCAGCTTGTGGTCGCCACGCCATCATCAGCGCAGCACCAGGAGGCTCGCCATGCGGCACCGTAGTTGGGTACTCGTACTGGTGGTCTCCTGCTCCCTCTTGAGCGGAGCCACGCCAGCGCAGTCCCTACGCATCACGTTTCGTGCTCTCGATGGGGGGCGTGCGGCGGTGCAGGATATCCGGATACGCGCGCTTGTCGTGGCGCAGAATGGGACTCTGTACGCTGGCGGTATGGGCACGGCGAGCGTGGTGGACGCGAGCGGCAACATCGTCAACCCGCACGGGCCACGGGGCAGTGCCTTCCTGGTCTCGCACGATCATGGGGCAACCTGGACCATCCGCCTGACTCCCGCGTCTGCCCTTTCACCGATGTGGACCGATCACACCCGCTGGCCGATCAACTTCACCGTGTATCAGATGGCTGTGGACCCTCAGCATCCCCGCACGATCTATGCGGCGGGGGTGACCAATGGAGGCGGCTTTCATTCTCTCGTGCGTTCCGTTGATGGGAGCCACACCTGGCAAGATGTGTTGTTCTACAAACGAATCTTCAACGGGGGGAACAACTACACCCTGCAGACAAACATTGTGGTCACGCCAACCACGCGGGTCACTGTGGCACAGTTGGGGCGACCGGTTGGTATTACCTTGGTCATTGATCCACGTGATCCTCGGCGCCTCTACCTAGGAACAGCTACGGCAGGCGTCTTGCGCAGCACAGACGCGGGCACGTCCTGGATCTACAACTCCAGGTCGCCCAGCGTGCTTACCGGCGTAGCTGAGCAACTGGTGCTCGACCCTCAGCGGACGCAAACACTCTACGCTCTGGTGCAGGGCACGACCTTTGCCCAGCTCTACCGCACTGACGATGGTGGCATGATCTGGCGTTCACTATGGCATGGCGGCTACGCGAGTGGGGTGCTCCTGGAAGGGAGCACGCTCTACCTAGTGCGTAGCGATGGGATCTACGCTAGCACAGATCGTGGCACTCACTGGCGCCTGGCCGTGAACGCGCGCGCGCTGCCGGGCTTTACCATGCGGACCACCTTTGGACTCGCGGGCACTGTCGTCCAAGCGCTACACCACGCGGGTGTCTGGTACGCCGTGGACAACAATGCCGTGAAGCCTGACCTTACCGGGCTCTTTGCAACTAGTACCGCTGGGGCTTCTTGGCGCTTGCTGACCACCGGTCTACGCGGCCCCCAGGGCGCGCTGGCTGGTCCCATCGACGACGGGAACCAAACGGTCATGTGGATTGACGCCGCCGCGCATCCGCCCGTCTTGCTCACAGCGAGCCAAGTCAATGGCCTGTACCGTTGGAGCGTGATGCCGTGAGCGACAAGGTAACCGCTCGAGGAGGCATGCTGCCTTGCGTGCGTGCGGCCTTGTCGTGGTGCGGCGTTGTGGTGGCCGTTGCCTATGGTATGCTGGCGCAGCGGCCTAATTTAATCCTGGCAGCGTCTAGCCAGTTCCCGCCGCCCTGTGCCAACAACACGACCAATCTGGAGGACCCGACAGCGGCCGCTGCCGACAGCGCGAACTCCTGGGTGGCACAGCATACCGTGCTGCAGAACACAGCAGTGACGATTTACAGCGGTGCCTACGACCAGCCGAAGACTGGTGCTGCCCTCAATGACCTGACGCAACAACCAGTTGCTACGAACGTGATGGTGCTGGGCTCCGACTTCGCGAAAGTCACTGGCCCGGGTGGCTCCTGGAGTCTCAGTAACGCCAACCCGGGCAACACCTCTCCCGTTGCTCCAGATTGTACGCAAGGTGGCAAGAAGGCCACGCTCTACGAGTACACCGGTTCCTGGACGGCCCCAGCGCTCAATGTGAAAGGCGGACAGACGTCAGCGATTTTCTACCTGGCTGTCACATTTACCTTTGCCGATGGAACGCAGGTGCAATTCTTTACCAATATGCGAGTCGTTGCGCCTGGTCAATCCATTCCACAGATGCATACGCTCTGGTATGACACCGGCGGTATCCAGGGGCTCCCACCTCAGAACACGAACAACTCGGCATACAACATCTTTGCTGCTGGCGCCACAGCGCACCTGGAGTCGCATTACTTTTTCGCCGCCAATCCGGCGGGGACCAGCGCTGGCGGGAAAGCAAGCACCAGTTCCCTCGACAGCGTGTTCCTCTCCACTCCACTGGCTGCCGGCCAGCAACCGATCTTTGTGAACGCGCCCGCTGGGGCACAACAAGCACCGCCGGTAGGGGAGCCTATCACTCTACCATATCTATCACCGGGGCAGGGGAGCGCCAGCACTACCTTCACCTACCGATCATACGATAGCGACACGGGTTCCCTCGACCTTCCCCAGACAGGCACGATCATTGTGGCCCAGGGGACGATACCAGGGGCGCCGCCGTGGACCCAGTACGTCGTGACGGTGGACGAACCATTCTCGGTGGTACGACCCGGAGGAAGCAAGGCCGATGTGCGGGTGGGCACCTATATCATTGATAACGGCTTCACAGGGCCGGTGGCTGATGGGCTTGGCAGCCAGGGCGACAACCTGGGAGAAGGGCGCTACTATGCTTTCTACAGCAACCCTGGCCAGCCGTTGCCGACCCAGCCGGACGCCACCCACCTGCGCTTCACCTGGGCAGCGCCAAACCCCTCGACCTGGGATAGCGCCACCGCCACCGTCTCCTATATCCTCTCCGTTTTAGACGCGACGGCCGCGCAGGGCGGCGCCCTAGTCGAGCACACCTACCGCACAGGCGCGCTCACCCAGGACGTGCCCGGCAGCGCCGGTGACCCTTTCCTCGTCGTGCCGGGACATGAGTACGCGGCCTCGGTGCAAGCCATCTTCACCTTCGCCGACGGCTCCAGGATCACCAGTTCCTCCATTGACGGGCCACCGATCACGGCCCGGACCAGTGGCGGCCCTCCGCCCACCGATACGGCCACCGCGCCCCCCACCGACACCGCACCACCCGCAACGGCGACGGACACACCTCTGCCGACAGCAACAGACACACCCCTGCCGACGGCGACAGACACACCCCTGCCGACCCAGACGCCCACGCCACTGGACACGCCGACGGACACACCCACGCCCCGCCCCGGCCTGGCCGCCCTGCGCGTCGATCCCGACGCGGGCTGTTACGCCTGGGTCTTCCTCAAGCACGCCGACGACAGCTCTGCCGCCGATGCACGCATGTCTACCACCTGGGGCAGCCCCAACCCCTGCCACTTCCTGTGGCCGGCGGGCCGGCCGCTCCACCTGACACCAGCCCTGGACGGCAACCCTCAGCGTGTCGTCCTGACCCTGGCTGATCCCAACAGCGGGGCGGTGGCCTACCTCAACCCGATCACGATCGATCCGGGCACGTATACCCTCAGCACGATCGGCTGTGGCCCCCTGCCGGCGGCCACGCCCGCGCCCTATGCCACCTCGCCAACCTACCACGCCGAGATCGACCCCACAGCCTCCGCGCTGGCGCATATTGACTGGCTGCCTTCCTCACTCAACTCAGCGGCGCCCCCGGGCTATCAGGTGTGCGACATCCACTCTATCCTCCAACATGGGGGCGTGGTCGGGCTGCGCTTCACGGTGCAGCGGCGCTTCATCTTCGACGCGCTGGGTCCCACGCCCACGAACACGCCGACGGCCACACCCAGCCCCCAGCCCGTGCCCATGCCGGTGCTCGTCTACCCCGATCTGCCTGGGTCGCCCGGGGACCGGTCAGGCACGGCCTACCAGCGCTACGTGAACGGCCAGCCCGTCCACCAGGACGGCACACCTGGTGACGGCCCCTTCGTCGTCTGCCCGCCTGATCCGCCACCCAGCCCGCTGATCGTTGCGCCGGATGGACAGGCGACCGGCTACTCTGCCACAGGCGCGGGCACATGCCACAGTGACCCGGCGCCCACCGCCACGCCGCACACCGTGATCGTCTATGTCACGCCGACGCCTGGGCCAACCCAGACGCCGACTCCCATCCCGCCGACCCTCACGCCTGCGCCGTCCCCGACCTGGCCGGCCCCCTCTATGATGCCCACACCGCCGCCGGCGCCCACGGCCAATCCCTTTCACCCCTGCCCCCCGGATTGTGCCGCCGCCCCACCACCGGCTGCCTGGCTCACCCCAGCGCCGCATGGCACGCCGGCCACGGGTAGCCTCGTCGTGGGGGTGATGCGGACTGCCGTGGCCGCCAGCATGCCGGCGGCGATCATCACGCCGCACCCGCACGCGTCGGACGCGCAGTGCCAGGACACCGGTGGGGGCGCGCCCACCCTGCTGGCCTGCTACGAGGTGCTGATCACTCTGCCGGTGACCCAGACGCAGGTGCTGACCTATTCCCTGGTACTTAAACAGGAGGTCCCGTAGTCATGTTGCCCCTCACACCGTCCCTTATCTCCCTACTCCTGGTCGCTGACAACAGAGACCAGAGGGGCACAGATCCCTCCCCGGGGCCTGGACCTTCACATAGCCGGGTTCCCGCACCCCCTCCACGGGCGCAGGGCCGGCGGCGGGCGCGCGGCCAGCGCGGCCAGGCGCTGGTGGAGTTCGCTCTGATGCTGCCCGCGCTCGTCGTGGTGTGCTTTGGGATCGTGCAGATTATCCTGATGCTGCGCGCCGATAGCGCGGTGGCCGACCTGGCGCGGCAGGCAAGCCAGAAGGTTGCCCTGGACGGCCGCTGTGAGGACAGTTGCCTGCGCACGCTGATCGACCGCACGGGCCTCGCCCCGGCGGCGCTGCATCTCGCCGTGACGGCCACCGGCGCCGACGGCATGGGGCATGCCCTACCGGCCACCTATGGCGACGACGTGGTGGTGCAGGTTACCTATGACTACGGCCTGGACATCCCCTTTCTGGGCCACCTGCAACGCACACTGAGCGCGTCGGCGACGCAGGTGTCCACCACCTTCCAGGGGTCGTGAGTGATGGTCCACCGTCCATGCGTCCATCCTGTCGGCGCGGCCCCGTGGCTGGGCCGGCACGCGGGGGTCCGCTGTCCACGCGTCCATCCTTCTGAGGTCACACCCACCACGGTGCCGCTCATCACGGCGGGGCCGTCCCCGAGGGATCAGAGCGCGTCCGGCCCCGGCCAGGCCCTGGTGTTGCTGTCCCTGCTGTTGGCCCTGCTGCTTGTCCCTCTGGGCCTGATGGTCCTGGCGGTGCGCGCCCAGGTCGACACCTATCGCCAGGTGCAGGGGGTCGTGACCACGGCGGCCTATGACGCGGCGGGCATGCTCGATCCGCACGCCCTGCTGGGGGGAACGCTCCGCGTGGATCAGCCAGCGGCCCAGGCGCGCGCCGACCGCACCCTCTCCTTGGGCCTGGCCGGCTATGGTCAGCGGGTCGTCGCGGCAAGCACGGCGCTGACCGTGCGCCCCGGCAGCGCGCCAACCGTCTGCTACGCCGCCACCGTGACCATCGGCGTGCTGATGAGCGATGGCTGGGGCTGGACCTATCATCTCTCCGCCTGCGCGCGCAGCGCCGTGCCCGCGGGCTGACACCACGGATACGGATACGGATACGGATACGGATACGGAGGCCCACCGATGCTGCTCACTGGCCTGACGATTGGCGGCGTGCTGTTGATCTTGCTCATCGTGCTGAACGCGGCCGAACGCGTCTATCTGCGGCGCCACGCCGCCACGGAGGCCCGGGACCTGATCGCCGCGCAGGCCCAGGCCAGTGCGCGCGGCCTCATGCCCGACGCCCGTGACGCCACCCCGCTCCTGGCCGAGACACTGGACCAGGACTTCTTTCATGACGAGGAGACGCCACCCTGGTGGGCGCGCCTGCGCCGGCGGTCCCGCGCCATGGATGTGCCCCTCTCCCGGCCAGCCGCGCCGGCTGGGCGCCCGCTCTCCTCGCTGTCCACCCGCCGCGCCGGTCCCGCCTCACCCAAGATCGGGACCGGGGCCGGGACCAGCGCGCCCACCACGATGAAAGGACCCCGGCCCCGATGACCTCCTTCTTCCCCCGCCTGCGCTGGCTGCTCTTCGTCGGCATCGCCCTGATGGCCGGCGTGGTCGTCTACTCCCTGCTCGATCGCACGGCGGCGACCGCGCCGCCGCCCCTGCGCGTCCTGGTGGCCACGCGCGATATTCAGATCGCCGAGACCATTACCTCCACCATGGTCGAGGTGCGGCAGATCCCCTCAGGCGCGCTGCCGGGCCCCACGGCCGCCCTGGAGTCCGACCTGCCCCTCGTGCTGCAAAGTTCAGCCCGTGAGCCGCTCTACCGAGGAGAGATCATCTCCAAGATCAGGCTCTTTCGCCCGGGGCTCTCCCTCTCCGGCGCCCCCGACGAGGCCCTCGTCACTAAGGGACTGGCCCTGACCACGCTGCCAGCGAGCAGGATGGCCATGCCCCTCTCAGGGCTGCGCGCCGGCGACCACGTGGCGGTGATCGCCTCGTTCACCAGCGCTCTCCCCGGGGCCGCCGACCTGGCGGGCACGAACGTGCGCACCAGCGGGCTGGTCGTGCAGACCATCGACCCGTACGCCCTGGTCACCTTCGTCGACCCGGCGGGGGCGGCGCTGACCCTGGCCACACCCCGCGCCGAGGTGACCACGCTGCAGTACCTGGCCCAGAAGGGCGCCCTCTCCTACGCCCAGGTGCGCTCTGACGACCCCGCGCCGCACGACCCGCTCACCCATACCACCGGCGCCCAGATCCTGAAGGAGTACCATGTCCCGCAACAGTGACCACATGGCCCTGGGGGCCCGCCACCCGACCCGCTCTCTGGGCACTGAGACGGCCCAGGCTCCCGCCCAATGGGAGGACCAGGAGGAGGATCGCCTGACGTCTCGCCCCGGGGCGCCCCTCGCCCGGACCGTGCTGGCTCTGCCCGGCGGGGCGACGGAGGATGTGGCCCTCCTGCGGGGCGTCGGCCTGGACGTGCTGACCGTGGAAAGCACCGGGCCGGCGCTGCTGGCGGCGGTGCGGCACTATCGCCCCGACCTGGTCCTGGCGCACACCCACCTGCGCGGGGCCAATCGGCGTCTGGTGACCACCTTTGCGGAGATCTGCGGCGCGCCCACCATCCTCCTGACCCCAGCCAGCCTGCGCTCCGCCGCGCCCCAGGGGACCCCGGTCTTCTCCGGCTGGGCTGAGCCCTACCCGCCTGCCCTGCTGGCCGAGGCCGAGCGGATGGGCTGCGCGTTCGTGGCCTCCTGGCCGCCCGACCCCGCTGAACTGGGCATGGTGGCCACCGAGGCCGTGACCCTGGCCCGCCGGGCCGGGAGCGGCGCCCTGCCTGGCTACGCCGCCCACGCCCGCGCGCTGGCCGCGGCGCGGGTGATCGTGATCCGCTCCGACAAGGGCGGGGTGGGCAAGTCCGGCTTTTCGGTCAACCTGGCCTGCGCGCTCTCCCTGCGCGGCGGCCGGCGGACGCTGCTGATCGACCTGGACATCGCCGGGGCCTCCCTGCACACGCTGCTCGGGCTGCCAGCCGATCCCCGGCGTGGGCTGGAGGCTGCCTACGCCGCCCTGCAGGGGTGGCCGCACGCGGGGGAGCCCCTGGACCTGACGCCCTACGTAGCCACCTATCCGCCGCCGGGCCCCGTGCGGGAGACACGCGCCGCCCTGGACGTGCCCCCCGATGCGCCGAGTGACGCCCCCGCCCATGCTCCTGAGACGAGTGGACGTGGCCCGTCCCTGCACCTCCTGGCGGGCATCCAGGACAAGGGCGTGGGCGAACGTTTCTCCACCGATGAGCCGGCGCTGTTGGCCCTGCTCACGGCGGCGCGGGCCGCGTATGACGAGGTGATCGTCGACGTGGGCACGGACATCACCCACCGCCACCATCTGCTCCTGTCGGCAAAGGCCGATCGGGTGCTGGTCGTGCTGGATCCCATGGAGGATACCCTGCAGCGCTGCGCCCAGAGCCAGGCCGAGGTGATGAACTCCACGGGGCTCGCGCCCGACCGCTGCCGGCTGGTGCTCAACCGGGTCGCCGATACACAGCGGGAGCTGGACCTGGCCGCCCTCACCGCGCAGTTTGACGGCATCGGCGTGCTGGGCCTGCTGCCCGAGGCTACCTACCAGTGGCGCCGGAGCATCAGCCAGCACCTCCCCTTTGTCCTCTCGGTGGAGCGAGCCGAGCGCACGAGCGCGCTGGTGCGGGCCATGGAGGAGATCGTCAACAAGCTGACGCCGGGGCTGCTGCCCCCGCCGCCGCCGGGCCTCCTGGATCGGCTGCTGGGTAGGACACGGCGGCGGCTGTAGAAAGAGGCGGACAGCAGAGCATAGGGGCCGCCGTGTCCGGAGATACATGTGGGGGCAGGGGTGTGGAGCACACGGCCCGCCCCGATCCCTTGGAGTGGGGGGCCTCCTTTTGGCGCACACCAGCCGGAACATACAGTGCAGGCGCGCAGATCCGCGCTAGAACGGAAGGGGAGACGAGAGATGGAGCAGGAGAACGGACATAGTGGGGGGCCACGCGAGGCGGAGGCGTGGCGCAGCAAGCTGCTGGGCCAGGTCGAGCTTGAAGGGGCCAAGCTGCGCGCGGAGATCAACCGCCAGGCCCGCGTGCTGCGCTCACGGGTGGAAGCCTACCTGGAGGAGACCCCCGGCCTGAGCACCACCGACTATGATCGCCATATCCGCGACGACCTGGTGCGCCCCGCCGTGGAGCACTTCAACCGCACGGCGCAGGGTCGGGAACGCCTGCCGCACAGCGCGGTGGCCGAGATCTTCAGCCGGCTGCGTGGCCTGGGGCCGCTCGATGTCCTGCTGGGAGACGAGACGATCACCGAGATCATCGTGGACGGGCCGGGCAAGCCGGTCTACGTCGAGCGGCGCGGGAAGATCGGGCGCACGCAGGTGACCCTGACGCGCGAGGAGATCCTGCTCACCCTGGAGCGCATGCAGGCGGGGGAGGGCCAGCCGCTCTCTGCTCAGAACCCCATCGTCGAGGTGCGCCTGGCCAACGCCCGGGTGAACGCCCTGCACACCAGGATCGACCCGCTGGACGGCCCCAGCATGACCATCCGCCTGCGCTCTACACAACCGCTCACGGGCGAACAGCTCATCCGCGACGGCATGCTGCCCGCCCAGGTGTTCACGTGGCTCTCCGTCTGCCTGGCGGCGGGGGCCAACATGGTCATCGCCGGCCCCACGGGCAGCGGCAAGACCACCCTGATGCAGGCGCTGTTGCTGGCCCTGCCCCCCAGGCGGATCATCACCGTGGAGGATCCCATCGAGCTGGCCCTGGGCGCGCGGGACTGGACCACAAAGCAACTGGAGGTGCAGCACGCGGACAGCAACGGCAACGGCGCGGTGAGCGCCCGCGCCCTGGTGCGCCAGAGCCTGCGCATGCGGCCCGAGGTTCTGGCGGTGGGCGAGGTCACCGATGGGGTGGCCTGGGACATGGTCGATGCGATGAGCCTGGGCCACGAGGGCTCGGTCAGCACGGTCCACGCCGGCTCGCCACGCGGCACGCTGTCGCGCCTGGAGCGCCTCTGCCTGCGCGCCGAGGGGGTACCGGCCCTCCCGGTGATCCAGGCCTCCCTGGCCGAGGCGATCAATCTGATCGTGGTCGTGCGGCTGCTACGGCCCCGCAGGCGTGGGCCACGGACGGCGGGCGAGGAGGGCACGCGCGTGGTCACGGCGATCAGCGAGGTGCGCGGCCTGCAGGGGGACGTCTACACGGTCGAGGACCTGTTCACCTGGCAGGAGGGCGCCCTGCGGCCCACCGGCATGGGCCTCTCCGCCGCGCTGCTGGAGCGCATCGAGGCGGGGGAGACGGACTTGCCCAACGTGAGCGCCCTGGGGGGTGGACTCCCCGGACGCCCGGCCGAGGCGCGCCAGAAGGAGTGGGGCCGATGAGCGCCGTCTCCGCCGGGCTCGCCGCGCTTCTGCCGATCAGTCCGGCGCTGCTGGGGCTGCGCCTGCTGATGGTGGGCATTGCCGGCCTGAGCGCCCTGTTCACCCTGCTCCTGTTGATCCGCACGTCGCCGGCGGGGCGCCCGGCCCAGACCCTCTACAGCTTGAGCGGGCAACTGGCCTTCGTCGACCGCCAGCACCGCGCCGCCGGGGCGTGGCCGAGCCGGATGCTGGCCCGCCTGCGCCGCCGGCTGTCCCTGGCTGGCTACGGGCGCTTTGGCGGCGCCCACTTCGTGCTGGCCAGCCTGCTCTGCGGGGCGCTGGGGCTGACCCTGGCCGCCTGGGGGTTCCCCGCGCCGCCCTTCCTGGCGGTGGGCACGGGGCTGGGCCTGGGGCTGCCCTGGTGGTGGCTGGGCCGCCAGATCGCCCGCCGGCTGGTCCTGATCGAGGCCCAGGTCGCCGCGCTGCTCTTCATCATGAGCGGGGCCATCGCCGGTGGCCTCACGCCCCAGAAGGCCCTGCAGGAGGTGGTCGCGCAGACCACGGCCGAGCCCCTGGCCAGCCACCTGCGGCGGGCGACGCGCGACCTTGATCCCACCCTGGGCCTCTCCGACCGCTCCTTCCTGGAGATGCTGGCCCTGCTGGAC
>JAABUJ010004992.1_pt1 | contig 13575 bp, 10 predicted proteins | sample 5559131 | NCBI WGS metagenome assembly JAABUJ01 (sample SAMN10711875, study PRJNA513366) | rock metagenome | isolation source: Antarctica rocks | place: Antarctica: Victoria Land, Mt New Zealand nord | collected 2016-01-07
GTCAGTACGTTTCTGCCGACAAAAGCCCTCTCGGTCGACGATGTGCCCCATATCGTGACGGTCACTTTTTACTATTCGCTACCGTTTGGCCCCGGCAGAACATTCCTGAATCGCGGTGGGGTGACAAACTGGATTCTCGGAGGGTGGCAATTCGCTGGGAGCTTGCGTTATGAGGGTGGCCGGCCACTTGGAATCTATTACGGTGCAAACCAATATTCCGGGGTGCTGTTTAACACGGGAGAACTGCCGGACCGCGTCGCGGGCGCAAGCGGATATCTGAATACGAATAGTTCTAATTTCGACATCGCCAGCAGTCGCTATCTTACATCTAGTGCGTTCTTGCGTCCTGCTCCAAATACTCTCGGCAACAACGGCAGAGTGGATTCCGTGCTGCGGGGCTGGGCGAATTACAATGAGAGCATCTCGCTGTTCAAAGATTTCCCGGTATTCCGGGAACGGGTGAAATGGAGATTAGGCGCGAATGCCGCTAACTTACTTAACAGGCATCAGTGGTGCGACCCAGACACCAATCTCAGCGACGGAGCGGCCTTCGGATCTGTCAGGGCTCAATGCAATCTTCCGAGAGCTGTGCAGCTTTACACGAAAATTACATTCTAGAACTGGCTGGGCGTGCGCACTCGCGGCGATCGTTGTTGTACCGGCCTGGTCTCAAGATCAGGCCTTTACCAAAGCTTTTAGTTTGTATCAGTCCGGGTCAGTAAACGGGGCCCGTAACGTTCTTCTGAGCGCAGTTAGAAGCCACGGGTCGGCACTCGACTACAGCTTGCTAGGCAGCATTGAGTTTCAGCAGGAGCACCTGGCCGAAGCGGGCAAATACCTTGAGCGAGCTCTGGCGCTTGATCCGGGATTGCCTGGGACTCGCCTCACGCTCGCACGACTGATAAATCTGCAAGGAAATACCGAAGGCGCTCTCGCTTTGTTGCTCGAGGCCAAGAAACGGCGGCCTGACGATCCCGGTGTGTTGTATGCGGTCGGGGCGCTGTGCCTGCAGATGGACTTGATCAAAGATGCGAACGCAAATCTCGCAAAAGCGGTTCAGCTCGAGCCGGACAATCCGCAGGCACGGTACTCGTTGGCCTCGGCGCGGATTGCAGACCACGATCTTCCCTCCGCCATTCAAATTTACGAAGGCTTGTTGAAAGCGGATCCGGCAAACCCGCAATTTAGTTACGCGCTAGGGACGACCTATTTTCTTGCGAACCAGAATGATCGCGCGAAGACCTGGCTGGAGAAGAGTGTTGCGCTGGCGCCCGAGCAAGTGGAGTCGTATTACTATCTGGGCCTGATCGCGCAACAGGAAAGCGACGTCACAAAGAGTATCGAGCTGTTCACTACGGTGGTGAGCCGGCAGCCGGATCACTGGCGCGCTCATGTTGCGTTGGGAATGGCCTACCGTTCGGATGGTCGTTTGCCGGATGCGAAACGGGAGTTGGAAAAAGCTGTCGAAGCAGACCCGGCCTCTCAGAAAGCGCATTACCAGCTGGGATTGGTGCTAACATCGCTCAAAGAAACAGAACGGGCGAGAGCCGAATTAGCGACTGCGAGCCGCTTGCGGGCGGAATCGGATGACAAAGTGAAGTGGGAACTGGCTCCGGCAAACAGCCGGAAGGAAAATTGACGGGCCGGGCTTGGGGTAAGTCGTGGTTGCCGGGCAGAGTGTTTGCGTTCTGCGGGACGCTTTTGATTTTTTCGTTAGGTCTCTTCGGCGCGGATTCTAGTGAAGATAGCGCGATCGCAGGGTTCGAATCGCTCATCAAGGCGGGCCAGTATGCGGGTGCACAAAGCTCACTTGAAGCGTACACAAAAGTTCATCCTGAGTCGTGGCAAGCGCTGTACCAACTGGGGTACGTCGACTTCCGGCTCCACCGGATACACGAATCGCTAACTGCTCTTTCGAAATCGCTTGTGCTGAATGATGGGTTTGCGGAAGCGCACAAGGTGCTCGCGTATGATCTGAACATTCTCGGGCGAAGAGACCTGGCGGAAGCAGAGTTGCAGAAAGCGATTGCTCACGATCCGAAGTCAGCGGAGTGTTATTACGAACTCGGCCGCATCTACTATGATGAAGGCTCTTATACAAAAGCTGTGCAGGAACTGGAACAGGCCGCAGCGCTGAATCCTTCGTTTGTGAAGGTGCACCACAATTTGGGGTTGGCGTATGCAGCGGTCGGTGAGAATGAAAAAGCTGTTCGCGATTTCGAAGAAGGTCTGCGGCTCAATGCGCAACAGAGTAAGCCATCGGCCTGGCCGTTGATTGATTACGCGAGTTATTGGAACCTGCAGAACAAGTTCGAGCAGTCTAAGAGATTGCTGCTTGAGGCAATCCGGATTGACGATAGCTGGGACCAGGAGTTCGATGAATTATCGAAGGCGTATCGCGGGCTTGGGCAGACTGATCTGGCGATTGGGAGCCTGCGGCGTGCCATTGCTCTGAATCCCCGCAAGCCGGAGTATCATTACGCGCTCGCGCGTCTGTATTCACAAGCTCACCGGCCCTCGGATGCCAAGCAGCAGTTGGCAGAGTACGAGAAGGTTCGCTCTAAGACAACTGCACAATAACGGGACTTATATGGATAAGACGCTTACCAAGGAAGACCAGAATTCGGACGTCGACATTATTGCTCCGGTCGCGCCAACAGCTGCTTCGGTTACTGTTAGCCGGAACGTTGCGGTTGATGCTTATCGTGGGTTCGTGATGGTGCTGATGATGGCCGAAGTGCTGAGTCTGGCGAAGGTGGCACAGGCGTATCCGGGTAATTGGTTCTGGCACATTTTGGGCTTTAATCAAAGCCATGTGGAGTGGTCGGGATGCTCGTTGCACGACATGATTCAGCCCTCGTTTTCTTTTCTTGTCGGCGTGGCGCTGCCTTATTCGATTGCGAGCCGGCTGAAGAAAGGCGGCACATTCGGGCGAATGTTCGTGCACGCTCTCTGGAGATCGCTGCTGCTCGTTGTCCTGGGCATTTTTCTGAGATCGACTCACAGCACGCAGACAAATTTTACCTTCGAAGACACGCTTACCCAGATCGGACTCGGTTACCCGCTCCTGTTTTTGCTCGGGTTTCGGTCGGCGCGCTGGCAGTGGACTGCGTTCGGAGCCATCGTGGCGGCTTACTGGCTCGCCTGGGCTCTGTATCCGCTGCCAGGGCCGGGGTTCAATTACGATGCGGTGGGCGTGCCTCCGCACTGGCAGCACAACTTTACCGGATTTGCCGCGCACTGGAATAAGAACAGTAATCTGGGTGCTGCTTTCGATCAGCGCTTCCTCAATTTATTCCCTCGCAAGCAGCCGTTCGTGGCGAATGACGGCGGATATCTGACGCTCAGTTTTATTCCTACACTCGGGACGATGATCCTGGGTTTAGTAGCGGGCCGCTGGTTTAAGACGTACGCGCCTGTTCTGCCGCTCAAGCGCTTTGTGATAGCCGGGCTGATTGGGATAGCGGCTGGCCTGCTGCTGCATTTCGCCGGCATCTGTCCGATCGTGAAGCGGATCTGGACTCCGAGCTGGACGTTGTTTAGCGGAGGCCTGTGCTTTCTATTCCTGGCAGCGTTCAGCTGGGTCATCGATGCGAAGCGTCATCGCAAATGGGCGTTTCCGCTGGTAGTCGTCGGAATGAATTCGATTGCCGCTTACCTGATCGCGCACCTGTTTGAGGAGTTTATCTATAGCACTTATCGAATCAATCTCGGAGACCGCATTTTTCACGTTCTTGGCGATGGATTGTATCCGCTAGTATTGGGTGCGATGGTGCTGTTTACTTACTGGATAATTCTGCTGTGGATGTACCGGCGGAAGCTTTTCCTCAGGATTTGAGGCGCAGCAGGAGCGAGGCGAGTTCGGTGGCCTCGCGGTCCTCCGCCCGCAAGTGCGGCCCCAACATGCTGCCCAGAAATACGACCACGCCGACGCCGACATTCTTCTTGAGTGCGATTGGCTTGCCTTCAAAATGCGCGATGGCCTCGTGCGGTTCGCATTTGAGAGGAGTGGGGCGTCCGAATGTCCTCACGAGCGCTGGGATCGGCCAAGAGTAGCGCAGGTACATTTCGCTTCCTGTGTGCGGCGTCTTCGCTAGGTGGATACCGAACAACCCGGCAAGCAAGCCGCGCGGTGGATCACAGTAAGCGCCATTTTCCAGAATGAGCGAGGCGCCTTTCTCTACACAGGAGCGAAGTGCATGGAAGCGCGCAGGAGAAGCGCCGGCGATGGATGTAGAAACGATCATGCCGGCGGCATTGAGCGGTGCCGGGGAGAACGCATGTTTCTCGAAGACGGCAAGATAGCCGGCGGCCGACTCGCGCGACAAGAGATCTTCGCCTGCGATCAGGTGATAAGTTGCCGCTGACTCGGGGGCTGCTCCAAATAGCAGTTGCGAAGCTGCTGCAGTGGCAAGGGCCTTTTGCAACAGCTGACGCCGGGTTCGCACGATCGTCACAGCTTTCCGGAAATCAGCCTGCTCATGGCCGCGGACGTATCGTAGATCTGCTGATCGGCAGCATAGCGATAGCGCGCTTCCATCTCAGCGATCAGCCAACCGTCGTAGTGAACCTTAGCGAGTGAATCGTGGATCGCACGCCAGTCGTTATCGCCGAGAAAAATATTCGTGTAGACGCTTTGATCTCCGCAGCGGCCGCGATGCTTCATCACGTCCTTGAGATGAACGCGCGTGATTCTGGGGCCGAGGACTTCAATCCACTGCTCGGCGAATCCCGTGTCGTGGATGTTGCCCACGTCGAGATGGATGCCGACCCACGGATTATTCACGTCGTTCAGAAAGGTGTTGAACTCGCGCGGGCTCAAAAGAAACTTCTGCTCGGAACAGCAGTTTTCGACGCCGATCTTAACTTTTGCTTTTGCCGCGGTCTCGCCCAACTTCTTCAGGGACTCGACCGAGCGGTTGTAGACCTCGTTGTACGGGGCCTCGCTTGTGACCAGACCAGCGACGATGAGGATCGCATCGCAGCCGAAGATTTGGGCGGCTTCGATCTGGCGTTCGATATGCCGGAAAGCGGCCTGCCGTTTCGCTGGATCGCGCGACGAGACGTTCTCATCCCAGTCGAGCGAGTTGGCGACGTCAGAAACTTTGAGTCCGGCGTCGCTGATTTGGCGCTCGAGCGTGCGCAAGCCGGAATCGTTGACGCCCATCTTGAACCAGTCCCGCTCACCGAGCCACAACTCCACACCGTCGAAACCGGCTCTCTTGAGAAGCGCCAAGCCGTTCTCGAGACTCATTTCTTTCGGAAAGATGTTGTCGCCGATTGATTTTTGCATGCGCTCCGCGGGTCCTGGAGAATGATATCCGACCGGCGGCGGGGTGCCTAGGCGTCGGCGAGGAAATCGAACAGACGACGCAGGAGGGAGGACATTTGCTTTTCAGAGATGTTGGTCGGGTCATAAGCTCGTTCCAGGACCAGGCCGTTGAGGATCGATTGGAGAGCCAGCTTTCGGACTTCCGCTGTTTCGGGCGCACATTGCAACTTCGCCGGCCAAATTTGCTCAGCACCCTGCCACTTCATCTTCATTCTGATGCTGCGGTACATGCCGGCCAGTTTCGCCCGCAGCTTGGGATGGCGCAGCGCATACAGCTTGAATTCCAGGATCAGGATGGACCACTCGCGATCCGTGGCGCGATGGACGTAGTACTCGCGAAGGGCTTCGAGGCGCTCTTCATTGGTGGAACAACTATCGAGAACCCGGCGGATCTTCTCCATATGCCGTTGGGATTGTTCTTCCAAGAGTGCAAAGAAGAGATCCTCCTTCGACTGGAAGTGGGCATAGAAAGCACCGCGCGTATATCCGGCGTCAGCAGCTATTTCCTCGATGCGGGCGGCTTCGAAGCCGTCGCGCGAAAACACCCGCAGAGCGGACTTGAACAGCTTCTTCTTGGTTGCCTCCGTCTTCTGCTGGTGTTTATTCGGGGTGGAGGTTCGCTCATCCCCAGCGGGAGTTCGTGCCAACATTACTTACAATTATATACACGGGTGTACGCAATATGGTACACGTATGTATGTAACTAGTTTGCGATGCGCAGAAACTCACAGATAGTCTTAGCGGCTTCTCTCTGGTTCGTACTGAGTGGTGCTCCGCTGGCCGCCCAGACAGCAACTATGGGAACGGGGGCTGCTGGTTCGAACAGGGCTACACCTTTACCCGCTTCGGGCCGTGGCAATCAAGCCGGTTCGGTGGAAGCGCAGCAATCGGCGGCTGCCGGCGGAGTGGCTACGGTGAGTAGTTCGGTGCAGGTAAGCGGAAACTTCGCGGGCAGCGTGCCATCGGTGGCGGGCACGGGGCCGGTTCATTTAACGTTGGCCGAAGCTCTGAAACTAGGGCTGGCTGCAAACCTCGGGGCGGTCTCGGCGAACAATTCCGTGCGTGCTTCCCGGGCGGAACGAATCCAGGCCTTGAGTGCGCTCCTGCCGACCATCTCGGCCAACGCGACCGAAACGGTGACGCAGGTGAATTTGGCCGCTTATGGCTTTCAATTCAAATTGCCGCCGGGAACGAATTTCTCGATTCCCTCGGTCGTCGGCCCGTTCAGTTACTCGCAACTGCAGGGTGCGCTCAGCCAATCGATTTATGATCCGGTCGGACGACGCAACTGGAAGGCGAGTAAAGAGGGCGAGCGCGCATCTGTATTGTCTGCGAGGGACACGCGGGAGTTGGTGGTGCTGGCAGTCGGCGGAACCTATCTCCAAACCATCGCAGCAGCGGCGCGCGTCGATTCGCAACGCGCCCAGGTGAACAATGCGAAGGCAGTATACGACCAGGCTGTCACGAGGAAAAGTGCAGGAACAAATTCGAAGATCGACGTCATGCGATCGCTCGTTGAATTGCAGACGCAACAGCAGCGATTGAGCTCGCTCGAAGCAGACGCGCGAAAGCAAATCATCACGCTCGCACGAGTTATTGGCCTTGCGCAGGATCGCGAGCTGGTTCTCTCCGAGCCGCTCAGTTTCCGCGACACGAGCGTTCCTGAAGCAGCGGCGGCCATCGCTCAGGCGAAACGGAGGCGAGCTGATTTGCAGTCGGCTGAAGCGCAGGTGCGGGCAGCCGAGCAGGCCCTTTCGGCTGCCCATGCGGAGCGTCTGCCATCGGTAACGCTGAATGGGGATTATGGCGTGCTCGGGCCGAATCCGACGAGCACGCATGGGGTGTTTGCAATTACTGGCGCAGTGAATGTTCCGATCTGGCAGGGAGGCCGTACCAGAGGAGACATTCAGCAAGCGGAAGCTACGTTGGATCAGCGGCGCGCAGAGCTGGCGGATCAGCGGGCGCGAGTCGAGCAGGAAGTACGCAACGCCGTGATTGAGCTGCAAACTGCAATCGGACAGGTCCGGCTAGCGGAGTCGAATCGGGGCTATGCCCAGGAGACACTTGCAGAATCCCGGGACCGGTTTGCAGCCGGTGTAGCAACCACTGTGGAAGTTGTGCAGGCCCAAGAACAGGTCGCAAGCGCTGAGAGTGATTACATTTCGAGTCTCTTCTCTTTTGATTTGGCGACGCTGAGTTTAGCGCGCGCGACCGGAGAAGCAGAAACGGAGCTCCCCAATTTGCTGAAAGGAAGCTGCCCATGATAACCGAGGAAGAGTCTCGCGAGACTGCGAGCGCGAACGCGCGCGCTGCAACCGGGTCCGCCACGCCTCCGGCAGTCGGCGTTACACCATCTGATACGTCTCGCGGCCGGCGGAAAGCGTTTGTTATTTTCTTTCTCATCTTACTCGTGTTGGCTGTTGCGGGACTGCTGTATTGGTTTCACGTGCGGCAGTTCGAGTCGACAGATGATGCGCAGGTCGATGCTCACCTGAATCCGATCAGTGCGCGGGTGGATGGGACCATCACGCATGTTTACGTAGATGACAATCAGACGGTACGAGCGGGCGATCCGCTGGTCGATCTTGACGTGCGCGATTACCAAGCGGCTCTCGATGGAGCTCTGGCACAGCTTGCCCAGGCGCGAAGCATGGTGATTGCGCAGCAGCCGAACGTGCCCATTACTGAGGTGGAGAACACTACCAACATCTCGACGGGTGGAGCGGATGTAGCGAATGCGGAAGCGGGACTGGCGGCGGCAGAGCACGATCGGGAATCGTCGGCCGCCAAGCTCGCCGAATCGGAAGCCAACAACGCTCGCGCGCAAGCGGATCTCGCACGCTACAAGCTGCTGATCGACAAGGAAGAAGTTTCGCAACAGGAGTACGACCAGATTGTGGCTGCGGCCAAAGCTCAGGCGGCAACGGTCGTCGCCAATCAGGCAGGATTGCAATCTGCCGCTCGCACGGTAGACGGGCGGAAGGCGCAGCTGCAGCAAGCGCAGAGCAGACTCACGCAATATCAGCACAACGCTCCGCGCCAAATCGCGATTCGCAGGGCGGCAGTGAAATCCGACCAGGCGAGCGCGCAAAGCGCTGAAGCGCAGGTGGAGCAAGCGCGGCTAAAGCTGAATTACTGCAAAATTGCGGCTCCGGTGGACGGCATCATAATGCGGCGTTCGGCTGAAGTAGGCGCGCATGTTACAGCTGGGCAGCAACTCCTGCAAATCGCGCAGATTTCAGACGTGTGGGTAACCGCGAATTTCAAAGAGACGCAACTTCGCAATATCCGGCCAGGCCAATCGACCAGCATTCACGTCGACGCGCTGAAGCGGGACTTTGAAGCATCCATCGAGAGCATCGGAGGTTCGACGGGCGCAGTCGCGAGTGTGTTGCCGCCCGAGAACGCGACAGGAAATTTCGTCAAGGTGGTGCAGCGAATTCCCGTGCGTATCCGGTTCAGGCCCAATCAAAGCGGGCTCGATCTTCTGCGGCCCGGCATGTCGGTCGAACCAGACGTACGCATCGGGAACTAAACCGTGCCTCCACAGCCTATCTCGCACGGCAACTGGCGTCCGTCCCACAATCCATGGGTGGTGGCGATGACGGTTACGCTCGCGACGTTCATGGAAGTGCTCGACTCGTCGATCGCGAATGTCGCGTTGCCGCATATAGCGGGCTCGCTCGGCGCGAGTTATGAAGAAGCGACTTGGGTGCTGACGAGCTATCTGGTTTCGAGCGCGATCGTGCTTCCGATTTCAGGCTGGCTCTCTACGGTGATCGGGCGGAAGCGCTTTTACATGCTGTGCGTGGCGCTCTTTACAACCTGCTCTTTACTTTGCGGGATCGCGTCGAGCCTGCCGCTCTTAATCATCGCGCGAGTTTTACAGGGAGCGGGCGGCGGCGGATTGCAGCCTTCCGAGCAGGCGATTCTCGCGGACAGTTTTCCTCCTGAAAAGCGCGGGATGGCCTTCGCGATGTATGGCATGGCTGTAGTGGTTGCGCCAGCTATCGGGCCGACGCTCGGCGGCTGGATTACCGACAATTACAACTGGCACTGGATTTTCTTTATCAATATCCCGATCGGGCTTCTGTCTCTGTTTCTCACGCACCGCCTGGTGGAAGATCCGCCTTGGCTTGCGCAAGAGAAACGCGCCGGTATCAAGATCGACTACATTGGCCTGGCGCTGATCGTCCTCGGGGTCGCGTGCTTTCAGATTGTGCTCGACAAGGGTCAGGAGAAAGACTGGTTCTCCTCCGGCCTGATTACCGGTATGTCGTGCGTGGCCGTTCCGGTGCTCGTCGCGTTTTTTCTTTGGGAGTGGTATCACGAAAACCCGATCGTGGATGTTCGCCTGCTGAAGAACCGCAATTTCGGGACGGCGGTTTTCTTCTCATTCGTGCTGGGCATCGTGCTGTTCGGGTCGACAGTTCTGATTCCGGAGTTTCTGCAGAGCAGCCTCGGTTATACAGCGGAACGGGCAGGAATGGCGCTCTCGCCGGGCGGATTAGCTTTGATGTTCATGATGCCTATCGCCGGACGTCTGACGGCAACGAAGATCGATCCACGATTGCTGGTCGCCCTTGGATTTCTGGGCACTTCAATTACGCTCCATCTGATGACGATCATCTATCTCGGTATCAGTTTCCAGACGATCGTCATGCTGCGGGTCATCCAAGTGATTTTCATGCCGTTGATCTTCGTTCCAATCAGTACGCTGAACTATATCGGCGTGCCGAGGGAGAAGAATAATCAGGTATCCGGGATGTCCAATTTCGCCCGCAACATCGGAGGCGCGATGGGAACTTCGCTGTTGAGCACGTTTCTGGCGCGTCAAAACCAGACGCATCAAAAGAGCTTTGCCGCTCACACGAACTACGCGAACGTGAATTTTCAGCAGATGATTAACGGCTTCAAGGCGACTTTCATGGCGCAAGGCTATGATGCCGTGACGGCCGCGCAAAAGGCTCTAGCGGCGGCTTACCAAACGGTGCAGGCGCAATCGAGCGCGTTAAGCTTCGAGAACAGCTTCTGGGTGATGAGTGTTATTGTTCTTTGTCTGGTGCCACTGCCGTTTGTGATGCGCAGGCCCCCTCGACGTGCGGGAGATCAGCCGCTAAGCGCCGCTCATTGAGAGATCTGGCTATAATCATGGAACCCGTTACAAAGCCATAGCGAGTTTCTAACTGATGACCAAACGTTTTCTGCCCGTATTGTTCTGTGCATGCTTATCGACAGCGCTGCTTGCGCAGAGCACAGTAAATCCGCCACCCGACGCGAGATTCAAAGCCGACTTACTTCTGGTTGTGGCGCATCCCGATGACGAGACTGTTATCGGCGCTTATCTGGCGCGCGCCATTTTCGATGAGAAGAAGCGGGTCGCCGTGGTGTTTGGTACCAGAGGCAATAGCGGAGGGAACGCGCAGGGCCAAGAGCAGGCCGCTTCTCTAAGCACCATTCGGGAGATCGAAGCACGCAAGGCCTTGGCTCACTTCGGCGTGCTGGACGTGTGGTTTCTGAATGGACTTGACACGCCGGGTCAGGATGTTCTCGATTCGCTTGAGACCTGGAATCACGGAGATTCGCTCGGACGGTTGGTGAGAATTGTCCGGCTGACGCGACCAGCGGTGGTTGCGACCTGGCTTCCGGATTGGGTGGCTGGAGAAAACCACGGCGATCACCAAGCGGCGAGCGTGCTTGCCAATGAAGCGTTCGATCTCGCCGGTAATCCGACTGCTTTTTCAGAGCAGTTAGCGACGCCGAGAAATCGCGGCGATATCCGCAACCTCACAGAAGGGCTCCGGCCATGGCAACCGCAAAAGCTCTACTTCTTCAGCGATGCATCGCATACGGATTTTCTCAAGGGCAAAGGGCCAGAGTACTCGTCGACGGAAAAGTCCCCGGCAAAGGGTGTGAGTTATGCCCGGCTCGGCGCCGAAGAGTGTGCGTTTCACCTGACGCAAGGCGACTCGGGCCAACTGGCTGCGAATGCATTGGCGAAGAACGACCTGAGTTTCTTTGAACAGCCCGTTCTGTTCGCATTCGGCAAGTCGCACGTGAAGTTCGATGTAACCGGCGATCTCTTCGAAGGCGTTATTCCGGCGGGTATTCCATACGAGCGGGCCCCAGATTTCGTGCCCGAAAAGCTATCAGCTCCCCGGATCGAACTGGGCGGTCCGTGGCGCTTTTACAAGCAGTTCTGGCAAGCGCACGGATTGGGTGATCCCGCGAAGTTCATTGCGCCGGAGATCATGGCGAGATATGGAAGTTCCCTGGTGATTCCGGTCGTCATCGACAATCCTACCGATAAGCCCCTCACCGCGAAACTGTCGGTCGCTTTGCCGGAGGGCTGGGTTTTTCGACGCCACCTTCCGGCCAGTATTCCGGTCAATGCGCACGATTCCGCGAGTGTGCCATTTGAAATCAAAACATCCGCTACCGAAACGAAGGGCTGGCAAATGATTGCGATTGACTCGAAGGGCGGTAATGAGGGTCTCGGGGACATTCGCATTCGCGTACAGCTGGATTCGGGAGCGATGCCGCAGTAATGCGCATTAACGGGTTGTCATAGGTACGATAGACTTCAAGAATCGCTAGGGGTGCCTATGATTTCGAATTTGTTTCGGCTTTTTGTTTTTACGGTTCTGACTCTTTCCGCGGCTTTCGGGCAAGCGGTATCCGGCAATATAGCGGGAACAGTGCAAGACGCTACAGGGGCATCCGTGCCGAACGCCGCGATCACAATCACAGACCTGGACCGCGGCGCCTTGTATCACTTGCAGAGCAACTCAGACGGGAACTATTCGCAGACTCACCTGCTTGCGGGGCGCTATCAAGTTCAGATTCAAAGCGCTGGGTTTGGAGAGTTCAAGGCGAGTGCCATCGTTCAGGTGGATGCCACAACTACTCTCGACGCTAAGCTGAGTACGGCCAACGTGCAAACGACCGTGGAAGTGACGAGCGCGACTCCACTGCTGACAACAGACCGCGCTGAAATTGCGACGACGCTCACCGGAAGCCAGGTTCAAGAACTGCCGGTGCTGGATCGGAACGTGACGAACCTGCTGCTAATTGTGCCCGGAACGCAACCGAACAGCTGGACTCACTCGGCGGCCGAGAATCCGCAGCAGGGCATTCAGGCGAACGTCAACGGCCAGTTCTTTACGGCGAATGGTTTTCTGCTGGATGGTACGGAGAATGAAAGCGCGATTCTCGGAGTTGCCGTGATCAATCCGAATACGGATGCTCTACAGGAATTGAAGGTTTCGACCAGCAACTACGATGCAGAGTTTGGTTCAGCTTCCGGTGCGCTTCTGCAAGCCACAACGAAGTCCGGAACGAATCAGTGGCACGGGTCTGCTTTCGAGTTCCTGCGCAATGACGTTACAAATGCGACCGATCAGTTCACGGGAATCAATCCAACACTTCGCTGGAATCAGTTCGGCGGGTCGGTAGGTGCGCCGATCGTAAAGGACAAGCTGTTCGGCTTCTTCGATTATCAGGGAACAAGAAGACGCAACGGGGGCTCCGTGCTGACCACGGTTCCGACTGCGGCTGAGCGAAACGGTGATCTGACAGCGCTTCTCGGGAGATATTTCTGTGCCGACGGCAGCGTTTCCCCGGGGCCTTGCGCGAATCCTACGACCGTCACGACCACTGAAGGCCTGTCCGTTCCTGCCCGCGAGGGCATGGTCTTCGATCCAAACTCCGGCAATCTTGCGACCGGCGCGAACCGGCTGGCTTACTCGAAGAACGGGCAGGTAAACATCATTCCGGTTGTCGCACCCATGCAGAAGCTGCTCGCGCTGCTCCCGGCGCCGAACAACGGGACTGATATCTTCAACAACTACATCAGCAATGGGGTCCAAAGGTTCGATACGGATCAATATGACGGCCGCGTTGACTACAACCTGAGTGGAACGACCCACCTGTTCAGCCGCTATACGCTCGCTAACTTCAATAATTATTCGCCCGCTGCTTTCGGCAATTTGGCGGGCGGCCCTTCAGCGTTTAATTTTTCCGGTGATTCGGTCGATCGTAACCAGAGTTTAGCCGTCGGCATCGACCATACGTTCAGCCCGACGCTGGTGACAGATGCTCGTTTCGGGTTCTATCGCTACCGCATTCGCGTGCAGCCGAACGACATAGGCACGACACCTGCGAGCGATGCCGGATTACCGGGTCTGAATACGGGCTCCCCTGAAACCAGTGGGATGCCGGCTTTCTATGTTGAGGGCAACGGC
>JAABUJ010004995.1_pt1 | contig 13566 bp, 10 predicted proteins | sample 5559131 | NCBI WGS metagenome assembly JAABUJ01 (sample SAMN10711875, study PRJNA513366) | rock metagenome | isolation source: Antarctica rocks | place: Antarctica: Victoria Land, Mt New Zealand nord | collected 2016-01-07
GATCGACACCGGCAGCCGCATGGACGAGGTGATCTTCGAGGAGTTCAAGGGCACCGGCAACAGCGAGATCATCCTCGACCGCAAGCTGTCGGACAAGCGCACCTTCCCCGCCATCGACATCACCAAGTCAGGCACCCGCAAGGAGGAGCTGCTGGTCGAGCGCGGCATGCTGTCCAAGATGTGGGTGCTGCGCCGCATCCTGAACCCGATGGGGCCGACGGACTCGATGGACTTCCTGCTGGACAAACTGAAGTACAGCAAGACCAACCAGGACTTTTTCGACGCCATGAATACCTGAGCTGTCGAGGACGGCTCCCCATCGGCGGGCTGTCCTGATAACGTGAGATCGACTCTCGTCGGAGATGTCGTCCGATGGTCCAGGCCCTGTCCGAACCGCCCATCCTGTCGCGTCACCTGCGCCACCGCTCACGGCGCCTTGAGGCCGGCGAGTCGGCGAACTGGTTGCCGCACTTGCGAGGGGGTCTCGAAGGTCGGCTCGTGCTGCCTGACGAGGACGCTTACGACGCATGCCGGGCGTTGTTCGACCAGCGGTTCGACCCCCGCCCCAAGGCCATCGCCCTTTGCAAGTCCGAGCACGACGTAAGGCTGTGCTTGGCGGCGGCGCAGCACAACAGGGTCGCCTTCAGGGTCCGCGGCGGCGGCCACTCCTTCGCAGGATACTCCGCCTGCGACGGTTTGATCATCGATGTGGCGGGGCTGGATCGGGTCTCGATCGATCGGCGGGCGATGGCCGCCACCGTGGGCGGGGGCTGCCAGCAGGGCAAGCTGAAACCGTTGCTCGACGACGCCGGCCTGTTCGTTCCGATCGGGGATTGGTCAGAGGTCGGCATCGGCGGCTTCATGCAGGGCGGCGGGTTCGGTCCGACATCCCGCACCTTCGGCATGAATTGCGATCACGTGGAGGCCGTCCGCGTCATGCTGGCGGACGGCCGGGTCGTCGTGGCCACCGAGCGCGTGAACCACGATTTATGGTGGGCGGTGCGCGGCGGCACCGGCGGGAACTTCGGCGTGGTGCTGGACATGACCTACCGGCTCCTCCCTGCGCAGGCGTTCGCGGTTGAAAGCATCGGTTTCTCGCTGGCGCCGGCCAAACGCGAGCAAGGGATCGCCGCCCTGCTCGCCTACCAGGCTGGCTTCATGCTGACCGGTGCGCCGGATACCCTGAACAGTTCCGCCGTCATCATGCAGGCCTGCGACCCGGCGGCCGAGAGTCCTTGGCTGGTCATCGAGGCCGTGCACGTCGGCGCCGAAGCCGAGATGATCGCGGCATTGCAACCCCTGCTGTCGCTTCCCGGCGCCGTGCCGGGATTCGATCCACGGAAGCTGCTCCCGCCAGGACCGATGCCGCCCTTCAGCCGCTCATCCCGCCTAATCGGCCGTGCCGTCACGGCCGACGAGTGGCGCGCCCTGCTGGCCTTCATGGACACCAGCCCGAACCGGCAGACGCAATTGTTCCTGAAGGCGCATGGCGGTGCCATCAACCGCTACGGGCGCGAGCGCAGCGCCTTCATCCACCGCGACGCGCACTGCAACATGTTCATGGACGTGTTCTGGCCGACCCCCGCCGATCGCGCACCTGCCGAAGCCTTCCGCGACCTCTGGCGCGCGCATGTCGCGCCCCTGTGGAACGGCGGCATCTACCAGAACTTCCCCGAAGCCGATGCACCCGACTATCGCTGGAACTACTGGGGCCCTGCCTACCCGGCCTTGGCCGCAGTCAAGTCTAAATACGACCTAACCGGCGCATTCGACTTTCCGCAAGCTATCGAACGGGGCAACATGGCTGCGGTGACACAGCTACCGACGGTTGCACGGGCTCTCGCCTCTGCAATCGTGGTCGAAACTGAGGAGTCGTGCTATAGTAGGTAGGTTGGCGTAACGCGGGGTGGTGGCGTGAAGTGCGATAACTGCAGCACGGACAATCCGATCGGCTGTCGCTTCTGCACCGATTGCGGGTTGGCGCTGGACAAGCGGTGTGCCGCCTGTGCCGAGCTCAATCGCGGCAGCGCCCGGTTCTGCGGGCAGTGCGGCACCGCCTTCGCCAGTGTTCCAGGCGCTTCTACCACGGGCCGCCGTGCCGCCGAAGGCGAGTTGAAGCAAGTCACGGTCCTGTTCGCCGACGTGCGCGGTTCCACCGACTTGATCCAGGCGCTGGACCCGGAGGCCGCCATGGGACAGCTTGACCCGGCGGTGCGCCTGATGGTCGACGCCGTCGAGCGGTTTGGCGGCGTCGTGAACAAGCAGCAGGGCGACGGCGTCATGGCCCTGTTCGGCGTGCCGAACGCGTGCGAGGACCATGCCGTCCGCGCCTGCCTGGCCAGCCGCGCCATCATCGATGGCGTCGCCGGCCTGGACGACTCGGCCATTGCGATCCGCGTCGGCCTAGCGAGCGGCAATGTCGTCGTCCGCGTGACCGGCAGCGACGCCACCGACTTCGACGCGATCGGCATTACGGTGCACATCGCCGCACGGTTGGAGCAGCTCGCCGAGCCCGGCACGGTGCAGATCACCGGGCAGACGGCCCGGTTGTCGCGCGGGTTCGCCCAGGTCAGGACGCTGCCGGCCGTCGCTGTCAGGGGCATCGCCGAACCGGTCGAGACATTCCGCTTGCTGAGCGCCACCGAGCGGCCGTCCTGGGAGGTTCGGGCCACCGCCCACGCGCTCAACCGGTTCGTCGGCCGCGAGACGGAACTGCTGCAGATGCATGCCGCGATGCGCCGGGTAGGCCTGGGACGTGGCCAAGCCCTGAGCATCGTTGGCGACGCGGGCCAGGGCAAGTCGCGCCTGGTGCACGAGTTCCTGCGTACGGTGCCGGTCGGTGGTTGGGACGTGCTGCAGGTGGCCACGACGCCGCAAACAACTGGGGCAGTGTTCCACCTTGCGGCCGAGCTGCTGCGTGTCTGGACCGGCGTCACTCCCGCCGACGGCGCCGCCGACGTCGGGTTCAAGCTCAGCCGGGCGCTGGCCGGCCCGGCGGACGAGCTGCCGTTGGACGCGGCTCCGCTGCGCTGGCTGCTCGATTTGCCGGTGCACGACCCGGCCTGGCACGCGCTGGACTGGGCGAGCCGGCGCGCCCGGGTGATCGCAGCCCTGCGACACGCGCTGCTGCGCGAGACGGAGCGGCATCCGACTCTTCTGGTCGTCGAGGACTACCAGTGGGCCGACCAGCCGAGCATCGAGGCGCTGGCGTCGATCGTGGAGAGCATCGGTGCCACCCGCATATTGGTACTGGCGACCTCGCGCCCCGACCGGCGGCCAGCCTGGGGCACGCGCAGCTACGCCGCTGAACTGGATCTCGGTCCCCTGGAGCCGGCCAACGCCGAAGCGCTGCTGAGCGAATTGCTGGGTGAGTCGGACGAACTTGCGTCGCTACGGGCGCAAATCCTGCAGCAGGCCGACGGGACGCCGCTGTTCCTGGAGGAGATCGCCCGGTCGCTGGTGGAAAGCGGCGTGGTGCTGGCGCAGCCCGCGCGCACGCTGGTCACGCGCAAGATCGCGGACATACGGATTCCAGCGTCGGTGCAAGCCATCCTCGCCGCGCGCATCGACCGCTTGCCGCCCTTGCGCCGCCGGCTGCTGCAGTTGGCGTCGGTGATCGGCAAGGACGTGCCGCTGCAGCTGCTTGCCGCGGTCAGCGACCTTTCGGAGCCGGCGCTCGCGGCTGAGCTGATGGAACTGCAAAGGGCGGAGTTCCTGTATGAAATCAATTTCGCTTTCGGCCGCGAGTACACCTTCAAGCATGTGCTGACACAGACCGTCGCCTACGAGAGCATGCTCCGGCGGCATCGCCGCACGCTGCACAGTGAGGTGATGCGGGCCATGGAGGCGGCGTACGCCGACCGCATCGACGAGTGGACGGAGCGGCTGGTCGGTCACGCCGCCGCTGCGGAGGCATGGCCCGCCGTGGCCGCCTACGGGCTGAAAGCGGCCGAACGCGCCAATCGCAGCTGTGCCTGGCATGACGCGGTCAAGTTCCTTGAAAGCGCCATCGACGCTCTCGCCCATGTCCCGGAGACGCCTCAGACGATCGAGCAGGCGATCGAGATGCGCATCCAGTTGCGGGTGGCACTGGCCGCGTTGTCCGACCTGCCGCGCCTGCGGTCGGCGTTGACCGAGGCCCGGGCGCTGGAGGAGCGGTCCGGCGATCCTCTCCGCCTCGCGCGGATCGACACCAGCCGCTGCTTGAACTTCACCATGGTCGGCGAGCTGGACGAAGCGATCCTGTCGGGAAAATCCGCCCACCGGACCTTGCACGGCTGGGGCGAGCCGGCCGGGGTCGTCAGCTCCGGTTTCGCGCTGGGCCAAGCGCATTGGTTCCGCGGCGAGTTCCAGCAAGCGTCGCAGGTGCTCAGGAGCGGTTACCACCATGCCCGCGACGGGCACGCCCTGCGCAACACCGGCACGACCGGGACGGCGGCCGTGCTGTACCTTACCTGCCTGATGCGGACGCACGTCATGACCGGCGATTTTGAGGAAGCTCAAGCCATCAACCTGCAGGCTCGGCGCGTCGCCGATGCCTTGCAACGGCCGTTCGACCTTGCCGAGTTGGGGCAAGCGGAAGGCTTCATGCACCTGATCGCCGGCCAGGCCGAGCGTGCGGTGGTCGTCCTGCAGGAAGCGTTAGCGCGCGCGCGGGCCAGCAGCAGCGCGCTGCTGCTGCCGATTATCGCCTCCGCCCTTGGGCGCGCCCTGGTGGTGGCCGACCGGTTGGACGAGGCAGAGCGACTGCTCGAGGAGGCGCTGCTGCAGACGGAGCGGCATGGCTACCGCGCCATGCGCATCTGGTGCGGCCCGGCGATCGGGCTGGTGAAGGCGCACCGCTCGCCGGAAAGCGGCCGGGCAGAGCATCTGGCCAGCCTGGCACTCGCGCGTACCCACGGTTTTCGCCCGGTCGAGGCGCAAATCCTGCGATTGCTGGGCGACCTGTCAGCTCAGCAGGGTCGTCCGGATGCTGCGTCGTTCTACGCCGACGCCGAGGCGCTGGCGCGGGTGCTGCACATGAAGCCGGAGATGGAGGCCGCGCAGGCGGGATTGGCAGCGGCCCCACAATGCGTCCAGCGCGCATCATAAGAGAACAATGCGGTCTAATATCGATCTTCAATTACGATAGTATGCTTGCGCCAACATAACCGCGAAAGGAAGCATTATGGCCCGCTTCGTCGTTGATCTCGGCGACCATGAATTGACCGACAAGCAGCATCACGCGATGGCGTTGGCCATTCATGGCGCCGTCCTCTCCCAAATCGCCACGCACCCGGTCACATCCGGCGCCGCTGCGATGGCGTCAGTAGCTAGCATCGACGGCATGATGCGTCGTCCTGCCACGTCCGACCTGTCGGCAGCGCACGCCGAGTTGGTAAAGGCGGCGCGCGGTTAAGTGGCCCGACCGCTTTGCCCGAGCGCGCCCGGCGAGGCAGGGGCGTCGCTGATCGGCATCGTTGGGCCGGATGGGCGGGTGGCGCGGCTCGCGACCCCCCTCGTCGTGGACGACGCCTTCCTCGACACTGCCCGTGCCGGAAGCAACCTCGGCGAGCGGTTCCGTTTCTCCGCCCCATGCGCGGAGGCCGGTTGCGGGCATTGGACGGGAGCGGCGTGCGGATTGATCGCCGACGTGCGCCGGCGTGCGTCGGCGACGGGATTGGCAGGCGAGCCTGGCCTGCCACGCTGCGCCATCCGGGCGGATTGCCGCTGGTGGCAGCAGGATGCCGCCGCCGCATGCGCGGTCTGCTCGCTGGTGGTGTACGGGTCGTCCCTAGCCGCCTCGGGCAAGGTCTAGACCGTCGTCGTGCTGGCTGCGCCCGGCCGCGGTGCCGGATGCAGTTGGCGTATTCTTGCGGGCTGAACTCGCAGAGGCGGCGCCCAATCGTCCGCCAATGCCCCTGCGGCACGGCGCATTCCAGCCGCTCGCCCTTCGGCGCGCGGCCGTGCGCGCGGGCCGTGTTCGTCGTGGCCCAGGCTTCGTCCCGGAACACCAGGCGGCTCAGGTCGAGCGTGGGTTGCAATTTCGGAAGAGGGTGCCCCCATTCCAGTCAGGGCAATCTCGGCCTAGCCTGCGCGGAACCGGCCGTCCCCGGCGCACGTTCCCATGTCAAGGGAGCATTCCGCATGAGTACCACGTCCAAGAAAAGTGATCCCGCGCTGTGGGAGAAGGTCAAAGAACAGGTCACGGAAGGCGACAAAGGCGGCAAGCCCGGTCAGTGGTCGGCGCGCAAGGCGCAAATGGCGGTCCGGGAATATAAACAGGAGGGTGGCGGATATGCGGGACCCAAGTCCGCCGACAACCACTTGGCGGAATGGACCCGGGAGGACTGGGGCACCAAGTCCGGCCACCCGAGCGAGACAACCGGCGAGCGTTACCTGCCGAAGCAGGTGCGGGAGAAGCTGACGGACGCAGAGTACAAGCGGACGACCGCCAAGAAGCGGGCCGACACCGCCAAAGGCCAGCAGTTCTCCGCTCAGCCCGCCGACATCGCTCGCAAGGCCGCGTCTGTCCGCGGCGGCACGACGAAGGCTGGCCTGATGGCGCAGGCCAGGAAACGAGGCATCCCAGGCCGGTCCCGGATGACCAAGGACGAACTGGAGGCGGCGCTCGGGAGCCTCGCCTAAGCCCGCAACGAGGTCCAGGCGTCGGGCCACGACCCCCCGCTTCGGCGACTCTTTACGCTTCCCGATTCCGCCGCGATCAGCCATGATTCAGCCGAACGGACTGTCGAACGGCAGCCGAGGGTAGGAAGCATCATATGGACATCGAGACGCGAACGATCGCGCGGGTCACCAAGCGGCTCGTGCCATTCCTGATCCTATGCTATTTCGTGGCCTACCTGGACCGCGTGAACGTCAGCTTCGCCGCGCTGACGATGAACAAGGATCTCGGCCTGACCGCTTCGGCTTACGGGTTCGGCGCCGGCATCTTCTTCGTCGCGTATTTCTTCTTCGAGGTCCCGTCCAACCTGTTCCTGGCGAAGTTCGGCGCCCGCAAATGGATCGCCCGGATCATGCTGACCTGGGGCGTGCTGTCCGGCGCTATGGCGTTCATCACCGGCGAGAGCAGCTTCTACGCGGTGCGCGTGCTGCTCGGCATCGCCGAAGCTGGGTTCTTTCCCGGGATCATCTTCTACATCACGCTGTGGTTTCCGGCGGCCTACCGGGCGCGCATCATCGGCTTCTTCATGGCGGCGATCCCGCTGTCCAGCGTCATCGGCGCCCCGGTGTCGAGCGCGCTGCTGGGCTTCGACGGCGTGCTGGGGATGAAAGGGTGGCAGTGGCTGTTCCTCCTGGAAGCCGCGCCGGCGCTGATCCTATCCGTGGTCGTGTTCTTCTACCTGACCGACGGGCCGGCCGATGCGCACTGGCTGGCGGCGGATGAGCGGGCCTGGCTGACCAACCGGCTCGCGACCGAGCGCCGGAACCGCGAGTCGGTTGCGCATCACAGCATTCGCGAGGCGATCCTTCATCCCAAGGTGCTGGCGATATCGCTGGTCTATTTCGGCGCCGTCGCCTGCAACTACGGCCTAAGCTTCTTCCTGCCGCAAATCGTCAAGGCGTTCGGGCTGACGAACATCCAGACCGGCCTGGTGTCGGCGCTGCCCTATGTCGTCGGCACGTTCGCCATCATCTACTGGGGCCGCCGCTCGGACCGCAAACAGGAGCGCAGGGGACACGCAGCCTTCGCGCTCGCCATCGCCGCGGGCGGGATCGCGATCTCCACGGCGCTGCCGGACCCGGCGCTGAAGATGCTCGCCTTGTCGATCGCGGGCTTCGGCATCTTCGCCTGCCTCCCCGTCATCTGGACGCTGCCGACCGCCTTCTTGTCCGGCCCGGCGGCGGCGGGCGGCATCGCGGTCATCAACTCCATCGGCAACCTGTCCGGATTCGCCGGGCCGTACGCGATGGGCTGGATCAAGGATGAAACCGGCAGCTACACCGGAGGGCTGCTGTGCTTGGCAGCGCTCGGGTTCATCTCGATGGGGACGGTGCTGCTGCTGAGCCATAACGCGGCGCTGGAGCGGGCACCGGGGACGGCACCGGTTCCGGCGGAGTAGAGGTAAGCTTCGCAACCGGAGCCGGCGGCCCCCAGCCCCATTATTTAGCGACTTGGCCGTGGCGGGTTTCGTCGGGGGCGCAAAGGGCGATGAGGTTGCCTGCGACGTCCTGAGGCGTTGGCAACCTGGCACGATCTTCGCCAGGCATGGCTTCGGACCGCAGGCGCGTGCCCACCACGCCGGGGTCGAACAGGTTGACCCGCAAGGCGCTCTGCCGCGTTTCCTCCGCCCAGCTCAAGACAAGATGCTGCATCGCCGCCTTGGTGGCGCCGTAAGCGCCCCAGTAGGCGCGCGGGTGAGCGGCCAGCGAGTCGGTCACGAATACCGCGCGCCCCGCCGGCGCCACCGCCAGCAACGGCCCGCAGCTGCGGATCAACCGCCACGCCGCCGCCAGGTTCACGCCGACCACCGTGTCGAAATCCTTCGGCAGGATATGCGGCGCCGGAGTCAACCGCCCCAGCGCCGCTGCAGCGTGGACCAGCACATCCAACCGCCCGAACCGCTCCAGCAAGCTCGGCCCCAGCAAGTCGAGCGCAGCGCCATCCATGAGGTCGAGCGGCAACAACGTGGCCGTTCCCCCAGCCGCGCGGATCGCGTCGTCCGTCTCTTCCAGCCCCCCCTGCGTCCGCGCGGTGATCACGACGTGCACGCCCGTGCGCGCGAGGGCGACCGCCGCGGCTGCGCCGATGCCCCGGCTCGCCCCAGTCACGAGTCCGACGCGGCTCAACTGTGGTCGAGCAGGCTAAGCTGGCGGCTGCTGTCGTTGTGCAGGTCCGGCAGGCCGATCGGGTATTCGCCGGTGAAACACGCGTCGCAGTACTGCGGCCGCGGCTCGGCCCGGCGCGTTTTACCGAGCGCGCGGTATAGCCCGTCCAGGGACACGAAGGCGAGGCTGTCGGCGCCGATCAGCTGCGCCATTTCCGCCACGTCGTGCCGGGAAGCAGCTTGCCGCGTTCCGGCGTGTCGATGCCGTAGAAGCAGGAATGCGTGGTCGGCGGCGACGAAATACGCATGTGCACCTCCGCCGCCCCGGCCTGGCGCACCATCTCCACGATCTTGCGGCTGGTGGTGCCGCGCACGATCGAGTCGTCCACCAGGATGACGCGCTTGCCCGCCAGCACCGTCCGGTTCGCCGAGTGCTTCAGCTTCACGCCGAGGTTGCGGATACTGTCCGACGGCTCGATGAAGGTGCGGCCGACGTAGTGGTTGCGGATGATGCCGAGTTCGAACGGCAGGCCGCTTTCGGCCGCGTAGCCCATGGCGGCGGGCACGCCGGAATCGGGCACCGGCACGATCACGTCGGCGGCGACCGCGCTCTCGCGGGCCAGTTCCTCGCCGATGCGCTTGCGGGCGTCGTACACCGGCATGCCTTCCATAACGGAATCGGGCCGCGCGAAATAGATGTACTCGAACACGCAGAACCGCCCGGCCTCGGCGCTGAACGGCTTGACGCTGTGCACGCCCTTGTCGTTGATCACGACGATCTCGCCGGGGTCGACGTCGCGCACGAATTCCGCGCCCACGATGTCCAAGGCGCAGGTCTCGGACGCGAGCACCCAGCCGCCGGTGCCCTCGGTGCCGATGCGCCCCAGGATCAGCGGGCGCACGCCCAGCGGGTCGCGCACGCCGATCAGGGCCTCGTTGGACAGCGCGACCAGCGAGTAGGCGCCGACCACCTGCTTCAGCGCGTCGATCAGCCGGTCCACGACGGTAGAATACAGGCTGATGGCGATGAGGTGGACGAACACCTCGCTGTCCGTGGTCGACTGGAACAGGCAGCCGCGGCGCACCAGGGCGCGGCGCAGGGTCAGGGCGTTGGTGAGGTTGCCGTTATGGGCGACCGCGAAGCCGCCGAACTCGAAGTCGGCGTAGAGCGGCTGCACGTTGCGCAGCACGGTGTCGCCGGTGGTGGCGTAGCGGTTGTGGCCGACCGCGTTACCGCCGGGCAGCGAGGCGATGACGCGCGCGTCGCCGAAGTTGTCGGCGACCAGCCCCATGCCCCGGTGCTGATGGAAGCGCTGCCCGTCATAGGTGACGATGCCGGTCGCCTCCTGCCCGCGGTGCTGTAGGGCGTGCAGGCCGAGCGCCGTGACGGCGGCGGCGTCCGGCACGCTCCAAAGACCGAAGACGCCGCATTCCTCGTGGAAATGATCGTCATCGCGCGACGGCATGAGCGGTCTCCCTCGGCGCGGCCGGCGAAACCCCAAGGGCCCGGCCAACCGGATTAGCGTGCAGCAGGTCCGCCGCGGTGGCGGTTCGGCCCGGCGGCGGCGTCAAGCGCGGGCGATACTTGGGTGGAAGGCGCTCCACGGCCCAAGCGGCGCCTCCATAGATAGAGGGTAGCGTGCGCGCTTCCAACACCACTCCCGGCCAGCGGTCCACCGGCATGAGCATGCCACCGATGACGTAGGCGGCCATCAGTAGCACCCCGCCACGTGCCAGGCCGAACACAAGGCCGAGCGTGCGGTCGAGCCCGCCCAGCACCGAGCCACGGATGGCGCCCCCGACGGCCCGGGCAACCAGGGACAACACGACCAGGACGACCAGGAACAGCACGCCGAACGCCGCCGGGTCGGCGATGTCGGGGTTGGCGATGAAGCGGTGCAGCACGCCTTCCGCTTGGCGGAGGAAAGTGGTGGCGACGAACAGGGCGCCGATCCATGCGGCGAGGCCGAGCACTTCGCGCACCATCCCGCGCAGGAAGCCCATCATCCCGGAGAGGGCGACGATGGCGACGACGAGCACGTCCACCCAGTTCACCACGCCGGTCCACCGCTGAGGATCATGCGCGCTATATCCGCTGCTTGGCCGGAGTCGCCAAGCTTTGCGTCACGCCGTCTTGCCGGTGAACGCCGCGATCAGGTCGGACAGGTGCCCGATTTCGTTCAGCCGCAGCCCCGGCGGCGGCGCCAGCTTGCGGTCGCCCCGCGCCACCCGGCGCGGCAGGCAGGCCGCCGAGAAGCCGAGCTTCTGCGCCTCCTTCAGCCGGGCGTCGGCCTGGGCGACCTGGCGCACCTCGCCGGACAGGCCAACCTCGCCGAAATACACGGTGCCCGCGTCGGTCGCGGTTTCGGTGGCGGCCGAGGCGAGGGCCGCGGCCACCGCCAAATCCGCCGCCGGCTCGCCCACGCGCAGGCCCCCGGCCACGTTGAGATACACGTCGCTGGCCGACAGCCGCAGCCCGGCGCGGGTTTCCAGCACGGCGAGCAGCATCGCCAGCCGCCCCTGCTCCCAGCCGATGACGGAGCGCCGGGGCGAGCCGCCGGCGTTGGGCGCCAGCAGCGCCTGCACCTCCACCAGCACCGGGCGCGTGCCCTCCAGCCCGGCGAACACGGCGGACCCGGCGATGTTGCCGCGGCGCTCGGCCAGGAACAGCGCGGACGGGTTGGCGACCTCCGCCAGGCCGCTGTCGGTCATCTCGAACACGCCGATCTCGTCGGTGGGGCCGAAGCGGTTCTTGACCCCGCGCAGGATGCGGAACTGGTGGCCGCGGTCGCCTTCGAAATACAGCACGGCGTCGACCATGTGCTCTAGCACCCGCGGCCCGGCGATCGCGCCGTCCTTGGTGACGTGGCCGACCAGCACGAGGGCGAACCCCTGCGACTTCGCCAGCCGGATCAGCTCGAAGCTGCAGGCGCGCACCTGGGCGACGCTGCCGGGTGCCGACTCGATGGTGTCGAGCCACATGGTCTGGATCGAATCGATGACGACCAGCGCTGCGTCCTTGGCGGCGTCCAGGGCTGCGGCGATGTCGCGCACGTTGATGGCGGCCGCGAGCTCCAGCCGGGCGTCGGCCAGCCCGAGCCGCCGAGCGCGGAGGCGCACCTGCTCGATCGACTCCTCGCCGGAGATGTACACGACCCGGCGCCCCGCCCGCGCGAGCGACGCCGCGGCCTGCAGCAGCAAGGTCGACTTGCCGATGCCGGGATCGCCGCCGACGAGCACGGCCGACGCGGCGACCAGCCCGCCGCCGAGCACGCGGTCCAGTTCCGCGATCCCGGTCTGGGCGCGGGGCGGCGGGGCGGCGGAACCTTCCAATCCGACGAAGGCGATACGCGCGGGGCCGGTCTTCCCTTTCGCGACGGCGCTGGGGCCGGCCTCAAGGACTTCCTCGACGATCGTGTTCCATTCGCCGCAAGTGTCGCATCGACCAGCCCATTTCGGGGTCACGGCGCCGCAAGACTGGCAGACGTAGCGGGCATTGAATTTTGCCAAGCGAGTCAGTCGCGGCGAGCGCTATGTTCGTTCATTGGCACAAGGTAGGGCATGATCCGACTCTAGGCGAGAGCGCTCGACCCAGTGCGCCAACAGCAGAATGTCGACCGGGTTCGGTGGAGCCTCTCTGGTTTTCGCTGGAGGCCGCACCGATGCGCTGCACTCGTGCGCCGTATTTGCCTGGATTTCGGCGTCAGATGGTTGATCTGGCCCAAGCCGGCCGGGATGTGGCGGACCTGGCCTGGGGGTTTGCGCCGTCGGCGCAGTGCCGCTGCGCCTGGGTTGCGCGGGCTACGCGCAAGGAGGGCGGCCGGGCCTGGTGGGCGCCAGCCGCCGCCGGGCCGGGCCGCGGCCACGCGGCGGGACCCGGACGCCCGGCCAGCGCCGGAGCTGGTGGATCGCCCGGTCACGGCTGACCGGCCGAACCAGCTATGGAACCGCGCGAGCGCGATCTGCGGCTTGGTCTGGAACGCGGCGCCGTCGGGCACGCCAGCGCGGGCGCGCCGTGCCGGGGCGTCGGCCCAGGGCTGGGGCAGATACAGGCGATGGCTGGGGCAGATACAGGCGATGGGCAAGCTGGCGTGGTCGGCGGCAAACGACAGCGTGACCGTCACCTGGCAGTTGTCCTGCTTGCCAAGCTGGCCGCAACACTGCCAGGCGACGCCAACCGAATGCCTGCCCTTCTTGGGAGCGCCGGTGTCGTCGGCCATCCAGCTGCGGACCCTGCCGCGCTGCGCGACAACTGGGGGCACATGGGCGCGCACTGCGTCCAGCAGCGTCGTCGAACCAATCCGCCGTGGGGACGAGCCCACAGTCCGACGCTACGAATATGGGTTGGCGTCCGTAGACGATCATTTTCGAAGACAATCAGTTCCGAGTCGCACAAGCATCTTATGACATAGTAAAGACTAGGAATCCCGAAGGGCGCATTACTTTTAGCTCTGCTGAATTTACAGTCTTATGCATAATAACTGAGCTTAATCTGCGCATAGGCCAGCATTGTTATCAAATGATTTCTAGCCGTGCTGCCAGGCACCAGCCATGGCTTGTCGAATCTGCAAACATGCCCAGCATCGACGATTGCTCCCCGTAGAGGCCGTGTCAGGAAACCGTCGTCCATTACGGAGGGTATCACTGACGCGAGCGATGGTTGGCACAGTGTTTGTAATTGCTCACCCTGGTATGGGTAAAGGCTTGACGAGCAAGGCTGCTCGAACGGCATCCAGGACGGGAGCGTTCCGCGCCTTTGCGGTGCTGACGACGGAGCGGAAGGCGGCGTAGGTCTCAG
>JAABUJ010004996.1_pt1 | contig 13563 bp, 10 predicted proteins | sample 5559131 | NCBI WGS metagenome assembly JAABUJ01 (sample SAMN10711875, study PRJNA513366) | rock metagenome | isolation source: Antarctica rocks | place: Antarctica: Victoria Land, Mt New Zealand nord | collected 2016-01-07
ACTACATGTACCCTGATAAGCCTCGACCCGCCGCAGCCACCACGCAAAACAACAGGGGAAAATAATTCACGGAACGTGCGTTTACTATGTGGAATATTCAAAATCGCCCACTTTTACCGGCTGTGACAGACCAAAAGGACTCAGCAGAGCAGCCCGAGACGTGCTGCATGGAAGGGGGGGGTATTGTCAGGATCACAGGTGGGTAAGTCGGAAGAACTTAGACAAATTGCCATGGAGGTTTCCTTACTGTTAACATGTTGCTTCATTTCACTTATCTTGCGCTTCATTTCGCTTCGCACCCTCGCTAACACTTAGCGTGAGGAACGCACCAATGCACCTTCACTTACCCGGCCCTGCTGGCATATAAATAGAAGGTCATATCCTCACAATGTTGAGTTCTTTCCTTAGCCTTAGTCTTTGGTTTTTAGGTAGTCACCTGTTGACTTAGAAATCAAGACCTTCCCACAAACCTCTCATTTCTTCAGACTTCACACTTAGTCATCATTTTCTATATATACTCTACATAGCATAAATGAAAAGAAACAACTTTCTATGAACTGATTCACAACTAGAACTCAGTCTTTCACCAGTTCTTTGTGGTGTGGCTGAGCTCATCATGCAAGATTACAGAGAGTATTTCAACTACAGCATAGCGAGGCCAACAATTTAACCACAGCTCATCAGATATACTCAATATCATGACTAGATTCTCAAGCTGTGTATAGAGCCAGATAGTGAGTCTCTTAAGAAACACAGAAGAAATCTTTTTTCAATGCTCATGACTGGTACACACCTATCTTCTGTAGCTACTTAAGTTATAAAAACATCTACACTTCAGAAGAAAAGAGTGTTACAAAAGAAGTGAATGGTTCTTTACCTCAGAGATGAGTAGGTTAACTATCTTAGTCAGCAAGATCAAATCATTATAGAATGATTAGGCATTCTCTGAACTGAGATTCAGTGTCAAATATAGAGAATTTTGTTTGTCAACTATACAGTACTTTGCATACCTTTGCCATGGCTCTACACCCTTTAACTACCTTACCTTACCTTACAAAGAAAAGCAGTGCATGATAGATCATCAGTCATTGTGAACTGAAAAGTTGCAAGTTAACTCACTGCAAGATCACAAGGATTTTCAGTCTCATCATTGCTTTTGCTCATTGTTGCTTGCTTGCTTCTGAAAATTAAGCATGTTGAAATTTGTCAAACATAGAAGAAGTGACTAGTGAAATGAACATGTAATCATAAGTGTTTAGCTACTCTATGAAAATGTAACCCTATAAGAAGATCTTTAATCAGCAAAAGAAAAAACTTTTATTTATAGCAAACTGTTTATTTTAACAAACTCTGCATGTTTCTGAAATCTCTGTAGAGCTCTGAATCACTAAGATAATGAAATGAGATTGAAAGTTTGACACATCTTCTCAGCTTATTTTGACAATGATGAGATAGAAAATGAAGACACACTTTCTTTACTCATAAAGTTAAAAAAGATGTGTTATGTCTCTGATTCAATTTAAATGAGTGTCTCTTAAGTTTTGAACTCAAGTATCATATCATTAAATCACAAGATCTTTCACTGACTGATGAGGCTCATAAGATTTATAAAATAAGTAAATTTCAATATTAAAAGTGACTTTGTAAGTCTGTCAGCAGCTATGTTGCTTGTGAGAATGTAATCAAGATAAATAAGCTTATGAAATTCAACTTCTCTTATGAAGTGATGACATATATCAATGTATTTCATTTTAACATGAAACTCAGAATTCTTAATTAAAGCAATAATTTTCTGATTGTTTATTTGAATCATAACTGTCTCAAATCTCTTTAGCTCTAGCTCTTTAAGTAACTTCTTCATTTAAACTGCTTTCTTTGTAGTCTCTGTTAAGATTATGTATTTCATCTTATAAAAGAATAAAGTAATAATTTTCTGATGTTTTAAACTTTAAAATACTGATTTATTAATCATCTTAAATACATATTCTGATATAAATCTTCTCAATTCAAGATCTTCTTCTCAGTCTGAGTTCAAATATTTTAATAATTTAAGTTGTTCACTTAATTTATACTTAAAAACAATGTCTAAAATTTCTTACACATATTAAAACATTCATTTTAGAGTCTTTCAATGTGTGTTGTTAAAGTTATGTGCAAACTGACTAAGAGTTAACACTGTATATGTAATGTTGAATTGAGTTTGTATTATAATATACATAAAAGATTCTATAATCTTCTAATATTAAGTTATTAACTCTGATTCAGCTATTCTGATAGTCTTTATAAGATAGATTCTGAGTTTCATTGAAGTTATGACTGTCTTGACATTCTGTAGACTGAAGTCTTTAAGTATTTCTGTAAAATAAATTTTTTAAAACAGAATAAGTATTTATAAAGTTCTGTTTTGTGTAATTAACATTTCTAAGTAATGCTTACATGCTCTGCAGTTAATCATTTTGAAATGATTATTCAATTTAATCTTAAGATCTAGAATTTCATTCTTATCTGATCTGCATATAAGAATATCATCAACATATACAGCAATGAATAAAGTACTGTTTTTAAACACATTATTGTTTATATGAATCTGTGTGTATTCAAGGCTGTCAAGAAATCAATGCATTATCTTATATCAAAGACAAGAAGACTGTTTTAATTCATATAAAGCTTTCTTCAATTTATACATTTTGTCTTTCTCTTTTTCATATTCAATAAGTTAAATCACATAGACTTTTTCTTTCAAATCACTGTGTAAGAAAGCTGTTTTGACATTTATTTATTTCAATTTGTAGTTGTAAAACACAGCTATGATGAAGATGACTTTATAAGTCATGAATTTGACAATCATTGCAAAGATCTCTTTGTAGTTAATTTTAAATCATTGTTCAAATTCTTTGACTATTCATCAAGCCTTATGCTGTAGAATTGAGCTGTCAGGTTCTTTTTTGTAATGATAGATTTATTTGTTCTTTAAAACTCATCAATTAAATAACAATGTCTTTAAAGTTTATGTAAAGTTAGTCATTAACAAGTTATACTTACTATTCATTGCTTTCTTTCAGTCTTTCAACTCATAACTTGCAATTATCTATTTAAATGTTTAAGATTCACTCTTAAAGTCTTCTTTCTTTTTTATGACATTAATGATCACATCAAACATAATTAAATAGATCATGATTGCTTTAAGCTTTAGCTTTATAAAGAGTTGTCTTTCTCTTTCAGAGCATCAAGACTCAGCTGATACTGACTTATTAATTATAAAAAAAATATTTATGATATCTTCTTTCTCTTTCTTCATTTCTTTTAACTGATTTGACAATATCAATATGAAAAAGTATGATGACACATACTTCAGAGACAATGATAATAATAAAAGTTAAAAAATAAAATAAAAAAGATAACTGCACATCTTCTTGTTCTGCATTAACAGTATAGAGTCAGATGACTTTAAAAATTAAGACTGCAACTTCAATGTTATAGATTGTTGAATCTTTATTAAACTGCACATTTCTTGCTCTGATTACTCAGTCTATCTTTTTCTTTTCAGAAAACTATACTTTATATTGATTTCTTTCTTCATATTTAACAAGAATCTTCTTATTGCTTTAGAATTTGAATTTAGTTTCTGTTATTCAGATCTTCTTTAAAATATATACATATGCTGTGCATTCAAAACATTAAAGATGTCTAAAATCAATGAAATTCATTGATCTATTCTTATTAAAAGATTTAAACAGTAGCTAAATCAAGATCTTGTTATTCTCAAAAACTGACATTAAAAATCAATTAAGAAGATAGCATGCTGTTTTAACAGTCTTTAATCATAGAGTTTTAAAGACTTCATTATTTAAAATTATAATTCTAATTTTTGCTGTCAAAAGTTCATTACTTCTTTCTGCCATCTCATTCTGCTTCAATTCATAAGAAACTGTTGTTTCATAAATAATTCTGAGACTTCATAATCATTCAATGATGAGCTCATCTTCAAATTTCTTTTCATTGTCAAGTTATACTCATACAATTCATAGATTCATCTAAATAAAAAGTATATTAAAAAATCATTCAATTTTGTCTTTTGCCTAATCTTTCATTTTCATATTACAAATGTATCATCAGCAAATAAGATCATCTGTGAAGACTATATATTATAAGAACTCATCATATGCTTTCAGCATGACAGAGTCAACAACATTGATGTGAATCAGTTTAGTTATCTTTATAACTCAGTTTTACAGTTTTCTTAAGATCTTCTTCTTTTGATTTGTCCTCATACAGACATCACACAAGTATAACAGTGTTTTTGTAAGTTCTTATAAGTCAAGCCTCACTATTTCAGAGTTTTTTGACATATTGTTAAGACTTAAATTCTCTATATAATTAAGACATCAATGTTAAGTAGTTCTTGAGATCTTGTTATCTTTAATGACTGACATAATCTTATTCTTGTTCACAGATTTTCTTGTTGTTAAAATTTAAAGATAATATAGCTTATCTTTACATACTATATGATTAAGCATATCTTCTACTTTGTTCTTTAAACATAATAATTTGTTCTTGATTTTAATTGATATTTTTTTTGTTTTGATCATTTCAATTAAGAAGAGATTGAGCCTCATATTAGACATAAGATAAACATTCATTAAAATAATATTTTAAAACTTTTCATCACTGTTCTTTAGCTGTAAGTTAATCATTTCTATTTTTTAAGTATACATCACTTCAGACACTCTTCTTATAAAGAGTTCATTGTTAAACATTTTAATTAAGTTAAATGCAGAGAGATCACAGCACATATATTATGTTGTATCAAAGTCAGCTATTCATGACATCTTATTGATCACAAGACTATAGTTCTTTATCATAATCAAGATCATTGAGTTCTTATTATATTACTTATCTTTAAAACTTAAAAATTTCTTCTTTTCTTTCTCTTTCTCTTTCTTTTTTTTAATCTCTTGCTTCTTCTTTAGCTCTTTAGACATCTTTTCTGAATGTAACTTTCAGTAATTATTCTTAAAGTGATATTGAAAGAAAGAAATACTCATGCTATACTATGTCATCTAGTGAAACCTCTAAACTATGTTGTCTATGAGCATGTCTTGATCAAGAAAGTTACAGAAGAAGTAGAAAGAATGTTGACTGCAGTTAATGTAAACAGAGTCTTTACTTAATCTCTGACATTAATTCTATTCTGCTTCATAGAAGTAGCTAGAACATCATTTCTCAACACTTTTACTTAATGAGGCTGTGTCTATTGACTCTCACTGACAGCAAACATCAGATGACTAAATGCATTGTTAAGAGTTCAACAAATCATTTAAGAGTTTAACTAATCATCAACAATGAGTTTCATAAATTCAATGAACTGCTCAAAGATTCATTTAAACAGAGACTTAATAAATCTGTTAATAATTATCTTTTAACTGAGCACAAAGTCTATCTGAATCTGGTTGTGCTTATACAGATTGCAGATGTTGTGATAAAAGACATTGATGTGCTTTAACTGCTCATGTATATGTATATTCTTAATTAAGATCAAAGCAACTTGATTGTCTTCTTTAAGCTGAATGAATAAAGAAGCTTAATGAGCTTTGTTCTTTTGAATGTTTGAACAGTATAAGTTAATTTTAAGATATTTGCTTATGCTTATGTCTCTTAACATCTGTTCAAGCCAGATCTCAGTCTTTATATACATTGATATAATCATATATTTAGTCTCAGTAACCAAGATGACAATAAACTTCTACTTTTGATTTACTCACAACACTGATTCATCTTTAAACATATAAATGCATTCTAGAATTGATTTCTGATTCTGCTTGTTCAAAGCATAGTTGAAGTCAGAGTATTCAAGTATTGCTTAACTTTCATTAAAGCTGTACATGATGTCAAGATTGATGATTAATTTTATGTATCACAGTAGTCTCTTAAGTGCATGTTCATGATGCTTTGCAGAATTGCTGAGATATTGACTTAGTCAATTTAGTGTGAAGATGATGTTTAACTAAGTATGAATTGCTGTGTACATTAGACTTTTAATTGTCTGTTAATACTGTCTTTGATTTATTCTTTAATCAGTTAAATTGATAAGACAAAGAGCATTATATTTGTTAAGTGAAATGCTGATGACTCTGTGCTTGTCAGATTGCATGTAAAGATTCTTTAGTATCTTGTTTACATAATGAGTCTGATTTAGGCACAGAATTCTCATTTTGCAGTTATGTATAATTTAAATATTAAGAATTTTCTGTGTCTTTCTTAAGTTCTTGACTTTGAACATGTTCATAAGAGCTTGCTTGAATCAGAGAATGTGTGATAGATTTGCTAAAGTCATAACAATATCATTTACATAAAGAAGCAGCATGATTCTTTTAATGCTGTGAAGAAGAAGACAGAGATCAGTCTTGCTTTAATGAAAACTTAACTTGAGCAGTTCAGTGACACATCATTCATGTTAGTTTCATGCAGCTTACTTAAGATCATAAAGGCTGCACAGTATGCACAGAACATGATTAAATGCAATATTGATTTCAGAAAAAAGTGTTATATAGATTGTTTTCTTTAAGAAGAATTCTGTAAAGACATTATTGATATTTACTTGATGGCACTCTAGATTCTTAAGTGCAACAATAGTCAGAAAGATTCACAGAGTGTTAAACTTAACAATGAGAATAAAGATGTTTTTGTAATCAACATCATATGTTTATAAGAAGTCTCTTGTCACAAGTCTTGTCTTAAGCTTATTTAAGAATTCATCAATGTTCAGCTTAAGTTTAAAGACTTATTTGCTGATTACAATGTTGACTCTTCTTAATGACACAGTCTCTTTTCATGTTTCATTTGTTGTTAAGGCTGTCAGCTTCACATAAATAACATTCTTTTACATTTCTTCTCAAATTGAGTCTCTCACTGCTTCATCATAGATGACAGACATCAAAATATCAGATTTAATCACAGAATCTTCTTTGTCTATAAAGAATGTCATAAATGTCAGCATAACTTTCAATATTTTAATTAAGAGCTCATTTACATCTTAATCATCATCATTGTTTCTCTTTCATTTCAGAATCTCAACACACAGAAAGATTCTGACTTCTTTGAATGTCACTGTCTTAACTTAATCAGTGTTGATTTTCTTACTTAATGACTTATCTAGGTTGACTGCAGTCAACTTAATTTCATGTTGTTTATCTTAAGACTTATCAGCCTTAATCATAGTTAAGTCAGGCTGCATCTTACTGTTTTAAGTTGTGAATGTCTGATTTAAAGCTGTGACCTTTACAATGATTAACTTCTTTTATAAATGTTCAACAGATCTTCTGTTCAGAAGAACATTTAATGTTTATCATTGCAGTTTAAGATCAACAGTATCTTTCTTTTCACTTTCAGCAAACTTCACAGCATAATTCTTAATGATATACTTAAGATCTGAAGCTCAAAGCTAATACTGCTTTGTGATTTTCTCAATGTAGCTCATAAAGACTCATACTTATTCTTAATTCATGAATTTGTTGCATCTATCTTCAGATAGTAACTTGAGATCAATGTAGCTGTAGTACTTGCATTCTTATATATGAATGTAATTGATGAATAACTTCACATCAGTAAAAGCTTTCTCAGAAGTTGTTTACTTATCATTAATTAAGAAATTAGTTGCTGTCTAATTGTGAAGATAGGCATCTGTCTGTGCTGATTGCACTTAGAACTTTATTGACAGTTATATCTCTTTAATCATGATGTGCACTGAGTTCTCAGTGATTTAAATGATTCTTTTGACAATGTCATTCTGAATTGACATGTAGAGCATCATGTATTGCAGTGTAATGTTAAGAGACTTGCATCAGTCATTTAGAGTGAACTTTAACTCTATTTTATTGTTACTTTGTACAGCAAGAATCTTTGCATCAGTCTGAAGTTCAGTCTTTAGTCATCATTTTTGCAGTGTCTATGAGATCTTATCATGTTGCTTCAGCAGTATTGTTTACATCTTTCAGAAATGATTATCTATTATCTTCAGAAAGTACTGATATTCATTAAATGACAAAAATAATGAATTATATATGTCAATGAAGATAAGAATAAGAATGTTAGCCTTTTTTTTACTTACAGTGTGGCCTCACTTATTGATGAACTTAATCAGAACACAAACCTCATACATGTTCTTGTTGTTCTCAACAATGAGAATTAGCTTTTTAAGAATTGTCATCTTGTGAAGATTACACAACTTTGTGAAATTAAGATGAGCAAATCATCAATGTTAAAGTCTGTAAGCCTTGATCTTTTCATTCAATGATGCAGTGTTAATGTCTAAGAAGTTGATCATGAGATTATGCTCATAGATCTGAACATGCAGACTTATATCTAAAGCAATGACAGAAAAGATGATTTCTAAATGTGATGTATACATTGCAGATATCAAAGCAAATTCATTAAGACTCTTTGCAATATACTTAACTATATAGACTTTATCTTGCTCTGACACTTCTATTATAGTCTTGTTATGCTTATCATACATCTGAAGACAATGTCAATCAAAGCTTTTATGCAGTTTCATTTTGCACATTCACTTTTCTGACAGAAGATTGATCTCAAGTTTAGACATATAGAGTGTTGAACTCAGTCTTATAGAATTTTCTGATTTAATTTGCATAATAATTACTTCACAATAATGAGAGTATAAATGTTCTCTCTTAACTTTAATTTGTCAATGTCTCATTTATATGAGAAAATTACTGAAGAGTTAAAGTTAATTAATTATGTATGAGAAGAATTCAGAATCTGCAACTCATTCAGATTTAAGCATCTTACTGACAGTCTTCTTAAACAGAGCAGCAATTTCATTATTAACTTTCTCTTTCTTTTTAAATTCAGAGAAAAAGTCATTATTATCATTGTTACTGACTTCTGTATTAAAGACTTTGTGTCTCTTTTCTTTTTCTTTATAGACTGACTTCTGATACAACTTGACTGCAGTCAATCTGTACAGCTTAATTGTAATTGATCTGCTTGTCTTCTTTTAAATATTTTGCTTGATGTCAGAAAGAAATTCACAATCTTTAATGAAGTGAGAGTCATTGCAAAGAAAGCACTTAATAAAGCAGCAAGAAAAATGATTACTGTCTGAGCTGAATGATTTGTGATAATGTTGCTTAATATTAGCTATGCAGTAATTTGATAAACTGTGATTCTGATTCATTAAATGTTGATCTTTTTTCTGTTTATCTGCTCACAAAACAATGACAATCTCATCAGTCTTAAGCTGTATCTCTTTTTTCTAAAGCTTTTATAAATCTTTCTTGACATCTGAATTGTTCTGAGCATCAATGACATTGTAAATCACAATGTACTTAACTAATAGCACTTAAAGCAGTGCCTGAAACTGTCATTCTGATTTGAACAACTTAATTATGTCAGACTGAGTTGCAGTGATTTTTCTGCTGAGTTTGCTTAGATAAATTTATGCTTCTTTAATGAACACATTCTTTGACATTCTGTATTCAACAAACTTCATCAAATATTGTCTTCTGATTATCTACAGCTTCTTTTTGTACTTAAATTTTAATGTGTTTTAAACATTCTTTATGCTGATTTTGTTCATCAGATATTCTTAATCATCTATATTCATGCAGATAGTAAGTCAATATAAAATCTTTGCATCAGTTTTCTGATTTTTAAAGTCAAGACTGCTGAGAAGAAATGAATCTGAAAATTCACTGATTAATATATTGATTGCTGAGACTTTAACAACATTTTATAGATCTTCTTCTATCAGTCATCTTCTTATAAGAATGAATCATTGATTGCAGTTCTTATAAGTGAGAATTGAGACAGATCATTGCTTTATAAAGAAGTTGTTGAAGTTCATGATGATGATAGTTGACATGTAGTATAAGAAGTGAATAAAATAAAATAATGATGTATGTATTGAAGATAATATAAGTAAAACAAATAGAAAGCTTTTGTGCCTCTTATTTTGTAAGATAATAATGCTTATTTATCTCAATGACTTATACTAAGCTGTCAAAGAACAGTGCTTTTTAAGTAACTGTAAGTGCTTATTTATCTATTCAACAAGATGCATATTAAGCTGCTGAAAGAACAGTGCTTCTGTAAACAATTGTAAATGCTGATTTTTACTGAGATTAATTCTTTTTAAATCTTCTGAGTCAAACATACTTAACTACTGAAGATGCTTGTTTATTTAACAGACATATATTAAGCTGTCATCACTGTGCTGATTTCATTAAAGCTGAATTTATCACAAACCTCAATAATTAATAACACTGCTAAAGTCAGATTCACTGTGAATCTCAAAAGTCTGCAGACTCAGCTGTTACATACATTAGAAGTATACACTTTCTCTGAGAAGCTTCTTGCTAACTGAGCTTATAATTTATTAAAAGAAATGAATACTCATGCTATATTATGCTGTCTAGTGAAATCTCTAAACTGTGTTGTCTATGAGCATGTCTTGATTGAGAAAGTTATAGAAGAAGTAGAAAGAATGTTAACTGCAGTCAATGTGAACAGAGTCTTTACTCAGTCTCTGATGCTAGTTCTACTTCACTTTATAGAAGCAGCTAGAACATCACTTCTCAACAAGTGAACTGCTTTCTTGCAGTAAATATACATCTCATTTTCATTTTTATTCTTATTAACATTTCTCTTCTTATTCTTTTTCTTCTTGTCTTTATGATTTCTCTTTTTACTCATTAAAGCAAGCTTCTCATTTCTCTCTTTAAGACACTCTTTATCAATTAATTTGATGATTAAATTGTCAAGAAATAAGATTACATTATGAGTCTTAGAGCATTTCATCATTACTTATTGATAGAGTGGTCATCAGGTCAGGTTAACCTGACTTAACTCAGACAGAGCTTCTGAATTAGATTAAGTTAAGCTTTAATTGTCAGTCTGAAAATCTGAGTTAAGCTTAAACATTGAAGCTTAACTTAACTCAGAAGCTCTGTCTGAATTTTAAGAATTCTGAGACTGATTAGTAAGTGAGCTCTTGAGACTTGACTTAAGGATAGAAATTATGAGCTTAGAGATTACTGATACATGAACATTATAAGTGAGCATTATATATACACAGTTAAACAGCTTTCAATTTAGTCTATCTATTTACTACATTGAGAGTCAGATATTCTCAAAATAGTCTAGTAATGATTGCTTCAATCTGCATCTTTAGATGTGATGTTTCAATTATGCATGTATCTCTTGATGAAAGACATGTTCTTGTGCTGAATGATAATTCACTTTGCATGAATTGCAGTTAGATTGATATCTGCATTCTGTTAACTGATAAATGATAATTACTGTACAGTTCATTAGACATACTTTTAAAGAAAACAACAGTATATGCTTTTACTGTCTTCTGCAGACTGTTAATGACTGAACTTTGAAAGCAGAACATCTTATGCTGAGAAAAAACTCTTTTCAAATAATCTTAAGTTATCTTGCAGCAAAGCCTTTGAAAGAATAGTTTCACTATTAGAAAATCTGTTGATTTCTGATAGTGATGTATTTTATAAAGGGCAACAGCTGTAGAACAGAGCATTATTATTAAGCATTATATTGTGTATTAAAATTGAGCTTACTGCCTGACTTTCAGTGATGAGCTGACTTAGATGCTTCAATGTCTTCTTCTGTATCTGCAGCATTATTTTCTTTTTTCTTCTCATCAACATCAGTTTTTTCTCTCTTGAATGTCTTTCTGAATGTTCTTTCTGCTGCTGCTGTCTTCTCTTCATTTAATACAGTCTTCATAACATTATGTCTCAGAGTTTTCTTAATACATATTATAACATGATATAATGATACAATGATGCTCTAAGATTAAGTTAGCAGAAGTATTATAAGAAAGCAGTTTAAATGCATCTGTGAATGACAATGAGTTCTAGAGTGATCTTGTAGTTTGAAGATGCATTGTAGTTTAAAAGTGTGTTGTAGTTTAAAAGTGTGTAGTTAAAAGATGTGTTGAGAGCTTTTAGATGTTAACAATACTCAGATGTTAGATTGCTGATAAACAACACATTTATTTATGATATATATATCAATGTTATGAGTAAATATATTAACACACTCACTTCTAACACTCAATCTGACACTTTCTTATCTTCACCTCTGTCACTCAATCTACTACACTCACTTCATCTCTACTCAGTCTCTACACTCAGTCTCTACACTCACTAAATATGTTGCTCAGTGCTATCACTTGTTTTACTGCTCATTTCTTAAGATTTAATCTTATGCATTGCTCTTATGCTTCACTCTGATGTGTAGCTGTGATGCACACATATAACACTTAATTATGTCACTCAGTATAGAACTCAGCAGCTAACTACATATTCTAGACTCTCATCATGACAGATTCAGACACTAAGCTTTTATTGTGAACTGCAAAATGCTTAACTTTTAATTTACTCTCAGTCTCTGAAGAGAGATCTGATCATCATGATTGTTCATAGAAGTCTATATATGATTTAAAGAAGACATCTAGTGAGTACTTGAACAACTTAAAGACTGTATGTGCAAGAAAGAAATGACAGAAATGTATGAAGAATGAGGACTTTAGACAAATTGAAAATGCAAAGATGACAAACTGTGAAGCTGTAAAACAGAAAAGAGATGTATTGAAAAAGACTGATGCATATCAGACTGTGAACTCAGCATTAAAGAAGATCATGAAAGAGAAGATTAAAGATGAGATCTTGAAGAAGCAATATAACTGTGAAATTTCTTGTAAGACTTCTTTAAAATTATTATGCTCAATTATATTGCTTTTAACTATCTGCAGATGTCTACTACAAAGATGAGTTGAGAAACAAGTTAATGAAGAATGAGAACTGAGCTTGACTTAAAGAGAAGACTGAGAAGAAGATGTTATTTGCTGAAGTTCTTGCATTAAAAAAAGAGTGAAAGTTCATAAAAATGAAGTAAAAGATATGTTATATCTATATTTTCTATAGACTCTTTGACATTCTCTAGAATATCAATAAAGATGAAGTTATTCAGCAGAAATGCATCAACATTAATCATTAAATTGAGAAGCATCTGACAGTGATGATTAAGCACTGTGAAAGAGTTCTTAAAAATACAGAAAAATAAGAGCTATGTGATGCTGAAGACTCTGACTTCATTAAGATCATGCATTACTTCTATAGTGAAGTTCTTGATTCTAAACACATCAATGACTTCAATTATATGTAAATATTATATTATTCAATTATAACACTTCTCAACTCTGACATTGACTAGTTACATTCAAGAGCCTGCACTTGATCAGAAGAAAGAAGATGAAAAGAGTGTGATTGAAGATGTTGATGAAGCTTGTGTGATAGTGTCTGAAGATGAGAAATTTTTGAATGATGATTTCATTGATGAATTTGTTCTTGATGACTTAATTAATAACAATGAAGATGATGAGGAGAATGTTGAATCTATTAGTGATGAAGAGAGTAGTAAGAAGAATAGTAAGTAGTCATTATTAGTTAAATAGAAAGCTGATCTTCAGAGACTAAAGATGTAAGATAAAGAATAATTAAATAGATCTTTGATTAT
>JAABUJ010004998.1_pt1 | contig 13563 bp, 14 predicted proteins | sample 5559131 | NCBI WGS metagenome assembly JAABUJ01 (sample SAMN10711875, study PRJNA513366) | rock metagenome | isolation source: Antarctica rocks | place: Antarctica: Victoria Land, Mt New Zealand nord | collected 2016-01-07
GGCGGCAACGTCCTGCTGCTCGACGAGCCGACCAACGACCTCGATGTCGACACCCTCCGGGCGCTCGAGGAGGCCCTGCTCGAGTTCCCCGGGTGCGCGGTGGTGATCAGCCACGATCGATGGTTCCTCGACCGGGTCGCCACCCACGTCCTGGCGTTCGAGGGCGATTCGGAGGTGCGCTGGTTCGAGGGCAACTTCACCGACTACGAGGTCGACCACCGCAAGCGCCTCGGCGCCGACGCCGACCAGCCACACCGCATCAAGTACAAGCCGCTGGTGCGCGACTGAGCCGGCCGGCGCCCCTCTCGGCGCGGCCGGGTCGCTCGGCGCGGCCGGGTCGCTCGGCCTGGCCGGGTGGCGGGGCGCGGTGGCGCGGCCCGGTCGTTGGGCCCGGGCGTTCGACCCGGGCGTCGCTCGGTAGCCTCTCGGGGTGGAGCTCGACGAAGTACTGCGAACGACGGGCGCCGTCCGGGAGTTCACCGCCGACGCGGTGGACGACGGCGTGGTCTACCGGATCCTCGACGCCGCCCGCTTCGCACCGAGCGGGGGCAACCGGCAGGGCTGGCGCGCCGTCGTCGTGCGCGATCCCGAGCAGCGTCGGGGTGTGCGTGACCTGTACCTGCCGGGCTGGTACGAGTACCAGGGACAGCGCGCCGCCGGCCTGGTGTCGTGGGCGCCGATCACGGACTGCGCCGCCGAGGCCGAGGCCGTCAAGGACGCCGACCGCATCGCCGCGGAGGCAGCGGCGGGGCCCGGCGGCTTCGCCGAGCACCTCGACCAGGTGCCCGTCCTGATCGTGGTCCTCGCCGACCTGCGGGCGCTCGCCGCCATGGACCGCGACTTCGACCGCTACACCCTCGTCGGGGGGGCGTCGATCTACCCCTTCGCCTGGAGCATCCTGCTGGCCGCCCACGACGCCGGCCTCGGTGGGGTGATGACCACCATGCTCACCCGCCAGGAGCCCGCCGTGCGCCGGCTCCTCGGCGTGCCCGACGAGCTTGCCGTCGCCGCCTGCATCGCTCTCGGCCATCCCGTGAAGCGAGCGACTAGGTTGCGCCGCGCCGCCGTCGAGGAATTCACCACCGTCGACCGATTCGACGGGCGGCCGTTCACCGCCGGTGCGCCATGAAGGTGGCGATCACCGGTAGTCACGGGCTCGTAGCCCGCCACCTCATCCCTGCGCTGGAGAGGGCCGGCCACCAGGTGCGGCCCGTCGTCAGGGGCAACCCCGGCGCCGGGGAGCTCCACTGGGACCCGGCGGCCGACGAGCTCGACCGCGCCGCCCTCGACGTCGACGCCGTCGTCCACCTGGCCGGCGTCGGCATCGCGTCGAAGCGCTGGAACGACGAGCACAAGCGTCAGCTCCTCACCAGCCGGGTGGACGGCACCACGCTGCTCGCTACCGCGCTGGCGGCGGCAACGACGAAGCCGGCTGTGTTCGTCAGCGCCTCGGCCGTCGGCTACTACGGGGATCGGGGCGACGAGGAGTGCTCCGAGTCGACGGCGTCGGGTCGGGATTTCCTGTCCGAGCTGTGCCGGCAGTGGGAGCGCTCCACCGAGGCGGCCAGCGCCGCCGGCATCCGCACCGTGTGCCTTCGCACCGGTGTGGTCCAAGCGGCCGACGGCGGGGCGCTGCGGCCGCAGCTGCCCCTATTCAAGCTCGGACTGGGTGGCCGCCTCGGCGACGGCCGGCAGTGGGTCAGCTGGATCGCCATCGACGACGAGGTGGGCGCCATCCTCCACGCCCTGGGCGACGAGCGGGTCCGGGGACCGGTGAACCTCACCGCCCCCGAGCCGGTGCGCAACTCCTCCTACACCCAGACGCTCGGCCGCGTCCTCGGCCGCCCCGCCGTCCTGGCCGTGCCCGCTCCCGCCCTGCGCGTCGCTCTCGGGCGGGAGATGGCCGACGAGCTGCTCCTCATCAGCCAGAAGGTCACCCCGGGCGTGCTCTCGGCGACGGGCTACGACTGGCGCCAGCCCGCCCTGGAGCCCGCACTGCGGTCCCTGCTCGGCCGCTGAGGCGGCACGGCCCGCTCGGCCGTTGATGCGCACGGCCTGCTCGCCGGTGAGGCGCACAGCCGCTCGGCCGTTGAGGCGGCACGGCCGGTGAGGTAGCACGGCCGTTGAGGCGGCACGGCCTCTCGGCCGTTGGGGCGGCCTGATGGGTAGCTTGGCGCCATGGTCGCCACCGACGTCGCCGTGGTCGGCGCCGGCCCCGCCGGCGCCGCCGCCGCCGCCACCCTGGCCCGGATCGGCGTGCGGGTGGTCCTGATCGACAAGGCCGTCTTCCCCAGGGACAAGTCCTGCGGCGACGGCCTCACCATCGACGCCCTGCGCCGCCTCGAACGTCTCGGGTTGCGCCCCGCCGACGTCGCCTCGTGGCAGCGGATCGACGACGCCGTGATACGGGTGCCCGACGGGCGCCAGACCACTTTCCCCCTCCCGAGCGGAGGGATCCACGCCGCCGCCGCCCGTCGCTGCGACCTCGACGCCGCCCTCGTCGCCCTGGCCGGCGACGCCGGGGCCGACGTCGTCGAGGGCTGCGCGCTGACCGGGGCCTCAGCCGAGGGTGACCGGGTGCGCCTCGACACGACCGACGGCACGGTGCACGCCCGTTACGTCGTTGCCGCCGACGGGATGTGGTCACCGCTGCGCAAGGCCCTCGGCGTCGCCGACGAGCCCGGCTACCGTGGCGACTGGCACGCCCTGCGCCAGTATTTCACCGGGGTCGGGCCGGAGGCGGCCCACATGTGGGTGTGGTTCGAGCCGGACCTGCTCCCGGGCTACGCTTGGTCGTTCCCGCTCCCCGACGGAGGGGCCAACGTCGGCTTCGGGGTCCACCGACGGCCGGGCGCGGCCCCGACGGGCGGGATGGGCAAGCGGTGGGCTGAACTGCTCGCCCGGCCGCACATCGCGTCCGTGCTCGGTCCTGGCGCCCGACCGGAGTCGGCGGCCAAGACGTGGCCCATCCCCGCCCGTATCGGGCGCAGCCCCCTCAGCGCGGCGGCGGGCCGGGTCCTCTTCGCCGGCGATGCCGCCCGGGCCACCGACAGCATGACGGGGGAGGGCATCGCCCAGGCCCTCGAGACCGGTGAGCTGGCCGCCCGGGCCATCACGGCCGCCGGGCCCGGCGCACCCGGGCAGGCGGCTGAGGCCTACACCCACATCATCCGGCGGGGCATGGCGATCGACGACCTGGCCAACCGGGGCCTGTCGGCCGTGTTGCGCCGCCCCAGCTCCCGCTGGATGGGCGTGGCGTCGGCCAACGACCGGATGCGGCGCAACTTCGCCAGGTGGATGTTCGAGGACTATCCCCGGGCGCTGTTCTTCACCCCCCACCGGTGGCACCGGGGAGCGCTCCACGGGCAACCGCCCTATCCCTCCACGTCAGTATTGCGGTAGTGAGTATTGCGGTAGCGCGTACGCATGCGGCGCGGCGCCCGGACGGGATTTCATGGCGCCAGGCGTACGGCGGCGCTCACCAGGTGTGGTTGGTCGATCGACTCCTGTATGCATCGAGCGAAGAGCCACTGCCGGAGTCGTTCGACATCGAGATCGAGGAGGCCGGCCATGCGCTCGGCGAAGCGGCCCGGTCCCCGGCAAGCCGGTCGGGGAAGTTGAGCATGTGCTGGAGCGGATCGTAGGTCGGGTCACCGACGTAGGGCTTGGGATCGATGGCGAGCCAGGGCTCGCGCTCAGCCGCCAGGACGTTGTCGGGGTGCAGGTCGGTGCAGAGCAACACGGCGCTGTCGGCGGTGGCCGGCAGGGCCCGGAACAGGTTCGACTCCGGCTCGGGCGAGACCCGGGTCCAGCCTGGTTCCCTGGGCGGCGGCCTTCTCGTCGTACTCGTCGACCCACCAGTCGCACATGTCCTGCAGGGGGCGGAACCGGTGCCTCGGCGGCGGCTGGATCCACAGGCGGCGGAGCAGCCCGGCGACGACTTCGTCCTGATCGAGCGGCGGGAGGGCCCGCGACAGGCTGGTGCCGGGCTGGCAGGCCTCGAGGAGCAGCGCGGCGGTGTCGTCGAAGACGACGGCGTGGAGAAGTCGGACGGAGCCCTGGCCATGCCACGCCCGCAGGCCGTCGGCCTCGTGGCGCGCCTCGTCGTGGAGCCACGCGACCTTGAGCACCACCAGCTCATCGGCGCGGTTGCGGGCGGGCGCTACCCATGACGCCACGTCGCCCGGCTGGAAGGGTCGTCCCACCTCGAGGGACCACCTCCGAGCCAGGTCCGCGACCATGACGGGGCAGGCCGACCATCCATGCGCCACGGGTCACCGCAGCCACGCCACGACCGACCAGGGCGTCGTCGCCGCCTTCCGCTGCTGCCTGCACGAGACTCGTCGGCAACTCGAAGTCAGGCACCCCGTCATGGTCTCCGACGGGAGCCGGCGACGGTAGCGGCGAGTCGGGCGGCCCCCACCAGGGCTGGCCCGGCTCGTCAGCGCCGAGGTACCGTCGACGAATGGCAGATCTGGGCTTCGACGGCAAGGTGGCGATCGTGACCGGGGCGGGTGGGGGCCTCGGACGCGCCCATTCCCTGATGCTGGGCTCACGGGGTGCCCGCGTGGTGGTCAACGACCTCGGTGGCTCGCGCAGCGGGGAGGGCGCCGATGCTGGACCCGCCCAGTCGGTGGTGACCGCGATCAACGAGGCTGGCGGCGAGGCGGTCGCCGATGGAAACAGCGTCGCCACCGCCGACGGCGGCGCAGCCATCGTTGACACGGCGATCGAGCACTTCGGGCGGGTCGACATCGTCATCAACAACGCAGGAATCCTGCGGGACAAGACGTTCCACAACATGACCCCGGACATGGTCGACCCCGTGATCGACGTGCACCTGCGCGGGGCATTCAATGTGACCAGGCCGGCGTGGCTGAAGATGCGCGAGCAGGGCTACGGCCGGGTCCTCAACACGTCGTCGAATTCGGGGATACTCGGCAACTTCGGGCAGGCCAACTACGGTGCCGCCAAGATGGGCTTGGTCGGGTTCACCCGGGTCCTGGCCGCCGAGGGGGCCAAGTACAACATCAGGGTCAACGCATTAGCCCCGCTGGCGTGGACGCGCATGACCGAGGACATCTTCGGCGCCGACGCCGCCGAACGGTTCCTCCCCGAACTGGTCTCGCCGATTGCGTGCTGGCTGGTGCACGAGGACTGCCCGGTCTCGGGTGAGATCTACAGCGCCGCCGCCGGCCGGGTGGCGCGCTTCTTCATCGGGATGACCGAGGGCTATTTCGACCCGGCGCTGACCCCCGAGGCGGTCCGGGACCACTTCGACGAGATCCGCGACGAGAAGGGATACACTGTGCCCCGCAACCCGGCCGACGAGTTCGCGGCGTTGGCCAAGCTGTTCGAGCAGGGCTGAGCGCTGGGGAGTATCAGGCCAGGAGGGGATATCAGGCCCAGGAGGGCTCTACTTCACGATATTCATGCGTGCCTTTGACGTCCCTCCCACGACCGAAGCCGTGGGATTCCCGGCCGCTCATGCGGCGACCGGTTGGGTTCGCGCTTCATCGGGTCCCCTACCTCGGGATGTCCCTCCACGCGCTGTGACCGCCAGCCCGGCGGCGAGGATGTTGAGCGCCGCGTTCACGTCCGCGTTGGCCTGATGCCCGCAGGCCCGGCAGCCGAACACCGCTTGGCTCTGGCGGTTGTCGGGGCTGGTGTGCCCGCAGGCAGCGCAACGCTGCGATGTGTGACGGATCGACAGCCACCACGGTGACGTTGCAGGTGGCGGCCTTGTCGGTGAGACGGCGACGGATCATCGACCAGGCCTGGGCGGAGATGGCCCGGTTCAGGCCCCGCTTCTGGGCGACGTTGACGCCGGGCGACTCGACGGTGCCCTTAGCGGAGCGAACCATATGCTTCACGGCCAGGTCCTCAACGGCGATCAGGTCGAACGAACGCACGAGGGCGGTGGTGGTCCGCTCGATCCAGCCCCGGCGCCGGTCGGCCTCTCTTGCCTTGACACGGGCGATAGCCGCCTTGGTCGCCGCCCGGCGATTCGAGCCCTTGTGCTGGCGGGCCAGGCGGCGCTGTAAGCGTCGCAACCGCTGGGCCTCGCCGGGACGCAGACCTGGGGCGTGACGGTGGGCGCCGTCGGAGGTGGTGAGCGTGGCGACCACCCCGACATCCAACCCGACCGCCAGGCCGGTTGGGTCTCGCTCCAGCACCGGTTGGGGCGCGGCGAAGCTCACGTGCCAGCGCCCGGAGCGGTCCAAGGTGACCCTGGCCATCCCGAACCTGGCAGGCAGGGGTCGTGACAGCCGGAAGCGGACCGGGCCGAGCTTGGGGACGAGGATGGTCGCCCACCGCCGGTTCAGCCGCTCCACGGTGACGTCTCGGACGCAGAAGCCCTCGTCGATGCCGGCCTTGCGCCACCGGGGCCGACGATGCGTGGCCGCCCACCAGTTCCGTAGCGCCTGGTCGAAGTCGCGCAGTGCCTGCTGCCGACGACGACCCCCCGACCAGCCAGGTCCCGGTCCGGGCCTCGGCCAACTGTCGGCAGCGCTCGGAGGCCCCCGGTGTCGGCCGGCCCGGCCGGTAGCAGTTCGCCTGCTCCAACGCCAGGTTCCACACGAAGCGGGCATCACCACAATGGCGGCCCAGCACCGACACTTGCTCGGAGGTCGGGGCCCGCCGGTAGCGGTGCGCCACAGCTATGCCGCCGCCTTCTGGTTCTCCACATAACGGCGAACGACCTCCAATGGCGCCCCGCCCACGGTGGATACGAACCACGACGGGCTCCACAGCGCCGGGAGCCGCCGCAAATGCGGGAACTCGATCCGCAGCAGTCGCGATGAGCGGCCCTTCAGCTTCTGGACCAGCTTCGAGAGAACAACCACCGGTGGAACCTCGGCGAGCAGGTGCGCGTGATTGGGCATCACTTCGACCTCGATCACCTCGCCTCGTGCCTCCGCCACGACCTCGGCGACGATCTCCTTCAGCCGGACCTCGACCTGCCCCGCCAACACCTGGCGGCGATACTTCGGTTGCCCCTGCGGAGCAGTGTTGTGGCATTTGGCCGAGTAGACCGTCTTGTTCGTCGAGCGGTACGCCACCGCAACCATCATCGCAGCAGGGTGAGACAGGCATCGGCGGGCTTCGCCCGCCGCAACGGAAAGGGTCCTTGACCCACCACTGAAGTGGTGGGCTTGCGGCCCTTGATCGGTCAAGGCGCAGGGGTCGTACTGAGGCTGAAAATACGCGTTCGCGCTGGGCCTTCTTGCGAAGGGTGTCAAAAAGTGACGTATTCGAGCGCGTTTGATGATTTTCACGAAGCCGACCAGCGCGTTCGCGTATATTCAGAGTCCAGCGGTCATGCGCCGGGCACCTGAACCTGTGCGACGGCAGGGCGATCGACACGACGACGTTGTCAGGCCAGCAGGGTCCTCAGGCCGGGCCCTGAGGCCTGCGGGCTCCTCAGGCCAGCGGGACGCGCCGGCGGACCAGCCAGCGGGCGCGGTCGCCGACCATCACCCACACCTCCTCGGCCCGGCAGGCAACCGGGAGCTGGGCGGCAAGGGCGTCGGCCTCGTCCGCCAGCTCCACGCCATCGCTGGCGTGCGCCACGGTGAGGTGGGGCACGACCTCGTCGAACTCATCGTCCCATGGAGGGGTGCCGAACCGCTCCGACAGCAGACTGGTCAGTCGCAGGAACGGCGCCGCCGGCTCCGGGCCGAGCCACAACACCTTTCGACCGAACCAGCCGACGTGGCTCAACGTAAAGTCGAACGCCTTCACCTGGGCGAGCGCGTCGACCAGCTCGTCGAAGTCGTCCCCGACCAATTCGGCGGGCGGCAGCCAGGGAACGATGAGGGTGATGTGGGCAGGCACCCCCTCGGGGGCGACGGGGTCGTGCTCCAGGCGCAATCGTCCGACCAGGGACTCGGCGCCGGGGACAGGGATCAGCAACGCGGATTGGATACGCCCGCTGCTCGTGCCCGGTGCGCTCATCGGCGAGGGGGACGTCATCCGGCAGCGGAAAAGACGTCGGCCAGCTCGGAGGGAACGGCGACGTCGAGCTGGTGGAACGTGGCGCTATGCGCCTCACGGTCCGGCCGCCAGCGCCGGAAGCGGGCGGTGTGGCGGAGCCGGGAGCCCTGAAGGTGCTCGTAGGCCGCCTCGACCACCAGGACGGGGCGCAGCAGCTCGAAACTGAGGTCCTTGCTCGCGTTCCAGCGGCTGGGGGCGCCCGGCCGGCGGTTCGCCGACCCTCTTGTTGCCGGATCTGCGGTTGCCGGCTCTGCGGTTGCCGGCTCTTCGGCTGCCGGCTCTTCGGCTGCCGCGTCGCCCGGGGCCGCCCATCCCGCCCACGGGTGGGACGGGTCCGCCTCGAGCCGGTACGGCGCGAGCACCCCGACCAGGTTTCGGCGCTCGGCCGCGGGAAAGGCGCCGATGACCCCGACGTGGCGCAGGCGATCCTCGTCGTCGTAGAGCCCGAGCATCAGCGAACCCACCGCTTTCTCCACCCTGTCCGAGCGGTACCAGCGGAACCCGGCGACGACGAAATCTGCGGTGCGCTCATGTTTTATCTTGAGCATGGCCCGCTGGTCGGAGAGATAGGCGAGCCCGGAGGGCTTGGCCACGACCCCGTCGAGCCCGGCGCCTTCGAAGCGGGCGAACCAGTCGGCAGCCACCTCCCGGTCGGTCGTGGCCGGGGTCAGGTGCACGGGAGGCCCGGCGCCCGCCAGCGCCGCGCTCAGCTCCGACCGGCGCTCCACGAAGGGCCTAGCGCGCAGGTCGTGCCCGTCGAGGGCCAGCAGGTCGAAGGCGACGAAGGATGCCGGGGTGGCGCGCGCCAACAGGTCGACTCGCGACGCCGCCGGGTGGATGCGCTGCGAGAGGGCGTCGAAGTCGAGACCGGCCCGCCCGGCGATCACGATCTCGCCGTCGATCACCGCCCGGTCCGGCAGATGGGTCAGGACGGCGTCGACCACATCGGGGAAGTACCGGGTGAGGGGGCGCTCGTTGCGGCTGGCCAGCACCACCTCGTCACCATCACGGAAGACGATGCAACGAAACCCGTCCCACTTCGGCTCGAAGACCATGTTCCCGCCCGGCGGCAGCTCCCTCGTCGCCTTGGCCAGCATCGGGGCCACGGGGGGCATGACGGGGAGGTCCACGGGCGGCGAGCTTACGGTCGCGGGCTCAGCTTCGCAGGCGGCGACCTAAGTGCCGGGCCACCTGCTCCGCGACAGGCAGTCGCTCGATGTCCTCGAGGGCGAGGGGCAGGGCCAGGCTCCAGTTGGGCCACTCGCCGGTCGTGCCGGGCATGTTGGGGCGTTCCTCCACCCCGCAGACGTCGTCGAGGGTCGCGGTCAGCAGTGCGCACGGCGCCTCGGCCAGGAGCCGATAGGCCCGCTCGACCACGGTGCCGACCGGCGTGGCCGGCGACGATGCGGTCCACTGCACCAGCCGGTCGCGCATGGCCTGGATGCCCTCCTCGTTCGGCGCCAGCCCGAGGGCTCGCTGGACTTCGAGGTCTGAGCCGGTCCACGCTCCGGCCACCGTCGGCAGGTCATGGGTCGTCACCGCGCCGAGCGCCCGGGCGGGCCAGCGCTGCGGGCGGGCGGCCTCGAACCACAGCAGCCGGTAGGACAGCACCCGGCGCTCGGCCAGATCGGTGCGCACCCGCGCCTCCACCGTGCCCAGGTCCTCACCGACCACGTAGGCGCCGGCCCGGTGAGCTTCGAGGGCGACGATGTCCAGCAGGTCGTCGGACGGGTAGCCGACGTAGGCTCCCGCCCCGGCCGGGTTGCCCTCGGGGATCCACCACAGCCGGAACAGGCCCATGACATGGTCCACCCGCAGGCCCCCGGCGTGGCGTAGACCACCCCGGATGGTCTGGACGAACGGCTCGTAGTCGGCCGCCCGCAGCTTCCACGGGTCGAAGGGGGGAAGGCCCCAGTCCTGGCCCCGGGTGTTGAACTCGTCGGGTGGCGCACCGACCCTGACCGGCTTCGCGTAGGCATCCTGCCACAACCAGGCGTCGGCGCCGCCCACGTTCACCCCGATCGCCAGGTCCGCAACGATGCCGACGGCCGTGGAAGCGGCCCGGAGCTGGCGATCCAGCTGCCACTGCAACCAGCGGTGGAAGCGGATCCGACTGGCGCCCTCGGCGCTGGCGGCGAAGGCCACGACCCCTGGTGCATCGGGCCGGCGCACGTCGAGCGGCCAGTCCTGCCACGGCATCCCGTGCCGCTCAGCCAGGGCGCACCAGGTGACGAAACCGTCGAGGGCGCTCCCGCGCCTGGCAACGAAGCGGTCGAGGCCGCCGCTGTCTGAACGCTGCTCGAAGCGAGCAAAGACCGCCTCGAGCGCGGGCCGCTTCAACGCCCAGACCCGGTCGCGGTCGATGAGCCGCTCCTGGTTGAGCAGCCGGGCCGCCGACCCCAGCTCCACCACCTCCGGGACCTCGGAGGCGCCCGGGAGGTCTTCGACCCGGAGATACAGCGGGCTCGGGAAGCAGCGGCTCGCCGGGAAGTACGGGCTCGGCTCCTGATGGTCGCCCGGCGCGGCGGCGTGGAGCGGGTTGATCAACGCCACACCGGCGCCGAGCGAGGCGGACCAGCGGGCCAGCTCGGCCAGGTCCGCCAGGTCACCGATGCCCCAGCTGGACGTCGATCGGGTGGCGTAGAGCTGGGCCGACCATCCCCACTGGGGGGAGCCACGGGGCTCGGGGCAGCGGCCGGGGCTGACGATCAGGCGACGGGGCTCGCCGTCGTCGGGCTCAAGACGGTGGTAGCCCGGAGCGAGGTCCGGGGGGAGGCGGCCCCCGACCCGCTCCCGGCCCCCGTCCTCGGTGACCAACCACCCGCCGGGCACGGCCACCGGGGGCCGGTCCAGGCGGACCACGAGGGGGCCGCCGTGCCCGGCTGGCGCCGGCGTGCGGGCCTCCATGGCCGCCAGGACGGCCGCAACGGTGGCCGGTGAGACCTGGTGAGTCTCGCCCGCAGCGTCGGTGTACTCCGTGGCGACGCCCCAGGCCGCAGGGTCCGGCGGGTCCGAAGGGTCGGTCGGGTCCGGCGGCGGGCGGTCCGGCGGCGGGCGACTCGGATTCACGAGGCGCCGTCGCTCATTGGGTATCGGTACCCGAATGCTGCCGACCTACGCTCGCAGGGTGCTACCGCGTTCAGCGCACCGTCGTGGGCGAGCGACCGTTCGAGGTGGCGGCCAGTCGCTGGCGCAACCGGACCCTGGTCCCGCCGTCGGGAGTCGGCGACTCGACCTCGACCGCCCCGACCAGGCGGCGCATGATCTCGATACCCCGCCCCGTGAGCGCGAGGCGGCCACGAGGTGCGAGGGTCTGCTCGAACGGCTCGAAACCGATGCCGGTGTCGGTCACCTCCACCACGACCTCGTCGGGCTGCAGGTCGAGCACCAGACGGAAGGTCCCGTCGCCGTTGGGGAAAGCGTGCTGCACGACGTTGGTGCACGCCTCGCCGATAGCCATCACCAGATCCTCGCTGACACGCTCAGGCAGTCCAGCGTCAGCAAAGTAGCCGGCAATGGCCCGGCGGGTGGTGCGCACGTAGGAGTGCTGGGTCGGGACCGTCAGGTCGAGCAGGAGGTGCATGAGCGAGCGTGAGCGAGCGTGACCGGCGAAGATGCGGTCGCCGACCAGCCTAGCCCCGCACCGGGCGCCGCACCTGTCACTCTCGGCGGTGCCGTCGTACGGGCGGGTACGTCCTCGTGGGCCGATCGTAGCCTGATCGCGGCAGGCAGCTTCTACCCGCGCCGCACCATGACCGCCAGGGCTCGCCTGGCGTGGTACTGCCGCCTCTTGCCGCTCGCCGAGCTCACCGCCCCCTACCGCTTCCCGCCCACGCCCGACCTGTCGGCCCAGTGGGCCAGCCGCACGCCTGAAGGGTTCACCTTCGACGTGCGGGCGTGGTCGCTGCTCACCGGCAACCCGACCTTTCCCGACTCCCTGTGGCCCGACCTGCAGAAAGCCGTGCTGCCGTCCCGCCGGCCTCGGCGCCGCCTGTACGCCAGCAACCTGCCCGCCGAGGTGCTCGATGAGTGCTGGGCCCGCTTCGCCCACGCCCTCTCCCCCCTGCACCGGGCCGGGCGGCTGGGCGCGGTGATCCTGCAGTACCCGGCGTGGTTCAGCCCTCGGCCCGAGACGTGGGCCGAGCTGGCCTCCGCTCGGCGCCGCCTGCCCGGCTACCGCGTCGCGGTGGAGCTGCACCATCCGAAGTGGTTCGAGGGCGACGGCTGCGAGACGACGCTGGAGTTCCTCGAAGATCACCACCTGTCGCTGGTGTGTCTCGACGGGCCGTCGACCGGGGCACGCGCCATGCCTGCGGTCGTGGCCGCGACCGCGGAGTTGGCCGTGGTCCGCTTCTCGGGGCGCCGGGCGGTGGCCGACGAGCCGTGGACCTGGCCGTACCGCTACGGCGACCGCGAGTTGGCCGCCTGGGTACCCCACGTCGCCGATCTGGCGTCGTCCGCCGGCGAGGTCCACCTGCTGATGGACAATTGCTGGGGATCGGACGGCGTCGACAACGCTACCACCCTGCTACGCCTGCTCCAGGAGGCGCCGGCTCGGCCGCGGTGACCGGGGCCGCCCCTCGCCGGCGACGACAGGAGCTCACCGCTCCGAGCGACGACGGGAGCTCACTGCTCCTCGGGGCCGTCGACCAGCGCCCCGGCGACGGCGGAGCCATGGTGGACGACCATCCGCCAGCCGCCATCGGCGTCGCGCACGAAGAGGTTGATGGTGGCGATGGTGACCCCGCCCTGGTGCTCGCCCAGCAGGTTCTCGTCGACGGACACCCATGCGGTGCTGCCGGCGACGACTGTGCGCGCCTCGGTGAGGACGAACTGCAGGTGATGGGGCTGCTGGAACAACGCGTAGTACGACGCCGCCACCGGCCCCCAACCCCGGAGGGTGGACCACCCAGGGTGGGTGCAGACAACCCGGTCGGAGTGCTCCCACAGTCCGGACATGGCATCGAGGTCGGACGCCTCGAAGGCCTCGTAGTAGCGAAGGTTGGCAGCGAGCACCGCCTGGTCGGTCTCCATCCCGGAAGGACCGTACTACCGTCGCCGTGGTGATCGCCGAGCCTGTCGAGCCCAACGCGGGGTCCGCCGAGCCCGGCGCGGGGTCCGCCGTGACCTCTCGGAGGAGGGCCCGGGAAGTGAAGGGCCAGCCCGGCCCGCCGGTGCGCGGATCGCGAGGCACCACGCTTGCCACCTGGAACTTTGGAGGCAGGGGACCCGACCTGCTGATGCTGCACGCCACCGGATTCCACGGCCGCTGCTATGCGCCGGTGGCCGCGGAGCTGGCCCGCCATTTCCACTGCTGGGCGCTCGACCAGCGGGGACACGGCCGCTCGGAGCCGGCACCCGACGGCGACTACGACTGGCGTTACTTCACCGCCGACACGCTCGCGGCCATCGACCAGCTCGGATTGGATCGTCCTTTTGCGTTCGGGCATTCCCTCGGGGGTGCGGTCGCCCTGTTGGCCGAGGAGGCCCGGCCCGGCACGTTCGCCGCCTTCCATCTCTTCGAACCGATCGTGCTCACCCCGGCCACGGCGCGCGCCGCCGACC
>JAABUJ010004999.1_pt1 | contig 13563 bp, 12 predicted proteins | sample 5559131 | NCBI WGS metagenome assembly JAABUJ01 (sample SAMN10711875, study PRJNA513366) | rock metagenome | isolation source: Antarctica rocks | place: Antarctica: Victoria Land, Mt New Zealand nord | collected 2016-01-07
CTGGGGCTTGATTGAGAGATTTGTCACTGGCTTCATACCTCAACCCCTATCGTTTCCAATTTTCAGTTTCGAGCATGATTACTTCGATGTCAAATTCTTCGACATTCTAGCAGTCGCCGCGAATACTCGCCACCTGGTGGGCGGGCTCTTCGAATGGGCCAAACTATATATGCGGTCAAGATTGACAAGATCACCAAGCCTTCAAAGGATAATTATGATGCAGTGGCCGCGAATGTCTACACTCTTCCGCTCCGTGTGTCTCGACAGGAGAGTAGTATACTACTCTACCCAGCTCTACAGAGCTGGATGGAGAAGAGACCAATCGCGCCATAACGGCTCTCATCTCTGTAACTACCCATATACCTGGAGGATCTAAAGTTGGCGCTTCCGACGATACTATGCAGCTGTTGGGTTGCAGACGCGGCAACTACACTCAAATCAGAGAGATATAGTCAGTTGTCTCGGTGAGATTGGCTTAGACCCTGCAGGCAAACTACAGAAACAGTATGGAAGTCTATTCTACCTTTGTCGCGCGCTGCTGTAAAGGGGCCATGACCTGGGCCGGTAGTGCCGGCAGGGATACCGTTGTAAGAGAAAAGCATCGACAACAAACAGAATCATTGTGCTGACCTTGAAAAGCTTCCTGGCGTCTCTAGCACTCCATTACCGTCGGTCAGCTCGTTCGTCGCACCTTCTATACCTCAAATCACCACAGATTATGCCGTGTCCATATCCATTTCATTTGTTTCCCGCTTCGCCTGACCAGGCGTCACTTCTTGTCGAGACTTTAATAACAATACTTATCAGCAATGGCATGTAAGAATGCAACGCTTGCTCATCGTAAAGCTACCCTTGGTCATTCGAATATGCTAACGCAAGGAAGAATGTCTAGAATCAAGGTGATAGTCCTAGACGATTATCACAACGACCCCTTCTGGCCAGCTACCAGTGTTAATGGTCCAAAGTTGAAGGCTTGAGATCTAGTAACTTTGCTCTGGGTTTCCCCAAAGTCACAGTAGCCGACCATGGCTTTCTCCAAAAGCATTTTCAATGTTTCGACCAAGCGAGTGAACTACCCCTGTCAGGACGCTGTTTAGACCTCCTCGATTCTGTCGTGGCACTCTCGCAGCCTCTGGAAAGAGAGCAAGAATTAGTGTGGCTGGCGTGCCAAATTGTATGGATCATCAGCTAATGCTGACCAACTCGGGCCTCTGAAGCATAACCCTATGGCTGATTGCAATAGGCATTGGTCAAAAACGTCTAGAAGAGAGAACTGGGTATCAAGCCTGGAGACACGACGACATGACATCAGGACCAGAAGATAGATCAAATTCAAGTTAAGAAGAGCTGCATGGGCAGCTATCAAACCTTGTGGTCGGCTCAGGCCCAGCAAGAAGCCAATGACAAGTATTCTGAGCTAGCGAGCCACTTGGGAGACTGATACGGATCAACAACCATTGCATGTCGTATCTATTACCCTCAGGACAACAAATCTGAAGAAGGCCACACCAACATGGGAGTCCATCTTAAGGCCAAGCTACAACCATTTTGGAGGAATCCGGGGCCAAGCTATATCTATTCATTGTCTTTTTCGAGTCTCACCATGACGCGCTTGTGTATCTGTCTGTATCTTAATCTATTTCTGAAGACTGCCTCCTCAGATTTCTAGCCTATGAAACTTAGTACCATAGATACCAGAAAAGAGTTATTAGCGTCCTACTTTGAAGTGACCAATCCTCGGCTGGTTCAAACCAGTCAAGCAATAGCTCATTATGGCTCAGCAAATTCGTCACTTCACTACCGCTACTACTTGTGGATGCTATGATAAAAATGTACAAACATGCGTTTGGGCGGTATCGGCTGCAACAAGGACTGCTGTAAAGCCAACACAGAACACCCCAAAGCCCCAAAACAGGCCGTCGTCAAGCGCCAAAGGAAGCGCCAAAGGAAGCGCCAAAGGCAGCACCAACGGCGACGAAGCAGCAGTCCTGGAAGCAAAAAGAAGGCCACAAGGGCACTTCGCAAACAAAAGCGCGAAGCAATAAGAAGAGAAGAGGGGAGCGGTTTGATCACATACTAAATAGTATGTGAGCGACCCAGCCACACCCCTTAATCTCCGCATCCTTGGCACTAGCCCGCCTGTCTTGCAGGCCTCTACAAATATGCATGCGATAGTCGAGCGTAAATCGAGAATTGGGCAAGACAGCGCGTCACTATTGATTATCAATACAAAGCTCAGAACTCAATCACCGGACAGAAGCGACTGAACATATGTGTTGATACTATCAAGTGCGGCTAAGTAAGTCTCTAAGCCGCGCAACACTTGGAGTCACAATTCGATGGCAGTCTTACAACTTAGTCGTACAGAAGCAACGACCTTAACATCGATAGATGATGGGAGCGTTTCACCTTTGGAGCTGGACTTCGATACGAGAAGATCTTACAATTGTTCCTCGGTATGATTCGAGGGCTAGAGCAGGATTCTTAATGCCAGGAGATGGCTACATCTATATACACATGGCCTCTTTCCACTTTTATTATATTCTTTGGAATTGTGGCCACATTACAAGCGAGGATCAAGAAGAGTGATTACATTGCGTCGGCAACTCATTAATCTACTAGGCTCCAATTACTGCCCTCAGCCGTTGGCCAAAGCTATTAATATTCGCTGTGCGGCTCTCAATCGAGCCCATGTACGCAGAATCGATGCAGGGATTAGTCGAGAAAACCGTGATTGATAGTTCCTCCGCTGTTTTGAAAGACTGGCAAGCTTGGGATGTACACGCTTGGTGTTACAGCCAGAGAGTTGTCCTCCGACTACAACCAAGAGAAATTTCGGGCAACGTGGATCGCACGACGCGAGTACGTGTAATCACGCGCCGAACCAGGATAGTATTTTCATCCTCGACAAGACTTGTGGAGAAGAAGAAGAAAAAATCGAGCGGCGACTGACTATATCACTATTGGCCAAGGAACTCGAGGAAGCTCGCGGCGACAAACCGCCAGTCTTTATCCAATCCCATTATCCCAGCCTGAAGGCTTACCCACCGGAAGTTTCGGGAAAAGCTCTCGGCGAACTCTGGACTTCCAAAGTTGTCCGCCTGATTGTGGTCACGCACCGATGAAGTCTGGGCCCGACAACGGATGGCACATGGTCTGGTACGAGTCCCGATTGACCTCGCTTGTTTGTGCCGCTGTAGCCTCCGAGCCCACGACGGCTTCAGACCGGGATGTGGTTATGTTGACAAGTATCGCTTCTCTTTCTGAGGTCTCAATGTGACTTGATGTGCTCCTTGTCTAATGTCCATAGATATTCACACCAGTGCTAACACCATTGTAAGTCCTAGGGGTGTGATAAGCCCCACTACGTGTCAACATGCGGCGACTGGGATCGCTAAGGAAGGCGCAGAAATACTGGGCCATGTTGTCACGTACATAATAAAGAAGGCTAGGACGTACGAGAGTAAAAATAAAAAGAGCATAAAAGGGATCACTATTCCGGCAAGAAGACTTGGTGGGATTGATGACCCCATTAATGGAAGCTCGTTTGGGTGAAGCATGTCGTGATCCGATGCACGCTATATATAGGTATGTTTATTGCACCGACTTATATGCGAGTCCGAATTAGGAGAACATCCAGCGCCAAATGCATCTGAGTCAGTTGAGCCAGAGCTCATCATAGAACTAGGAGTCCATGTCGAGCTCCAAAAAGAACCTAGACAACCATCGATGGACTACGTGTGGCTCCCAATAGATCGAGCACGGAACGGGACCAAGACTTTTGAGTCCCCAATCATCAATTATGCAAACGTCTGGGATGTGGTCGCAGACACTGAGGTAATTTGTCTTAGAGATTATGGAACTCACGCGGCAGTCCGACGCTAAATATATCATGTATCGGCGATAATGACACAAATTAATTGGGCCTGCCACGAATCAAACACTAGAGATGGTCTTGGACATACTCGATTGGGCAAAGGATATCGTTCCTATCGAGGCGAACTTCAAGATAGCCATCAGAACCTTGCATCACAAGATAATCAAACATCTGATCCGCAGCCGGTTCTTGCTGGTATCGCCACATTAGCTTACCGATGCTTTGAAGATCTTGGGGATTATCAAGCTGCACATGGGCACTCTTGCCCCCTCAGTCTTCTCTTGGTCATCCTTTGTCTCTCCAGTCGTCCGCTCTCTTGTCACAGCCAAGATACGGAAGGAATCAGCAGAGGAACTTCATTGGGCTAGGCAATACAGATGGCAAAAGCGTGTCTTTCATAGTAAATACAATCCCCGTGAGAGATCGTATCTCGGCAAGCTCGAAGCAAGATTTAAGGAATCCATGACGGACGCAAGGCAGGATCTACTCAATTACAAACTTAGCTGCCGCCATCGCAAGTCTCAACTACGAATAGACACGTTTAATCCAGAGTCGTCTTCCACATCGGCCAAACCGACCAACAGAGAACTTTAGTCAATCTGCAGTTTTTAAGAACTCGTCTCCACAAATCTTTACGACGTCGCTGGGAATCAACGCCAAAACTTCCTTCAGACTCATTTCAAGACTTCTTCTCCAAGAACATTGATGGGCTCTTTCTTGAATCTTAGTTGATCCTTTGCTGGACATATATCTACGTCGTCTACAGTTTTGCTCACTCCTACGCCCCCGCATCCTGCTCGGAAATCATCCCAGTTCATATTACTTCGGAACGCGTGGCAGTTCCAGAACGACCATGTTGAATTCAAATTTGGACACTGAGAATCTTTCAAACATCGGCGGACCCTTTGATGATCGGCGAAACCCGCGTTATGCTCGTTGTATTTATGCTCTTAGCGTGCAATTATTATATTATCAATCAGCTAATGGATCTTCTCACAACGGGCCACTCATCGCTCTATCCGCTCAAGACCGCGTTGCATCGTCCTCAGTAGTCACTCGGCAGAACTCGGCACTCTCATCCGGCCATACGACCAAGGCTTCGCCAGACACATACACGGATCCCCTGACGGGCAAGCCGTTGGCTGCAACCTTCAGCGGATGCTTACCAAAGACCATGGGCGCATCGACAACAAAGAGTGAGTGCCATCGTGGCTTACGTAAAGCAGGCATCTGAATGACTGACTTTGTTCGAAACCCCAGGCAAGCGTCGTCTGTCTTCCCACTCGGTGCATTTCGACGAATCGGTCACTGGCAGTAGTCCAAAACGTCGTTACCAGGTGGTCCAGTTGCCCAAACCCGCTACAACCGTCGAGGATGAGTAGGATTAGCTACTGCAGAATTGCAATAAGATAAGCCTTCTGAAGACACAGCCGAGACCGATCGAAACCAAGCCACAATCTTGCACGAAAGCCAGGGGTCGTAAGCAGCCCAAGGCCCCCAGCGGCAATATCAGCGTTGAAAAGAGACAACGGACTCGCCACGGGGAGGTCGTCGCCCTCAGTATTCACGTGCTCAGCGGCTTCGTTGACCTGCACAACAATAATTCGATCGGCAAGTAGTATCTCTATCGTTGGACGCTTTGAGCGTTTTCGATTTACATCCATGCGATTCTAGATCTGAATAACAACAATAAAGATACTCATTTCAATCGCACTACTGGGGAATCTCGAATAGGACCCTCTAGAAAGATATCACCGGATTCGAACGACGCTGTCAACATTTCTTGGTAAAGTTATCTGAATGCAGAACACACTGGACTTACAACCGATCGACTCTCGCTCGCGAAATGAAGGCTTGAAGCATCGATAACTCTGGGGAGCTCTTCTCGCTGTCTTCTAGCAGGAAGATTCCCAACCAGGCCGAGGAAGAGGAACACGTGCTCTTTATATATTAATTCGTCGCCAGATAGATGGTCGATTTTGTCCCGTCACAGCGGACCTTTTATGGCTATCTCAATTTAGTTGATATTTCAATCGCTGGGGTTGATGTTCCCATATGTCTTTAGGTCTTCTCAGCCAGCTGGTCTACGCCTAATACTTGGGCTGAAATGCCTCCAGTCCCGATACATGAGTATTCAGAACATGAGTCGTTGTGTATCGATATTAGATTGGCAAGCCCAAGACGTCCAAGACCGAGCTTCAGCTAAATCTTCAATCCTTACTTCATCATAACTTTACCGTACTATGGGAAACCGCATAAAGAGTTACACTCTACTCTGAGCGAAGTAAAGCCAGCTCAATCTGAGAGCACACAGCGAGCCATTCACCGAAGCAATGTCGCAAGACGGACAGAATCCTGCTCAGGCCCAGGGTGGCAACGATCTTGGACCCCCTACTTTCTAGATTATCGTCGTCTTGAATTGTTCACGATCTGGATGAATCGGAGTTCCCAGATTGCCAGAGCCAATCTCACAGGTATGAACATGTTGATCATTTACTGCCTCGGATGATACAGTCGAGAAATATACTCTATTTGAAGAAATCTTGGAGAAAGAAGCGAAATGACTTTTCGAAAGTGAGAGTACAGAAATGGAGTCGGGCACATTGTGCTTGTGCAGCGATGAAGATTCACTATATAACTATTTCTGCGATAATAGGAATATCGATGAAGACAAGATCAAGAAGACTTCGATCTCGACACTGCGGTCTTGCGAGTCATCTGAAATCAGAGACATATGCAACAAAGTCCTCCAGAGTCTCGAGCTCGAGAATCATGCGCACCTTGTTCTCAGCGTGCTACCGGCTCTTCGTCCTCTCAGGACATCCTAGCATATAGCCTTATACAGATCAGAAGGGCGCTCACACTATTGACAAGATAGCATTTACACAACAACGACTTTTACTTCATCAGTTATTCTGACCATTATTGTCAGAGAGTACACTTACATGCGGTCTTGACTTTTGAAAGGTTATATATATAATCCCCTACCAGCGCTTGGTCCAGGATATGCCAGGGGTACCCTTCGTTGAAATCAAGCCCCTTACCATCACGCCTTGCTACATCCAGCATAGAATCGGCACCATCGATTCATTGCCGTGCACTGCAGTAATTGCAGAGCTCATGCCAGTCTTTCTACCTATATCCTTTACAGGGCTTCCAATCGGCCAGCAATATATTGACCTCTGGGCTGCGTTTACGGCGGAATACCCGCATTAGATGGTTAGCACGTATGGCGTTTGGGTTGACGCCAGAGGTGTGATAATGGAGCAGCTCAAGTGATATGTCTGAGGAAGGCTCTCGATGATGATTGGGAAAGAAGTTGAATAGTATGTTGTCAATTCCAAGTATCGTCAATCGGTACCAAGCCTCGATTGGCGAGCACGAGCACACGGGTCTCTCAATAGACTCCGTCTAATTCAACGCCGGATGTCCATGCCGGCGTGAGGATATGGCTCAGATATTGAACAAGTGCGACTTTGAGGGTTTCGTGCAGAACAAGAGCCTGAGCTGTGCGGATCAGCTATATGATCATCTGATGGTTGAGCGCTGAATAAGAAAGGCGAATGTCCCATCGAAGACTGCTTCATGGACGGGAAAACGATATGCTTGAAATTCGCCACTCTTCGTGTAATCACTGTTCCCGGCGAGAAGCCATGAAGCACAATTCTACCGATGTCGATTCTGTAAAGCGCCGATGAGGTCCATGTAGGGTCGGGATCCTGCGGCGATTTGCAGTCTTCCCGAAGTGAACGAGCACCATACGAGAGGCGTGATAATGGTAGAAGCAGTCACAGCTAATGTGTGGACTCAGCGGCGAACCACGTACACTTCGGGTCTGCGGCGAATCCTGGGATTTTGGCGAATCCTATGGCGCTTCCTGCAGTGGGCCATGCGGCTGTCTTTCGAGGAATGACGAAAACGCGGCGACTGCGGTCGTTCAGGTGGGTCATCTATCCAGATCGTCTTATGGGAAACATGGCTAAGCTTTATGCTTCATCTGTCTAGTTGCGAACAAAAAGATGAGCTGTCTGGAATAATCGATGTCTTTCTGAGTCGACTCTGCATATCAGTTGGAAGGAAGCTATCCTCTACGCGATCGGTATACGCCAGAAGATCACCCCGCAAATACATAGCTGATCCTCTTTATTGTCGACGAGATCCATGGGAGACCAACAGCCACACGTATTCGTCGAGTGGACGTCGGGATCGGAGGTGGCCTTGGAGCAGGATGGTTCCGATAGTAGACCTGAAGCGGCAAAGGGATTGGTTCAGACTTTGACCGCAACAACTGCGCTCATCAAGCTGAGTTGAGCCCGCCGGCTTATGGGCATGGAGAGAGGAGAGAGAGGCCGGACGAGTTATTGTTGGGAAGTAACGAAGTTCAAATGTAGTCGATCTTTTGGCGCAATGGAAAAGTGAATCCGTCCAACAGTTATCGCTGGCTGCAAGTGATGGTATCTTTGCATAGCGCCTTAGTATAATAGCTGCTACCAGTAGAGACTTGGGCCCACAGCTCTGCCTAATGTATGGGGTCTCATGGAGCTTATTCTATGTCTTTCAAACCAAATACCCTTAATTTGATTCTCCGAAAGTTCGGCTCCAGCTTCTTGATGGTATTATGATCCAAGGAACGATATGAGGACAAGAACGCAGTATCGGCATCGTGTACTTTCTCTCGATTCAAGCCAAGAGAAGACCTATCAGTCACACGCCATGCTGCAACCGCCAGCTCCCAAGAAACTAAAGAAAGACAAGTCCAGAGCATATGCGGAAGAATCGTGATCGTTTGTTGACCGTATGCCACGTCATTCAGGAGCACATCGATCACACTCACTGTGTCATGCGGCCTTCAACTCTCGTGCGGCCTTCAGGCTCGCGAGCCATATCGTCCGAGAAGAGCGAGATGAGTTGGGACCTCGAAGAGAAACAATAAACCGATATGGAGACACAGTAGGGAAGCCGGGTCGCTGGGAATTGCCTGCGATATCAAGGACTGCCACTTCTTTCTCACAACCAGCGAACGTTCCATGAACTAATCTAATGGACCGGAATAGTCGTGAAGTGGTAATTGCATGAGGACATCACACTTCGATGGAACATACTCCCAGCAAACCGAGTATTTGGCGGATGCAGTCATCTCCAGACACTGGGATACCGTGAGGCTATTGAGTAAACATTCCCGGACCTTGACACGTGTCGATGCAAGTAGCATTCAGACGCCATTTACCATGGTCTGCTTCCCAAGAATGGGCATTCCAAGTCAAAGCTAGCGGCGGAAAGGTCTTATTAGCGCTTTACATGAAGTAACTATGGGTTCGGTCTCCTGATTGTAGGCTTTTCACACTATTTGGGCCCAAATACCTTGGTGCTATGTTTCTGGAGCGACTTCTGCTTGGAGAGACGCAGTCTTGATGTGTTTTTTTTCGCCGTTTTCGTCGTCGTATCAATGACTGCAAGACGGTACTGTGGCTCGAAAGCCCTTCTAAGGGGCCGCTTGTGCATAGACCGCCAAGTCAATTGCTGCAATCCCAGAACGCCGTAGTAATGTAGTCGCTGACTCCAGCCAATGAGTGTATCTGTAAATGACGGCATTCTCGGACTTCTGTCGGTAGCTCAAGAAGATGACGAGCGAGGGTATCCTGCTTGTCTTCCTTCAAAGCCGTCCAATATCCGCTTCCGCTTCTTGGAGTGTATGTTCCTTGCGAATTGACATCACAGCCTGTCCAGTGGTTTGTTATACACGTATACTAGCCGCTTCAACATCTTCTGCATTGTCTTGGTTGTTACTGAGAGAAAGCCCAGAAAATTAAGCATTTCGTAGACCCACGATAATGACGATAGACTTGCTGCTTAGACAATATGCTTAGTAGTATCGATTATCAGAATCCTTTTCAGCCGTTTCATATCGTCCTGTGTTTTCTCCCAGGATACCTTGATGTTCTCTTTCCGCAAAATCTTCTAAGTCATCTTCTAGATCGATGTAGTGATAGATCCAAAAGGAACAAAATGTAAATACTGCGCCCGCAAGTCCTGACATCGCGAGGAAGATTACGGCGACCTGATTCTTGGTTAGAGTCTCTGGTGGAACCTAGCATCAGGCCCAGACCTACTTACGTTAGAACTTGTGCTCCACGTCTCTCGGCGGATCAGAGGTGTGCAGATAAAGATCGTCAAACCGGCTAGATAAAACGTCACAGAGTATGCGAGGAACATAATAGAGCATTGCCAAATAAACACCATCTTCCATCGGGGTCGCCACTCCCCGATGCCATTCTCGTCGTATCCAGCTGGGCTACTTCGTGGAGGTACTTCTGTCAGCAGGAGTGGGAGATAGCGGCGTACCCTCAGCCGCACAGAAGCCAGCTTCTTGTCTATTTGACGAGAGTCCAGAAGATCTAGCACACCAATCTGCTGGGCGGATATAAGGATGGCTAGGATTGACAATACGAGACTGCAGTACCAAAATGTAGAAGCGAGCCAATAGGAATCCGAGACAGTGTTCCAAGAGAATGAACCTATCACGGCTGCAGCAAGAACGGCTGCCTATAGTATGACAAGCGTAAGCCTCATTTATTCACTTTTACCACCTCACGGGAAGTTAGTTGCCATTCTGACTTACTGCTATAGAAACAAACTGCAGTTCGGCGCGTTTACGTCTTTTCCAGAGATCTATGAGGGATAATAACCTGTCAGGCTCTAGAGAGCGCTGAGCGCATAGAGCTATCAGCTCAATGGGGCGCAAAGTGTTGAAATGGAAGAGCCGGTAGTATGGGAGTGTCCCGATATGTAGGATTATAGTGAGCGTCTTCTGGTAGACGCGCTTTCGGAAAGCATCAGCTCCAAAATGGGCACAAGAAGTGTGATAAGGAAAGAGAAAGCCGATGCGTTACGCAGGAGGTACGGTGGCAACGGTAATCTCGAGGATTCGACAAGCGGAGCAAGGATCAAGCAAAATAGTGTGACTCCAATACGACTCGATGAAATCAGAAGTCGATTCTTACGTTAAAACTCCCGAGTACTCTTATGCTCCCACGCCTTATCAAGGATGTGGTTGAAATAGGGTTTTCGAGGCTGGCAGGAGAGTCGGCAGGGGGGCAGACTTTGCAGTCTGGATAGGTCTGCCAGCTGTGGCGGTGGGAGGATTGCAAGGAGTCACTTGTATGAAGAGCTCTGGGAATGATCCGTTGTGGAGTTTCAATGGTGTTCATGATGTCGTGGCGCCAGCTGCCCTCTACTGGACGGTCAGGACTAGCCACATGGCCTGACCTATCCGTTGACTCGATGTCGAATATCACGGAAAAAATGGAGGACAGTGAGATATGCTTGTGTAGCTAGATACCGAATTGAGTCAATACTGTTGTGGATGTTGTTGGAAATGTAAAGTAGATTTGTGGCGGAGGCGAGGCTGTGAAATCACGTGATGTCAGCCCGCATGAGGCAAAACGCCCGAGACACGCGTGTCATAACTGTGGTAATAGTTATCTGCGACGTCTCCGAATATAGAGTCATATCCGATCGATGGGCAGCATGTGAAGGACTTAGATTACCATTCAACAGTATATCGAGCACATCACATGTTCTATTGGAGGATTTCATGACCAATGACCCGCGCCACGCCAAAACCATGTCCAACTTGATGTCAGCTGACACAAGGGTATCGCTAAATACTGTAACGTTCTCACTATGCAGCTTCGAGTTGCGAGCAGTAGCCTGAACGCCTTCCTCATTCCATTCCCATTTTTTTATGACTACACATTGGGCGCCGCGCGATACCTCCAACGTCTTTTGCAGGCCTCTTCCTCCTCACCGTGTGTGTTTAGACGTTTCGGATGCTCCTCAGCCAAGTGATCAGCAAAGCTTTGGCGATCTAGGAAGTCCGGAGAATCGCACCTCCTCGCTCGGCAGACAAACCGGGCGCCCGTGGCAAATCGCTCCCACTTCGCTGTATGCATACGGGCTTGGCGAGACCGGACAAGTCGAGTAGCGCATCTCCTGAGAAGTTTCTGATTATCAGGTTCTGCGATCCAGGCATTGAAAGCATTCTCGATGGTTGTCAAAGTCTTCGATCCAGAAATCGAACGGCGAAAAGTTCTTCTCGGCTTCCACTCGTCCATTTCGATCCCTAGCATGCCTGGATCGTTGATCCGGAAGTATGGAACACCGTCCGATTCAAACTTCTTGTGTATGGATCGGAGAATATTTTCGGGGTCCGTAACTGATGTGGCAAATTCCTTAGCTGCTCCTGGTACGGAGTTGAAGAAATTTGGCTTCAGATTCTGTTCTTTCCTTGCCGTCCCGACGCTGACCGCGATACCGATGGCATTGGCACCATATAAGTCCTCGAGCTCATAGAAAGCTTCCTGGCTTGGGTTGTTAGCCGGACCGAGGCCGCCGTCCCTGAAGACTACGTGTCCTCTTGAGCCGGGTAGCTTAATCTCAAGCGGTTTGAAAACCCACTTGGCGGCGGTGGCAGCTCGTGCAACTTCCCAGATCTCGAAACTTTGTGCCTTTCCGTGATTCACTCTGTCTCCATCGTTCTGATCGCCGTGTCGGCTTCTGTGTGCCGATGGTAGCTCGGTGTTGATCATGCTAGTGTTTGATCGACTGGTTCCCATCGTGGACACGCGGGTTCCGACTCTTGAGGTGTCTGGCGAGTTGCGCTTTTCGTGGTCGTAAGATCGGATAAGATAGAGCGTCCCTGATAGGCCGTTTGGCTCAATCCTGAGAGTAGTCACAAATCTGCCACAAGCTTAGCTTCGATTTGCAGCACTTCGTTACCGCGCTTCTACCGGATCCCTCTGATGATTACCACTGCCACTTGTTACAAGCCTGAGCCACATGTGATTGATGACAGAAATTACTATTAAAAGATAACGGCCTAGAAAGCCTTGAGAAAGGATAACTTACGTCTTGCATAATCCACGGCCAGAAGGGAAAGTAATGTTTCTGTCGGGTTCCAACAAATGCTCATTTCGTCTTGCGGAAACATCCTCGAACACTTTTTTTAATTTGGAGGCACTATACTTTGCCGTGTTTCCAAGACCGAAGCGCAGGGTACAAAAGAAACGTGGCTTTCCAAAGACCTCTTCGCCGAGCCCTTTGTACTCCTCGATACAGTCTTGAACTGTCATGCGAAATCTCCCTAGAAGTATAGCGATGAGACTAGAATGATCAATATCATTACATGAAGAGAATTGCTAAGGGAGGCCTACGCCCCAGTACTAGAGCCACAAATGTGATCAAAATAGTGACAAGGCAAGAATCGCCGCACCTTCGACATGGCGAGACATTTGCCTTCCGGTGTGGAAGCATCCGCTATTCTCTCAAGCTCGTGTTCCGCAGTCCGAGGGATCTGCGATACGTTTTCAGGCCACTCTTGTGGGGAAAAGCTATGATGGACCTCGTCGTTCTCGTCTAATTCCGATTCTTTCTCGGCGACGTATTCCATTAGTTTCTTGAGAGCCAAGAGACTCCAATATCCGCGAATGCCCCCACCGTCTATGCTTGAAGATTAGTGAGTCAATCTCAGCCAGTGACACCCATTGCTTGGACCTAGGCTCAGAAGATTACACTTTCCCCATTCTGAATCCGTCGGAATCCCGGTCCTTGTCACAGAGCTACCGGATTGGTCACTCATCGCCAAGGCTGCGTCATCCATCAAGTTGAGAGTGGGCTCGCAGTATATA
>JAABUJ010005001.1_pt1 | contig 13560 bp, 12 predicted proteins | sample 5559131 | NCBI WGS metagenome assembly JAABUJ01 (sample SAMN10711875, study PRJNA513366) | rock metagenome | isolation source: Antarctica rocks | place: Antarctica: Victoria Land, Mt New Zealand nord | collected 2016-01-07
AAAATCTTGTATAGTTAATCTTTTCAATTATCTTAAACAAAGAAAAATAACAAATCGATATAATTTTTCTTCTAATAATATATTAGTTTTGCATTATTTATTTGCATTGTTAATTGTAATTTATATAATTAAAGACTAAATTAATTGCAATTTGCGATTTAGATCTTTTTTGTTTTAAGCAAAAAATTAATTAAAATTATGTTTTTATATTTGTTGTACTTGAACAATTGTAAACAATAGAATAATTTAAAGGTTTGTAACAACTTCTATAAATAATCTTAAAAAAATTCTCTATAGTCGAAGCTACTTAAACAAATTTGTTTCAAAGCTTAGACTATACTTTTATATTAATTTTTTTTGTTTAACATAAATTAACAAGTCTTAATTAAGTTTATATAAAATACTCTTATTAATTGTAGTTTGTAACTATTGTTTCTAAAATTAAATATTAGTATTTGAACTTTACTCAATATATTTGTTTCTCTCTCTTAATATAAGCAACAAAAAATTGTCTCTAATTTTGTTTAATACTTTGTAAAGAATTCTTTTCTATTGTTGAAAATAAAATTAAGAAAATTTTAATCAAATTAACTCGCAAATTAATTAGAACGTAAACTACTAAATAACAAGTTACGCAAAATAGATTTGCAAAAATTATTTTCGATTAAAGATAATAATTAATTTAAAGCTCTTTAAGAATTAAATATATTGCAAACAAAAGTAATAAAAACAATATTTTTAAATAATATATTAAGAATCTCTTCGAAATAAAAGAGTAATACAAAATAATAATGCAAGTAACAATTAAATCAAGCAAATTATTATAAAATAAAATATTAAGAGAATCTCTCTAAAATAGAAAAGTAATGCAAAATAATAATGCAAACAATAATTAATTCGAGTAAATTATTATATAACAATATAAACAAGTTTAATTGTAATCTCGAAGTATATCAAACTATACTTTAGTCAAAATTTCAAAGTTATAATAACATAAGTCTAAAAATAGTAATTCTTGATATAATAACGTAATTTTCGATTTCTTAACAATTCGATTTAATTTTAATTTTTAAAATCGAAAATCGAATCGAATCAATTTTCGATTTGATTTCTAAAGTTGGATTGTCGATTCAAGTTGATTTTAGAAGTTGAAACCAAAAATCAAATCAACAATTAATTTACCCAAGAGAGTCTCGTAATATCTCGCGCTAGTCTAATAGAGTAATTTAAAATGTTCTTTAATATTTAGATTGGTTTGTGATTTATCTGAAATTTTTAGCCTAATCGGGCTAGTATTACGTATAGAATTAATATTTGAAAACGAAAAAAATTCTAAAAAAACTCGTTTTCAAATATTAATTCTATACGTAATACTAACCTGATTAGGCTTAAAATTTCAGATAAATTACAAAACAATCTAAATATTAAAGAACATTTTAAATTACTCCATTAGGCTAGCGCGAGATGTCACGAGACTCTCTCGGGCCGATGTCGACTCAGTGGAGCCATTGTGCCACAGGGGCCGCTTCCTCGAATTGCCGATGATCGCGCAAGAACTAATCTCTAGCGCTAGCTCTAGCGCGGCCCTAACATAAGCGAACCCGCTAGGGTTCGCTTTAGGGTTTTTTCTTTTTTTTTGCATAGGTCTAAGTACTGAGGCAAGGGTAGAGGGCAACTGAAAACCCGTTCGCATCCAAAGCTTGACAAGTCGTGGGCTTCCTCAAGATTCCTTTGTAGCTACGCTCATTGCATACATTGCAACCTGACTAGGCCCACAGTCCTTGGGGATCTGCCGGTAGTAGCATGTTCCTGCAACGCTGACTTTCGTTGTTCTGTGTATACCGGACTGCTTCTGCGCGAAATATTTTTCCACCGCACAGACTGGCATCCTTCATCAAAGCTCATGGCCAATTCTCCTCCCTCAACCTGTACGTCTCAAGCAAGGAATGAACATCTAGGCGCAGACTAGAATTATACCACCTCCTTCAATGGCCAGGTCGACACTGTTGGAACGGAGGTGGACGGAGGTGGACGTAGCGGCTCCCTTTAACATCTCGAAAGAGGAATCGGGTATGGGAAAGCAATGAGAGCAAAGGACTGGTGATCCACATATTGACAGGGTTTGCAACTATTCGTATCTGCCGACTCACCTCGTCGCGCCTGAATACAGCTTGTACAAACTGCGCATCCAGATCCCCAGCTGAGACAACTTCTATATTCCTGCCTTCGCAGAGCGTTGAACCTTCTGAAATCCTCGGACGACTCATATAACATCGTTAGACCGACTCAAGCCCAGATATTCGCAACCTCTCCCACCCAACCGCCTCCTTTCGATGTGTCTCAGCGGCGTATCCTGAGAAAGCCCTCGCCGTCCGCCTTTCACTCTCGGGATCCTTGGTCAAAATCCTTGATGCGCCTGACGCGCCGGTAAACATTCCGGTAATGCCGCCAAAAAGAAAGCCACTGATAGGAAAGATAGTGAACGTCACATAGTCGCTGCGACCGGCGAGGCGGATGAGAGGTGTCAGCTCGGGGATGGCTCCAACCCTGCCATGCCGAAAAGACCACATGCGATGGCCTGTCGAGCGCGCCTAGCGCGGTCAATATAGCGTTTCGATTCGCCCGAATCCTGTACGCGAACAAAAAGCCTAGATGTATTCCGATAAGACCAGCGATGTTGGGATGCGTTTTTCGACTAGACGCTGCGATTTGGAGCTTGGAGCGGTCTTCGGGTAAAAGATCATGCTCGTAATGGCCTTCGGTAAACTTTTCTAGCACATACGGCGAGCCGAGCATGTAGCATTGAGCCAGGGAGCCTTGAACAGCGACAACGTCATAGTGGGAAGGAAAAAGATCGATGAGCTGTTGAGAATTAAGTAGTCTGATGCAAGCAGGTATGCAGGCTTGCGAAGTGGGGTGTTCCAGAAATGGACTACCTGACTTATCGCATTCGATCAGATTATCGAATGGATTTCTTGGCAGAAGCAAGAGATCCTCTTCAATTGCCTACTTGGCATCTTCTTCAACACATCGTCTCTGGTTGAGACAACGAGAGGACGATGGACGTTTCCAAGCTGCTTCGGATATAAGATATTCCAAAGCGGCAGTTACAGCCGAGCTCTAGGCCCTGCGTGAAGAAATGCGAAGGAATGTTGAGAAGCAAGGGATTTGGGGCCAATCAGAAACATACCTAGCACCTCCAATTACCAGCGCACTTGATGCCAAGAATTTGTCCAATGCCAATAACAGGAATAGACTGTGGATGTGAATCGAATAGGAGAACAGAAATAGGATCTTGAAATCATTGAATCGTGAAGAATCCATTACGACTGCGATTCCGCTTTCATGCAAAAGTATAACAAGGCGTGGGGTATCATTCCGATGCCTGGGCCTCACTGGGCCCGCTGCTGCTGCCGCTTCTGTTCTCTGCAAGATGCGGCATTGATTTCGCTTCGGATCCTCGCTTCCTCGAGTCCGACCTCTTCTTCAGCTCTTTCTCCAAGGTTATCGAAAGCCTTTCCAAAACCCACTCGGCCTCCTCTGTCTCCCCCATTAGAGGACTCCGGGTGCCCAGCCAGCTCCACTGCCGCGTCATCTCTTCCTGGTCATTGAACTGTGCTTGCTGTGTATCAGGTTTCGAGCCCTGCGTTGTAGTGATGGTGATCGGCGCTCTCCTGTGAGAATTGATAGATGCCTCGTCCTCGCCCATAAGCTTCAAGAACCAGGCCCACTCTTCGTAAGTATATTTCCGCGGAGGATTTTCATTAAGATGCTGCATGACGTTTCGAAATTCTCTCGCCAGTAAGTAATGATACTCGCGGAAGTTTTGCTCTAGCTTGTTTCCTCGGCTCTTTGCAGCACCAGCAGCATCAAGTTCTTCTTGCTCGTAGCTTTCAGCAAGACGGTTAGTGGCACGAGCACGTACTTGCTGCCTGTCGTGATTCTCCTCATCCCGGGGCTCCTTCTCACCAATGTAACCTGGCGGCTCATTCATCACATGCGCTTTGCCGCCCGAGAAGACCTTGTCATGTCCAAGTTTAGCAAGGATTTCCCTCACTCGGTCTTTCACTCCCAATTCACCGGGCAGCACCGTGAATTCTCCCAAGTAGATTGTAAGATCGCGCACACCCTTGATCACTGTATCGCCCATGTTGCTGATCAGAATGGTAAGCGTCGGTACAGCAAGTAGGGACCAGAACACAAAGAATACCTTGCCCGCATTGCTTGAAGGTCTGAAGTCGCCGTACCCTATGGTCAAAAGGGAAGTGTAGGCGAAATAGAGACTTTCGAAATAACTCCATTCTTGTGCATGCTCGGCCTTCCAGAAGACTACCGCGCCCACGAACCACAAGAAGAACCAGGCAGTCACTGAAACAAGGAGGGCCGTCCATTTCTGTCTCGTCGATGCATCGTTTTGGATTTCGCGCATGAGATCAAATTCTGCCCTTCGCCTCTCGCGCTCGGTCATTCCCACTTCAGCCGCGTGCTCCTTACTTTCTACCGGTAGAAGCCGAGCTGTATCTTTGTTCTTGACCATGTTCTTCAATAGAGCCTGCCGTTTCTTTTCAACCATCCGGCTGCCGAGCTTCTTCTTGCCACGTTCCAAGACTAAGGATCTAATGGAGCCAATCACAAGACCAATGATTACAATGCCCCCAATAGCGTACGGAAAAAGTAGCCCTCTCCCTAGGTGAGTTGCAGGGGTATAGTCGCCAATACCAATCGTGAGAAGAGTAAAATCCGCGAAGTAGACCCCGTCAAGAAATTTCCAGCCCTCGATCCTGGAGAAGACTGCACCACCTGCGATCATATACACCATGAAGCTCATCGTCTGTAACATCAGAGTACGTTGGCTCATTGTAAGCTTGAACTCCTTTGGATAGTGACCCATGTGGGCTCCATATACTGTAATACCCATCAGTGTTGCGATGATGAAGTATAGCACAGCAGCAATAATTGCGTAATAGAAGGCTTGTGTGAGCGCTCGGTTTTCGTAGGGGACCTTTTCAATATACACAGCGGCTGCAACTAACGAAATGAGGAGGACCGAGGCAATGTACCATCCGATTATGGTTATAGGTTGTGCTTTAGAGAAGGAGAGACGGCGCGCCATATTCAACAACAAAGCGAGGTTGGCAATGAGGGCAAAGACGAGCGATACAGCGTTAATAGCTATTAGCCTACGGATAGAGGTCAGCATAAGTACTTCAATGCGCCAGCAGTAGGGCCTTCTGCATAGGCTGTAAACAACCCGAATGGATCATCCCTGCTGGCAAGATTGTTTCCCCATGCCTTCTACTGAATTACTGGCTTCTGAGCGTACCATTTGGGATCCAGCACGTCAATGCCCTGTGCTTCATTGCCCCCGGGGGGTATTGTTTCTCTCCATTTCTCGACCAGAGCGCACACCGAGAAGCCACTAGCCATAGGCCCAAAAGTACCCTTTCCAATACGTAAGCAGCGTTGTCGAGACGTCCGAAACAGTACACATACAGCTAGTAGGGGAAAGGCAGTGGAAGCAAACCACCACCGACTGCAGGGACATTAGTAGTGGTTATATACGCGGATGAGGAGCAGAACCTTGGCTTAAGGAAGGTCTGCTCATCCTCCTCTTGGATCTCTTCCTCTTTTCGCTCTAAATTTCGATTTTCCTCCACAGCCTTGGCCCCATCGTCTATAGGGGAATGGAGCCCTGGGTCGTTCATGGTATCGATTGATGTAGAGGGAAGGCGGCAGATTAACGCCAGATGCGGCGAGTGACTGCTCTGAGGTTGTTGAACATCGCACACTCTTGATAGAGTGACGGGCAACGCGATATAAAGGAGTGGAAAGAATGGGGTAAATTCGAGCCTTTCCGGGGACGGAAGACGTTGGGGCTCCGTACCTTAGGCCCGAATACGGACTGGGCCTAAATCATTGAAGTGATGGCAGGTGATCAGGGTCTCGACTTTCGACTCTCGGGATGAGGTGCGCGTGGTTTGTCGATCATGCGTAGCGCCACCAGCCACATCAGGCCGAAACTCTATTCGGTTGGCTTAGAACCAAGCTTTTGTAAAGCCCTGACAGAACGACAACAGACCATGAGGTCATCAAGGAAGATTATAATTCAAATGACGAAGATCAAGTAAAACAAAGACTGATTGACGAAACACTCACCCTGGTGCATTACTTTACCCAATCTGATATGGTGTACACGTTGAGTCCGTTTGTGCTCCAACTTTGACCAGTCAATTATTTGGATCATCCATGAACAATTTGTTCGGATTATTTGTTCAGAAGAATTTGCCCAAGTGTTGGTTCTCTGCCGAGTACCGATGGATCTCGGAGAAACGCTCAGGTTCGTTTTTTTACGCTGAAGGTATTACTACGCCGACGGCAGCTAGAGCAGCGTAAACAAGTTTAGAAGGTCAACCAGCAGCGAATGGGCTACGCTTTCTTAAATTCTTCCCAAACATCCATAACAGCAAAGGAGCAGGCAGACCTATCCCAATTGCAATAAAGCCCAACAGGCTATTACCCCAGCCATAGTCCAGCGCATTGTACATATATGGGGCGAACAAAGGGAAACCAAACCCCGCGGAGCTTCGAAGCACTGTGGCCGCTCCAATGGCAGATGCAGCGTACATGGTATAGCTGTCAACCAGATAGGTCTGAATGCACTGGAATCCGATGATCACACCGCCAGCAAAGAGTACGGCACCAATGTTGGGGAGGATCCAGTGGGTGTGGTACTGAGCACTCCAACCATAGATGAAAAGCCCACATGGTACCAGAATGGATCCGGGAACCATGAGCGGCGTTCGAAACTCGGGTCTACCGACACCACCGTTTCTATGCTTGAGACGCCGATATATTCTATCATTCAACGGTGCACAGATCTGGGTTCCGAGAAAGAACCCAAGAGCTAGCGAGATGTAATTCAGCCCGCCGATGCCGATGGACTCATGGTAATGCTGCGTCCAGAGGATAGGGAAGGTGGAAAGTACCAAATACATGAGGCCATAGAGGTAAGCCATGTAAACCGCAAGGGCCTGGACTATCGGCTGAGTACCAAGAAGCTTGAATGGCCTGATCAAGGCCCTCTCCATGGTAATTGCGAAACTACGCTCCGGATGTTCGTACTCCGTGTGTAATGCCGCATTACCCGTTTCTTTGCGAAGCTTGTTGGCTTTGACATGCAGAAGCTTCGGAGGATAAGTTTCCCTAAGAAAGAAGAGACCTGAAAGCTGAATTAATGCGTCCGCGATTGACACAACATAAAATGCCCAACGCCAGGTAGTATTTTCGGTAATGAAAGCCCCGGCTATTGGGTCAATGGCAGGGCCGAGAAGCGGTGCCACTATATGAATACGGAGTTAGAATTCCTTTTCGGATTTGGGAAATGGAGACATAAGGCATGTCTTATGAGCCAATGCTCGCTAGACATGTCTCAATGCTCTTGAAAGGCTCGAAAGGGGGTAAAAGACGCTCGGAAAGGATAACCTACGACTGTAGATGCTAATCGCACGGCCTCTCTCTTCTGCTTTCCAGCAATCGCTCAGCACACCACCTCCAAGGGCCAATGGAGCGCTGCCACCAAGTCCTGATAGGAATCTAAACGCAATCATTTCGCCCTTGTTCTTGCTAGCACCACATGCAGTATTGAAGACCAAGAAAAACAAAATGGAAAGTTGCAGGACTGGGACACGACCATATATCTCACTCAGGGGCCCAAGGATCAATGGACCTATGGCGTATGCTAAGACGAAGATTGAGAGGACCAATTGCTGCTCTACCTCGTTCGTGATCTTAAACTCTGACGCGATAGAGCTTATTGCTGGGGCGACCATCGAAGACGAGACAGGCGAAATGAAGGTAAAGGATGAGACAACGAGTGTTGCGGCCCAGCTGCGGCGTTTCATCCAATTCTTCGGGTTCTCCGGGTCGTCGGGGCCGTTCCATGTCACCTTGTTCGCTCACTTAGTATGATAACCTGTGCCGGAACCGCCTTCGTACTCACAAGATTTGGATCCTTGACTGATCGAGCGCTTTTTGTCTTTTCTAGCGGCGCCTCAACGTCTCCTTCATTGAAAACCCCGTCTCGCGTCTCCATATAATCATCCTCGGCGCTATAACCGGCTTCGCGATCGTCCTCATGCTCTACCTTTTCGACGAACTCCGAATCATCCATTGATGTGGGCTCTGACTGCTGACTGTGATGCTCGCCATAGCTGTGATAATGTGAATGATCATCAGAATGTTGGGCCGAGAAAACCCTCGATAGGCGAGGTGGACGAGCACTTGCTTTCGAAGTTGCAGGATGTGACCTGCTTCTTGTTTTGCGAGTGCTGGTATTTGCGTTGATCTCCCCTAGCTGACTCATGTCTAGGCAATTGCAATAATTATTTGTACGGCAATGATTCCGTATGCCGAACTTATACGTTCCTGATCAAGGTGTGGTCGTCTAGGAATTTAGGTTTTGGATAGATGAAGGGTGAGATTTCCAGGTGCTGTCAGGTCTATGGGTCCAGCCAGGGAAAAGAAGCAAGCAATGCGTGAAGTACCAAGAATAGAGAAGGTGTACGGGTGATTAAACAAGCCGCCATTGAAGCTGTGTTATATATGGGCGGTCTCGGTGAAGAAAGCCGAAAAGCGAGAAATGGATGACGGTGACGGTCTTAAGAGAAGGAAATAAGCATCTCGTCCATTAGCGCAGACCATTCGGTTCAACAATCAATAGTGTTTCGCCACAAAGGCACCACACTTACTTGACGGCCTGCGAGATACGGATAGTATTACTTCTTGCAGATTATCTTGAGTAACTCTTCATGCTTTCTCGGTCTCGCCAGGCGGATTGCGTGTTCATAGTATTCCGCCTCTTTCAAGCCAAGAAAATCTCCACAAGCATCTTGGCAAGCTAATCTCGATATCGGAGGCTGGATGTTAGGCACTGGCGAGATCTAAATGCTGGTAAACCGTTTCGTCATAATAGAAACCACCTGAAGCCTTGTATTCTCAACATCGACCCCTCTTTTATTGACCAAAATGGCGCAATTCGGAGACGCTCATCCTGAAGATAGAATGTTCTTGGCAGGGAGACCTTTGAGTGCGTTCATATCAAGCTGTATGATCCTGAACCCAAAATTGCAGATGTGCTGAGGGCCGAGTTCAAAACGCCTTCCCGTACTTCCGATTAAAGCGCCAAAGAGATCCGAAATTTCGAATGTCAAGCAAGACAATGTCTAAGGTATGTTTGCTTCATTGTCGGGCCTTCTGATTGGGTCCATGTATGCGGAAGTGCAAGGCTTTGATTCCTTGACTCTGCAGCTAGTAACTTTCACGGATCGTTCGTTCCAGCGTCAATTCCGTGACTTCGTTCTTCCATAGGTGTCAAGCAGCGAGGGAACCACTTCTTGCCGACACAAGGGAGGGATAGCGGGATAGCGGGATAGCGAGATGAAGTTTATTGCTGTTCGACCCCAGGGCTAAATGTCTACACCCTTAGCCCTAAGATGCTGGCTGGACACAATGCCCCCTTTTCCCGCCAAGATGCTTGCCGCTACCCCCTGCCTGCGAGGACTATCGATAAGGTAGGGTTGAGAGCTCCGAATAAAAAAGTCAGCATTATGAAATGCTTGGTAATCTACAAATGAATCAATATGAATTAACGTCCTGTCGGCTATAGAGCAAGCTCAAGGTTGAAATGGAATACAAAGATGCATCTTTGTTATCTATTAAACATCAGTTCCACGATTCATCTGTTCCTCTAAAATAAAATCTATGTATGATGGTTAACTTCTCCATCAACAAGCTTACTTCGCCACTGGCAGGTCGCGAGAAACCACCACCTTTGCCTGGGTATGTTCCCAGCTATTTTAACGGCACTGAAGCTGATTCTACCAAGCGAGAGAGCCGATTATGGCAAAAGCGATGTCAATTTATCAAGTAAGGGGCCCAGCAGCGCCTATGAAAAATTTCCCGCACCGATCGACAACGGTCAAAGAGGTGGTTTCGATGTCCATATCTACTATAATCAGGTTACCCGCACCCAAGAAGGTCCGCCAAGGTCATATTGACTGGTAGGCAGAATAGCCAAGAGCAGGCAACCTTTGCTTTCGAGCTGTGGGAGCGGATCCGCCGCGAATTTCCCGAGCTGCGCATTCACAAAGTCTGGGATAGACCCGTGGGTCCACACCCTATCGCCATGTTCGAAATGGATGTCCTCACCCCAAAGCAATTCGGGGCTTTAATTCCATGGCTAGTAATACATCGAGGATCTTTGAGCGTACTTATACATGCCAATACATGCGACGACGAACGGGATCACACTCAGGTGAGCCTTTCAGATAACGTAAGACTGAGCGTGCGAGACCTGACAAAGATTAGCTGGCTACGTGGATGGGAGAAAAGCTAGACCTAGACTTGAGCGTCTTCCGGAAGATGAGAGAACTACATGCCAAGTTGGAGAGGTTAAAGGCTGCGCAGGATTTCGAGCTTTGAGTAACAAGAGAACAGATGACAAAATGCAGTGATTCCGCAGTTGGGCCCAATTGGCATTCATTAGTCATGTTTGAAATCAGTGATGGATGCAGCATAACTGGCAACCGCTGCCCAAAAACCCTCCGATCTCATTTCCCTAAAGGGTCATGAATCGGCTCATTGTTCTGAGAGAAGCTTAGCAGCCGCTTGTGGCGGCAAATAACCATGTTCGACAACTTCGATGCCGAGTTTATCCCTTTCGAATCTCAGGTCTCGCTGCACAAGCCGTCAAGATGAAAACCTCGATCTTTGATGGTGGAAGATGATTGTCTCTTCACGTTAAGCTTCGATGATGTCGACGAGCCTGGCGCTCAATGGTTTTCTACACGAAGTATTCTTCTGGCACGGCTGGTCTCTCCACCGTACTGTACTGGATGGGTACTATTACTGGGTCCTGCCGAGAAGCCTGAACGCTGATTCTAGACAACTCTACAGATCATCAAATGAAGCCCCGGTTACTTCATCGTGGGAGATCGTCCATGCAAGCCATGGCATGGATGTTGTTACCGCAATCTCCTTCAATGTGAGGCTATTTCCGAGGCCGAGGTATCTATCGTTAAATGTCGGTCCCTCTCCTCCTCCATCTCCCATCATCTTTGGCTCTTGAGCTTTGTCACTCTCTAATCAATTACGGTCCTTTCTTTTTTTGCACCTTGCAAACCGATGTTTGCGTTCTCTCTTTGAGACTTCCATAATCTACGCTCATTTCAATTCTTTTCAAATTTAATATTAATACCTTACTCAATCGTGTTGTACATCAAAATGCGCGTCGTCCAGTTCTCCGACCGGATCGTTCTGCTGGCTGCCGCATTCGCTTCTGGAGGCTCAGCTTTTGACGCCGCCGTCAACACTAATTTGGCTGTGTACTGGGTAAGGAGGGAAGCTTGCAATGATGGCCCATCCTACTAAGATGGTGTCAACCGTAGGGTCAAGGCGCAGGCCAGCAGCGCTTGTCACATTTCTGCAAGGACTCGAGCATCGACATCATACCAATCAGCTTCTTGAACGTTTTCCCAAACCAAGGAGAGAGTGGGTATCCAGGCACCAACTTCGGGAACCAATGTGGAGGCTCAACATCCACAACGCCTTCTGGCGATCATACTCAACTGCTCTCGGACTGCTCCCTTATCGGTCCTGATATCAAGTTATGTCAGAGCATGGGCAAGAAGATTCTTCTCTCTCTGGGCGGAGGTATGTCCTTCAAGGCTCGACTTCACGTCATGTGTGCTGTGGTATCCCATGCATTGGCACGTTTGCGTGTAATTCTTTTGGCTATCCTTACGAAACCCTTCTCTGATTCCTCAGAGTCTTCCGACATATGTGCAATTTTCCCCAACGTTTTACCGCTTTGGCGATCGGCCACCATTGGTTGTTCGGTTCATTGCCATTTCGTCAACACATTTTTCGAGGAGGCAAATCAACCGGTTGTCTGTTCAGCCAGCCATTGGACTTAGCAATCCGCCAGCGCATGGAAAAAGCAGAAACACCTCATTACTAGATGGTCGTGGTATTTGCCAATCAGATTATTTGTAGATATGCTTTTATGCGACGCGACACTGCTGACTGCGAGACGATTTATAGCTATACCAACCAATCAGTCCATTGATAACGATGCGTCCGCGGTAGCCTTCAGTGAGTTCCTTTGGGGTGCCTTTGGTCCTGTCGTCGAGGGCTATGACGGTCCTCGTCCTTTTGGAGATACCGTATTAGACGGCTTCGACTTCGACATAGAGAGTATCTTGAAAGCAGGTCAAGATCCTTCTGCGCTGTACCGAGGCTATGCCACAATGATTGACACGCTTCGCGGCTTCTATGACCTTGAAAGGAAAACGAAAGACTATTATATATCGGGTGCGCCTCAATGCGCCGTCCCTGATGCAGTGAGTAACTTTCTTAGAGAGCCCCTTCATTATTCCGACAGCATCTCGGGTATCCTTAAGAACATTGAGGATATCTACTTCGTCACGACAGTTTATGAGACGAAACTTCTAACCTAGAGATGATGATAGCATTTAGCCAACGCCATCGAGCACTCGTGGTTTGACTTCGTCTTCGTGCAATTCTATAATACCCCACAATGCTCAGCGCGAGCGTACTTTGGCTCAGCCTACGGTGCCTACGGTGGTCCGCCTACAGATATTTCGTTCGATGCGTGGGCTCAATTCATCAGTATTTCGTAAATGAACTCCAAAGCGAAGATATACCTCGGTTTACCAGCATCTCCAAGTGTGACATACGACAAGCATATGTATCTACAGCCAGATGAAGCGGTTCAGATACTCCAACATTTTCAATGCAAGTATCCGGAGCTGTTCGGAGGCGTCATGGTCTATGAGGCGACAGCCTCCGAAGCCAATGCAGTCCATGGTACGCCATATGCCGATGCAGTCAAGGGTTATCTCAAAGACTCTTCCTGTGCTACTAAGCCATCGAATACCTCGATCAGATCTGCACCGACCTTCCCCGTTAGCTCTATGGCCTCCATGACCAATCCTTCGTCAGCGATCGTATCAACGCAGTCGATAGCTGGGTTCTCAGCCAACTCGTCATCTGGTAGAACAGCTGTGCCCTCATCAAGGTATATGTCAACGGCAACCTTCAATTCGTCGACTTCCCCTGTCAGTGCTATGGCCTCCGCGACCAGTCTTTCGTCAGTGATCGTATCAACGCAGTCCATATCCATCTCCTCAGCCAACTCGTCATCTTGTAGAAAATCTATGCCCTCAATAAAATTTATGTCAACGGCAACCTTCAATTCGTCGTCTTCCCACACAAGTACGGCTTATGTCTCGCTTACACACGTGAGTCGACCAACGGGTGGACTGTCGAATAACCTAACCGTTGCACCGATCGGTCACAATGGTACGGTAAAACAAGGTCCCACCGTTTCGAGAAGCAAGATAACCGGTATCTCTGGCTATTCCTCTCAGAAAACAGCTTCCACTTCTACAGCATACAACATTTCGAGCTTCGCCACCTCAAAGTCAATTCCAACTGCTACGTCCAGCATCCTCGCAGGCTCCATCTCATCCTATTTGCCGT
>JAABUJ010005006.1_pt1 | contig 13551 bp, 14 predicted proteins | sample 5559131 | NCBI WGS metagenome assembly JAABUJ01 (sample SAMN10711875, study PRJNA513366) | rock metagenome | isolation source: Antarctica rocks | place: Antarctica: Victoria Land, Mt New Zealand nord | collected 2016-01-07
GCCCACCGGACCGGCGTGGTGGGCCTCGCTCCGCTCGACGCCACCCTACGGGAGGGCCGCCACGCCCGAGCGAAAACCGCTCGAACCATTAGCCATTTTCGATCCCGGATAGCCACTCAGGGCCGGGGGGCCCCGGTGCCCGCCCTCCGGAGGGCCTCGTGGAGCAGGGCGATCACGCTCATCGCGTCGGTGATCCGGCCGTCCTGGACCATGGCCCAGACCTCGGGCCAGTCGAACCGGCGGACCTGGAGCCGCTCGGTCCCCTCGGGCTCGGCCTCGCCCCGGGTTAGCCCGGTGGCCCGGTAGAGGTAGGCGACCTCGTCGCTGACCGAGTTCGAGAGGTGCGACCGGCCGAGGAATTCCAGGGACCCGGCGGACAGACCGGTCTCCTCGCGCAACTCGCGGCGGGCCGTCTCCTCGGGCTCCTCCCCCTCGGGCCCGCCCCCCTCGGGGATCTCCCAGGAGTAGAGGTCCAGGGGATAGCGATGCTGGCCGACGAGCCAGACGTGGCCGTCGTCGTCGACGGGGAGGACGCCGATGGCCTTGTTCCGGTAATGGACCACGCCGTAGATCCCCGGCCGCCCGTCGGGCTGGAGGACCCGGTCCTCGCGGACCCGGATCCAGGGGTTCTCGTAGACCTGGCGGGATCCGAGCGTGGTCCAGGGGTTGCCGGGGTCCGAATCCGGGTCGTGGTCGAGGTCGGCGCTCATCCCTTGAGGGCGGCCTGGAGGGAGACGCCCATGTCGGCGGGGCTCTTGGCCACGCGGATCCCGGCGTCTTCGAGGGCGGCGATCTTGTCCTCGGCCTTGCCCGAGCCGCCCGAGATGATCGCGCCGGCGTGGCCCATCCGCTTGCCGGCCGGGGCGGTCTGGCCGGCGATGAAGGCGGCCATCGGCTTGGTGAACTGGCCGGACTTCTTGAGGGCGGCGGCCTGCTCCTCGGCGTTCCCGCCGATCTCGCCCATAATCAGGACGGCGTCGGTGTCGGGGTCGGCCTCGAACATCCTTAAAGCGTCGACGAAGCTCGTCCCGTTGACCGGGTCGCCGCCGATCCCGACGCAGGTGCTCTGACCGATCCCGAGGTTGGTGAGCTGCCAGACCGCCTCATACGTCAACGTGCCCGACCGGCTGACCACGCCCACCCGCCCCGGCTTGTGGATGTAACCGGGCATGATCCCGATCTTGCACTGGCCGGGCGTGATGACCCCCGGGCAGTTCGGGCCGATCAGCCGGGCCTGGGGGTGGTGGGCCTTGAGGTAGGCGACGGCCCGGGCCATGTCGAGGACGGGGATCCCCTCGGTGATCGCCACGATCAGCGCGATCCCGGCGTCGGCTGCCTCCAGGATCGAGTCGGCCGCGAAGGGCGGCGGGACGAAGATCATGGTGGCGTTGGCCCCGGTGGCCTTCACGGCCTCGGCGCAGGTGTCGAAGACCGGGACGCCCAGGGTGGTCGTCCCCCCCTTGCCAGGGGTCACGCCCCCGACGAGGTGGGTGCCGTAGTCACGGCACTGCTCGCCGTGGAACGCCCCTGCCTTGCCGGTGATCCCCTGGCAGATCAGCCGGGTATTCTCGTCGACCAAGATGCTCATGCGATGGGTTCCGCTCCGAAGGGGTGGGCGCCGCCCGCCCCGGGCCAGGTCGTCGGGATCGGGATCAATAAAGCTCGTACATGTGCTCACCGCCATGGGCGGGGTTGCCGATCAACTTCTGCTGGCGGAGGTCAACGACGAAATCGAGATGTTCCAGGGGTATCTGGCCGATCAGGACGGGGATGTCATCGGGCACTTCCAGCACGTCCATCGTGCAGCTTCGCCCCTCGATCGTGAGTCGGACCGAGCTATAAAGGCCGGCCTCTCCGACTCCTGTCGTTTCTCGCACTCGCTTGGTGGAGACCCGGTCCAGTCCCAGCTCCTCGATCAGACGGAGCGGCATGGAGATCAGGGTAGCTCCTGTGTCGACCAGGGCGTCCGGGAGGTCGATCCGCCTGGCTTGATCGGCGGGCATCAGGCCACGCCGGATGGCCCACAGGTCGCCGGCGTTTTCGAACGTGGCCTGGGTAGTCACTTTGCCCATCGCCTCGGTATCCATCGGCTTTACCTCCGCCTTGGCGGGGTCGATCGGGGCCAATTTGTAGCTCGGTCGCGGTCGCGGCTCGAATTCGTAGTCGATGATCTCATACATCATGCCCCACCCTTGGCCGCGGCGACCACCTTCTTGGCCGCGTCGGTCAGGCCGACGGCGGTGATGATCTTCCGGCCGGATTCGTCCAGGAGCTTCTTGCCCAGCTCGACGTTGGTCCCTTCGAGGCGGACGACCAGGGGGACCTTGAAGTCGATCTCGTCGTAGGCGGACAGCAGGGCGGAGGCGATCGTGTCGCACTTCATGATCCCGCCGAAGATGTTGACCAGGACCGCCTTGACGTGGGGGTCGGCCAGGAGGATCCGGAAGGCTTCGAGAACCTGGTCCTTCTGGGCCCCGCCGCCGACGTCGAGGAAGTTGGCGGGCTCGCCGCCGTGGTATTTGATCAGGTCCATCGTGCTCATGGCCAGGCCGGCGCCGTTGACCAGGCAGGCGATGTCGCCGTCGAGGCTGACGTAGCTCAGGCCGCTCTTGCCGGCCCGCAACTCGTTGGGGTCTTCCTCGTCGACGTCGATCAGGGCAGCGATATCCTTGTGGCGGAACAGGGCGTTGTCGTCGAAGTTGAGCTTGGCGTCGAGGGCCAGGACTTGCCCCTTGTCGGTGACGATCAGGGGGTTGATCTCGGCCAGCGAGGCGTCGGAGTCGAGGAAGAAGCGGACGAACGACTTGAGGAACTTCTCGCCGCTCCGGGCGCTCTCGCCCTTGAGGCCCAGGGCCTTGCAGACCTTCCGGGCCTGGAAGTCGGCCAGGCCGAGGTTGACGTCGATCGGCTCGCGGTGGATCTTCTCGGGGGTGTCGTGGGCGACGATCTCGATGTCGACGCCCCCCTCGGTGGTGGCCATCAGGACCGGGCATTGCAGCTCGCGGTCCACGGCCAGGCCGAGGTAGAGCTCGCGGGCGATCTCGTGGCCGACGGTCACCAGGACCTTCTGGATCGCCTGCCCCCCGGCCCCGGTCTGGTAGGTCACCAGCGTCTTGCCCAGCAGCTCGGAGGCGGCCCGCCGGGCGTCCTCCCTGGACCGGACGAGCTGGACGCCCTTGGCCATGCCTTGCTTGCGGGGCTTGAGGCCGCTGGCGATCTCCAGGGCCTCGCCCCGGTCGCCCTCGGGGCCGATGGCGATCCCCTTGCCCCGGCCGCCGGCGTGGACCTGCGCCTTGACGACGATCAGGCCGCCGCCGAGCTTGTCATAAGCTTCGGCGGCCTCCTCGGGCGTCGCGGCGACGATCCCATCGGGGACGGCGACCCCGGCGGCCTTGAGCAGATCCTTCGCCTGGTATTCGTGGACTTTCATGGGGCTTCGGGCCTTGCCTGGGCATGCGGTGGGGGGCCGGGACCGGCGGGTCGAGCCGCGACCTTCGGGGGCCTTTCTACCACAGCGGGCGGGGGGGTTCCAGGGCCTGGCGGGGGCGGACTCGAGCGGGGGGCGGGGCCATCAGCGGCGGAATTCCTCGTCGACCTCGCGGGCGATCCGGGCGAGTTCCTCGTCGGTGGGGAAGGAGGGGTCGCCCCGGAAAACCTCGCGGATCTCCTCGGACTCGACCAGGTCGCCGAACTCCTCCAGCCAGTAGGCGGCCTCCCGGGCGGAGGGGCCCTCGGCGCGGGCCCGGTCCTCGGGCGGGGCGGGGGCCTCCCGGCGTTCCTTCCGGGCGTCCATCCGGCACCAGTAATCGTCGGCCGACATCACCTTGGCCCGCCTCCGGGTGGCGGCCTTCTGGATCCGGTGGTCGGAGGAGACGACGGTCAGGCTCTTGGGACTAGAATGCTGGAGGATCAGCTCCTCGATCCGCTCGTCGGCGCTCTCGTGCTCGACGGCGTAGAGGACCGTCAGCCCCCTGTGGCGGGTCGAGGACGCCAGGTTCAGCGGGGCGTCCACCGCGTCGAAGACCACGGTCGTCAGGTGGGCCTCGACCGGGTCAAGCCGGGCCGAGAGGTCGTTGAGGAACCGCTGGCGGACCTTGCGGAAACCGTCGGAACCGAGCTTCCGGCCGACCAGGCCGCCGGCGAACATCAGGTTGTAGCCGTCGATCAGGGTGCGCATCGGTCGTGGGCCCGGGGCCTCGGTGGAACTCGTCCCCATCCCTTAAGATACGCGCTGGCGGCCGTTTCGGCAAATCTCGACGCGACGGGGGTCAGGATGCGGTCGCCGTCCCGGCCTCGTGGACGATCCCCCCGAGGGTGTGGCGGACCTCGCCGGCGACGATCACGGTGTGGGCCCGGCCCCGGACCTTCCAGCCGCCGTAGGGGGTGTTCCGGCTCTTGGAGTGGAAGGCGGCCGGGTCGATGGTCCAGGGGGTCGAAGGGTCAATGATCGTCAGGTCGGCGTCGGAGCCGGGCCGGAGGGTCCCCTTGGCGATTCCCAGGAGCTTCGCGGGCTCGACGGTCAGCTTCCGGATCGCCTCGGGCCAGCTCAGGTGGCCGGGCTCGATCAGCCCCAGGACCGTGATCGGGATCAGAGTCTCCAGGCCGACGATCCCGAAGGGGGCCTGGTCCAGCTCGCGCAGCTTCTTCTCGGGCGAATGCGGGGCGTGGTCGGTGGCCAGGAGGTCGATCGTCCCCTCGCGGAGCCCGCCGATGACCGCCTCGACGTCCGCCTGGGTCCGCAAGGGCGGGTTCATCTTGTAGTTCGAGTCGAAGCTCCGGAGCCGCTCGTCGGTCAGGGTGAAGTGATGCGGGCAGGCCTCGGCGGTGACCCGGACGCCCCGGCGCTTCCCTTCGCGGACCAGTTCGACGGCTCGCTCGGTGGAGATGTGCTGGATGTGGAGCCGGCCGCCGGTGATCTCGGCCAGCCGGATGTCGCGGGCGACCATGATGTCCTCGGCCGCCGCCGGCATCCCGCCCAGGCCAAGCTTCATCGACTCGAACCCCTCGTTCATCACCCCGCCGGCGGTCAGCTCCATCACCTGACAGTGCTGCATGATGCAGCGATCGAACATCTTCGAGTATTGCAAGGCCCGCCGCATCAGCGAGGCTGAGGCCACCGGGGCCCCGTCGTCGGTAAAGGCCACCGCGCCCCCGGCGACGAGCTGCCCGAGTTCGGCCAGCTCCTCCCCGTTCCGCCCCTTGCTGACCGCCCCGACCGGGTAGACGTTGGCGAATCCGGCCCGCTGAGCCTGGAGGACGACGAACTCGGCCGCCCCCTGGCTGTCGATCGCCGGCCGGGTGTTGGGCATGCACGCGACCGACGTGCACCCCCCGGCCAGCGCGGCCCGGGCGCCGGTGGCGATGGTCTCGTCCTCCTCATTGCCGGGCTCGCGGAGGTGGACGTGGACGTCGATCAGCCCCGGGCAGACGATCATCCCCCGGGCGTCGATGACGACGTCGGCCTCCTCATAACCCTCCCCGATCGCCAGGACCCGCCCCCGCCCCAGCCAGATGTCGGTGACCCGGTCGAGGTCCTGGCTCGGGTCGATCACCCGGCCGCCGCTGATCTGGATCGTCCGCACGTCCGATGCCTCCGCCGGGACCAAGGCCCAGCCCGACACTCGACCGTCCGGGGCGGGAGCCGGGAGGACCCATCATAGAGCCGACCGCCCCCGCCTTCCAACCGGGAAGGCCCACCCGCGACCTCCATTCAACGAACCCAACCGCCCGCCGAGCCGCCCAGAACGAACCCAGTCACGCCGGAACCTCTGGCCATGAATCGGGATCGGTGAACCCTCCGCGAGGCGAGCCGGCAGCCTTGGCGGCGGAACCACCACCGGCGAAACGAACCCAAGCCCCTTCAGGATGGGATGGCCGAACGAACCCAAGACCGCCCTCAACCGGTGCGAAACGAACCCAAGCCCACCTTGCCGTCGCGGCCGAACGAACCCAAGACCTGGCTCGGCGACCTGGTCGAACGCGGCGCACGAAAAGGGGACATCCAACTTTTTGCGAAAAGTTGGATGTCCCCTTTTGTCTTTGTCAGGGACAGGGCGTTCAGCGGAGGAAGGTCAATACTGGTCGGCACTGACAACTTCACCACCGGCACGGGTGCCAATCGCGGAGTACGTCCCGGGGTTGATCGAGTTCTTGATGAACCTGACGCTGCCATCGCCCATGAGGAAGTTGGCGCCACCAGAATGGTTGCTGGAGGCGTTGGAGTAATGCATCCCCTCGGCGACGCCTCCACCGCCCTGCTTGCAGGAGCCCCACTTGTACTGCGTCGAGTTCGGGGGAACGACGGTATTGAACATGGTCAGGCCCATCGTCCCGACCATCCACCAGAGCCCCATGTTGTTTCTCATCTGGGCGGCCGCCTGGTAAGCGGTGGAGCAAGCCTGAAGGTCGGCGAGACAGTTGGACCCGGCGGCCGTGCAGTCGTCGTAGCCGACGACGCCGCTGACTTGCATAATGCCGTTGGTCCGCTTGGCCGGGGTGTTCTGGGTGTCACCCACGAGCACCTCGGCGAAGGCAATCGTGTTCGAGCTGCCGTCGGTGCAGTCGCGAATCCCGTAGGTGGTGGAATAGGAGAACAACCCGGTCGACCTCGAGGCTGCAAAATTGGGGTCTTGCTGACCACGGCTTGTCGTGCCGAAGCTTCCCGCGTAGCTGTTGATATTGCCCGATGACGAGCCCGCGTTACTGTCGGAGGGGCAGAGGAAGGTGTTGATCTTGGTGAAGAGGGCCGTGTTGTTCGAGCCGTCGATCGCGTTGATGTTGAAGTTGATCGAATTGTAGATCGCTGTCTGCTCCATGAATGGCAGCATCTGTGCCTGGGCGCTCATCCCGTTCCAGTTGTTGCACCCCCGGCCGCCCTGGTTGCACGATGCGCCGATCGGGAACGAGTCGTTGGTCTGATGGTAGTTGTGCAGCCCCAGGCCGATCTGCTTGAGGTTGTTGATGCACTGCGAACGCCGGGCGGCTTCGCGGGCGGCCTGCACCGCAGGCAGCAGCAGGGCGATCAAGACCGCGATGATCGCAATCACGACGAGCAATTCGATGAGGGTGAAACCGCGATTTGATTTCGATCGCATGAGGACACTCCTGGTTCAAAAGGTTGAGGCGAGGCAGCCGAACGTCGAGGATGACGCGAGATCGGCGAATGGGGATGGAAAAAGAACGAGGTGGGGAGGTGGTCAACACTTCCCCCTGATTTTCAACCAGGCACGATGGATCGCATCCGAAAGTCTCGGTCCTACTCACCCATCGCTTCCGATCTGGATCCGGCGATCACCTCTTCTTCTGGGCCGCCTTCTGGGCATCCGCCGTCTCTTGGTTCCGTGCGGCGTCCGCCGCGATCTTGGCGTCAGTTGGTGCCGGCGTGCCCTTGTCGGCCGAGCTGTCACACCCGCTCAGGCCGGCGACGCCGCCAAGACTCAGGGTGACGAGGAGGATCCCATAAAGAACCGTTTTCGGACCAACCATGAAACAGTACCTCCCAAGCACGACCAATGGAAAAGACGGGAAACGGTCACGGCTCCGCCGACTCTCTGGAGTCGAACAGGCCGCTTTCCGCCCTCCCGAACAGGATGACCTTCCGAGCTTCCGAGAGGTGAAGCGAAAGGCTCGAAGACTCGCCTCGACGGTGATTCCGACAGCAACGCCTCGTTGGCAAGGCAACCGGTCTCTCCCCAGAACGGGGAGAAGTCTTTATCGGACGAAATCCACGGAGAATCCTCGCTTGGAGGCGATGTTAGCAAGTGGAGCGAGTGCAAGCAAGATACCGAGCAAGGTTCCAGAATTCATGGATGAATCTGACTCGGATCTCAAGGTGTCAATCCACCTTCCAGAGCGGGGGATCTTCGTCCCAGGTTGCCATTTGGTGCAGATGCCGTACCAATTGAAAGGAGAAAAGGGGACGTTCAAGAATGGCGCTCAGGATCAAGGCTCATGATGGATGGGGGAGTGGTGAGAATGGCAGTTCTGGAGGGGCGAACGCCAGTCGTCCAGGGTGCAAGCCTGGGGACCGGCGATCACGCCCCGATGGCTCGGAGCCCCGGAGGGACGGAAGTCGCAAGTCGCCGATCCGCAAGGACTTGGGTTCGACTTCCGCCCCTCCTGGGCTCCGCTCGCGGGGGCAGCGACCCGGACCCAGAGTTGCACCCTGGGCGACTGACGGCCGCCCCTCCGGGGCTGAAACAAAGCAACTCCCCAGAATCCATCCTGAGGGTCGATTGGTGGCGGTTCGTTTTCTTGTGAGAAGAGGAGTGAGCAAAATTGGTGCTAGTTCGTCTTCATTGGCTCGGTCGAGGAGGCAATCCAATCGAATGAACCCCATTGTTCTCCGCAGCCGAAGAGGCCGTCAAAACGATTTGACCCTGTTCCTCCTCTTCGAGGATAATCTGGTTCCTGGACGGGGTTTTCGAGCGACTCGCGGGAGGCAAGTGAAGATGGCTCGGGTACCACTCGCCTGGTTCGTCGTATCGTGCCTCGCGGGACCCGCCCTGGGTGCCGCCGACCTTTCGATGAACCCGGCGGACAAGCTCGCGGCCCAGGTGAGGTCGTTCTTCGATGGCCACTGCGTTGCCTGTCACGACGCCGGGAACATCAAGGGCGGCCTGAACCTGGACGCGATCGCGTTCGAGCCCGGCGATCCCCGGAATTTCTCGACGTGGGTGAAAGTCCTCGGACGGGTGAGCGCCGGCGAGATGCCTCCCAAGAAAAGCCCGAGGCCGGAATCGAAGGAGGTGGAGTCGTTCTCGCAATCGCTCGGCTCGGCGCTCAGGGCCGCGGAGCGGGGGCGAGTCGCCCGAGACGGACGGGCCACTCGACGTCGGCTCAACCGCTCCGAGTACGAGAACGTCTTCCGGGACTTGCTCTCCGCACCCTGGCTGGAAGTGAAGGAGATGCTCCCGGAGGACGGGGTCGCCCACCGGTTCAACAAGGTCGGCGACGCCCTCGACGTCTCCCACGTGCAAATGGCCCGTTATCTCGCCGCGGCGGATTATGCCCTCCGGCAGGCGATGGCCACTCAGGTGGACCGCCCGCCGGCGAAAACTGTCCGCTACCATGCGCGGGAGCAGCCGAGCTTCACCGGCCCTTTCAAGTTCGGACCGTTCAACGCGGCGCCCGAACGGGCCACGTTCCCGGTCCTGGGCTCGACGGCTCAGCCCGGCGTCCGAGCGGGCAAGGAGCCCCTGACGGTCGGGCCTTCGGATCCCCAACGGCGCGAGCTGGAGGGCGTCGGACTGGCTTGCGGCGCGTACGAGCCCATCGAGCCGAAGTTCGGCAAGTTCCGGGCACCGGCGGCGGGCCGCTACCGGCTGCGGTTCGACGCCTATTCGGTCTGGGTCGGCCCGAACGGGTCCGACGTGAACCGTCCCAAGAAATGGTTCATCCCGAACCTTGATGACGTTTCCGTCGGCCGGAGATCCGAGCCCATCACCGTCTATGCCGAGGCCCCGCCGCACCAGCTCCGGCGCATCGGTTGCTTCGACCTCACGCCCGAACCGGGAGTCCACGAGATCGACGTCTGGCTTCTGGCGGGCGAGACGATCCGGCCCGACGCGGCACGCCTCTTCCGATCCCGGCCGGGCGACGTCCGGTGGCAAAACCCGCTCGCCGAGCAAGACGGCCAACCCGGCGTCGTCTACCGGTGGCTGGAAGTCGAGGGGCCCCCGCCATGAAGTGTGGCCGCCGCTCGGGCATCGGCTCCTCTTCGGCGACCTCCCGACGAGGAAGCCCAGGAATGGCGAGGAACCGGTCGAGGTCGTCTCGGCCGAGCCCGAAAAGGACGCCAAACTCCTGCTGACGGCGTTCGTCCGACGGACCTATCGCCGGCCGGTCGAAGAGGGGGAAGCGTCGCGCTTCCTGCCGGTCGTCACCGGCAGGTTGAAGGCGGGTGCCAGTTTCGCCGACGCGATGATCGCCGGATACACGGCGGTGCTCTGCTCGCCGGAATTCCTTTACCTCGACGAGAAGCCGGGATCTCTCGACGACCACTCGGTCGCCGCCCGGCTGGCCTTCTTCCTCGGGAATTCGGAGCCCGACCCGGAACTCCGGACGATCGCGGACCGGGGCGAGCTACGTCGGCCCGAGGTCTTGCGTGCCCAGACCGAGCGGCTCCTCGACGACCCGAAATCTCGGCGATTCGTGAACGCTTTCCTGGACTACTGGCTCGACCTGCGCAAGGCCGCCGCGAATACTCCCGATTCCACGCTCTACAACGATTAGGAGGCGGGCAAGAATAAACTGACAGAATTCGCTTCCCCTTGGGATGCGTTAGCAATGGATCAAAAAAAACCGGCATAAGCCGCTCCGGTCCCGTGTCCAATAGGATCTGCCGGTGGGCAAGCCCGTCGGGTGAGGCGAAAAGCGCCATGTTGGCGGCCCTCTACATGTTTGAGATAGGGTAGGCACATTGACCCGGCGGGTCGGGCCTGTCGCAGCAGGGGACACTCGACCATGCGTGATAATCAAGGATTATTCCACTGTTTTCCTGTTGATTTGCTTTCAACGGTGTTCCAATATTCGTTACGAATATGGCGATCGACCCACAAGGCTGGCTTGAAAAAGGCGATTGAGGCGGAATCGCGGAATCGAAAGCTTGGTTCAATGGCATAGCGATTGATGCCCGATACCGGTTCGATTCCAATGAAGCGATAGACTTTTCCCTCAACCGCAGCAAAATACGCCGCGAAATAAGCCGCCGGGATCGCCACCGTGAGCAGCACCAACCGCGGGCCACGCCGCCATTCACGGGTGAAGCGCCAAAATGCAACCAGTAAACCGGCGACCACCACGGCCTCGATGCCCAACCATCGATTTACGGCTAGAAGAATCGCGCACACGACGACGAGCAGGACTATTGAAGCCACGCCGAACTGATGTCGCTTTTGGCGTGCCTGAAATGTCGAAGGGTTTTCCTGGCACATGGCAGTAGTTGCTCCACATATCCAGATATATGCATCATAGAAGGTGTGAAAGAGCACAGCCTATCATCCACCTGCCCACATCAAATGCACCCCAGACGTGTGGGGCGATACGGCTTCGATCGGGTCGCCCCAAGACGCCCTAGCAGATACGGTACGCCCTGCCTGGCACTGGGAGTGCTAAAAGGGGACATTCAACTTTTTGAGTAAATCTGAATGTCCCCTTTTCGGCCTTTTCGGATTTCTCTCAACGAGGGACCGTCGCCGGGACCGCGAAGCTGAGGTGGTGGGCGAGGTGGATCAGTTGCAGCTGGTCCCATTCCGTCTTGGTCAGCGGGCCGAAGAGGCGGTGCGGGATCGCGGGGCCGGGCGAGGATTGGTAATGGGCGATGGCTTGTCGGAGGCCCTCCGCCTCCTCGGGTTCCCCGAGCGGTCCCGAGGGCAAGACTTCCGGCGGGGCGGGCAGGCCCTCGGGGATCAGGCCGGAATCAAGGACTTGCCGCTTCCGCTCCTCGCCGACCCACTGGGAGGGGTCCTGGGGCGTCGAGGCGGGGAGGTCGACCACCCGTCGGATGACGCTCGCCAGGTGGCGACAGATCTGGGCCAGCGACCAGTGGCCGACCGTCGCGTGCCCTTGCAGGAGCCGCTCCACGTCGGGCATGACTTCGTCGAAGCCGTGGAAGTGAAGGGTCCGCCGTCCTGAAGTCATGGGTCCACTCTCCGAGCCGGGGGTCGATCGGGCCGCCAGGGGACATCCGGGATCGTTCTTGGCAAGCCAGTCAAGACGCGACCGGCCCCGGCCCCGGGCCCTCGCCCTTGCCGCTGACGAGGTAAAGCACGGCCATCCGGACGGCCAGGCCATTGGTCACCTGGTCGAGGATGGCGGATTGGGGGCCGTCGGCGACCTCGGGGGTCAGCTCGACCCCTCGGTTGATCGGGCCGGGGGCGAGGATCAGGAGGTCCGGCTTGCCTTTGGCGAGGCGCTCACGGGTGATCCCGTAGAAGTGGGAGTATTCGCCGAGCGAGGGGAACAGGCCGCGCTCCTGGCGTTCCTTCTGGATCCGGAGGGCGTTGAGGACGTCGCAACGGGGGATGATCTCGTCGAGGTGGTGGGCGACCTCGCAGCCGAGGCGTTCGAAGCCCCGGGGGACCAGCGTGGGCGGGCCGCAGAGGATCACCTTGGCCCCGAGCTTGAGCAGGCCCCAGATGTTCGAGCGGGCGACCCGCGAGTGGCCGACGTCGCCGATCAGGCCGACGGTCAGGCCCTCGATCCGGCCCTTGGCCCGGCGGATGGTCATCAGGTCCAGGAGGCCCTGGGTGGGGTGCTCGTGGGACCCGTCGCCGGCGTTGATGATCGAGGCCCGGACGTGCTCTGAGAGCAGGTGGGGGGCGCCGGGGGTGGGGTGGCGGACGACCAGGATGTCGGCCCCCATGGCCTCGATGTTTCGGGCGGTGTCGATGAACGTCTCGCCCTTGGTGAGGCTGGAGACGCTGGCGGAGAACTCCTGGACGTCGGCCGAGAGCCGCTTGGCCGCCAGGCTGAAACTGGTCCGGGTCCGCGTCGAGTTCTCGAAGAACAGGTTGAAGACCACCCGGCCCTGAAGCGCGGGGACCTTCTTGCGGCTCCGGTGCGAGACCTCGGAGAACGAGTCGGCGGTGTCGAGGATTCCCAGGATCTCCTCGCGGGAAAGATCCTCCAGGCCGAGCAGGTGCTTGCGGTTCCAGGCCGGGGCGATCATCGGGGGGCCTCGCCGCCCGGGGGGGCCGACTCTCGGACGATCTCGTCGACCGGGTCGACCGGCCGGACCCGGACCCGGACGGTCTCCGATCGGCGGGTCTCGAGCTCCAGCCCGACCAGGTCGGCCCGGATCGGGAGCTCGCGGTGGCCCCGGTCCACCAGGACCACCAGCCGGACCCGCGCGGGGCGGCCGAGGTCGCAGATCGCGTTGAGGGCGGCCCGGACGGTCCGGCCGGTGTAGAGGACGTCGTCCACCAGGACGATCTCGGCCCCGTCCACGGGGAAGGGGATCTCGGTCCCGAGCAGGACCGGCCAGCGGTTGCCGTCGCCGAGGTCGTCGCGGTACAGGGTGATGTCCAGGGCTCCGACGGGCACGGGCTCGCCCAGGATCGCCCCGAGCCGGCCCGCCAGCCGCTCGGCGATCGGGACGCCCCGGCTCCGGACACCGACCAATCGGAGCGGCACCCCCTCTTGCCGGCCCTCCGCGATCCGACGCGCCAGCCCATCCAGGGCCAGCCCCAGCCCGGCGGCGTCGCGGATCAGCACTTCGGTCGGCCCCATCGACGCACCCCCGGACGCGGTCCTCTCAAACCCGGGGGATCGTACCACCCGGGACGTCGGGAAAGAAGAGATTTCACCGCCAAGACGCCAGGGGTGGCCTGCCCCCCAAAAGCTGGTCCAGTCTTAATGGGAATCGTACAACTGGCAGAGAGCCAGGGAGCGATTCATGCGAAAACGACCGACTACTGAACGGATCGCCAAAACCCTCCGCGAGTTCCAAGCCGGTAGCCGTTCACGGGGTGGGGTTGCTCTTCGCCACTCATGACACTATCTTGCTGTTATGACACCCGCACCGCCGCTTCCTGATCATCTCTGGAACAG
>JAABUJ010005007.1_pt1 | contig 13551 bp, 10 predicted proteins | sample 5559131 | NCBI WGS metagenome assembly JAABUJ01 (sample SAMN10711875, study PRJNA513366) | rock metagenome | isolation source: Antarctica rocks | place: Antarctica: Victoria Land, Mt New Zealand nord | collected 2016-01-07
TTAGTTGCTGTACAGTTATGAAGATAAACATCAGTTTATGCAGTCTTTACTTAGAACTTTATTGAGAGTTTAATCTTCTTAATTATTATATACATTGAGTTCTCAATGATTCTGATTGCTCTCTTAATCATACTGTTTTGAATTAATATGTAAAGCACTGTATACTGTAATATAATGCTGAAAAATATACATCACTCATTAAAAGTAGATCTCAGCTCTGTTGCATTGTCACTTTATACAGCAAGAATCTTTACATTAAATTGAAATTTAATTTTTAATTGTCATTTCTATAATTTCTGTAAGACATTGTCTTATCACTTTAATGATATTATTTATATTTTTTGTAAATGATTATCTACAATTTTCAGAAAGTATTGATAGCTAATGAATGATAAAGACAGAGATTCACATATGTTGATGAAGATTAAAATAAGAATATTAACTTTTTTTTTACTTATGTTGTGTTCTTGCTGATTCATAAACTTAATCAGAGCACAGATCTTATACATATTAATATTTTTCTTAATAATGAGAATTGACTTGCTTAAAGTAATGATCTTATAAAGATTACAGAGCTTAGCTGCATCAAGATAAGTAAATTAATGATGTTAAAGTTTATATATCTTGATCTTATCATTATGTAATATAATTATGTCATCATTCATTTGCACATTCTTGCTAAATATATCTGTAATAAATCTGAGAATCTGAATCTGTAAGTTCTTATATACTTTTAAAAGAGTGATCTTTGACTTACTTTATATATATATAACAAAGAATAAAGCAAATTCATTAAAACTATTTAAGATATACTTAACTATATAGACTTTCTCTTTCTTAAATACTTTTAACATGAGCTTTCTGCTCTTATTTTGCATATAAAGACTCTTATAATTGAAATATTTAAGCAGTTTTTTCTTATACATTTTTTTTTCTGACAGAAGATTGACTTTAAGCTTTAAAACATAAAGTGTTAAACTTAAAAGAACTGAATTCTCATTCTTATTTTGCATAGTGACTGTATTATAGTAGTTAATATATAATCTTTTCTTTTTAACTTTAATGATATGTCATTATATGTGCATCAGAGAATCACTGAAAAGCTAAAGTTTATTAATTATATAAAATGAGACATCAAAGTCTGTGACTCAGTCTGATTAAGAAATCTTATTGATAATATTTTTAAAGATAGCAGCAATCTTCTTATCAGATTTATCTACAGCTTCAGATTTCTATATACTGAGTTTCTTTTCAGAAACAATCTTCACATTATATATTTAATTTCTTCTTTTATTTCTGTGTAAATTAACTGCAATCAACTTAATTTACTTCTTAACTGTCTTGACTAGCTTTGCTGACTGTATAATCTTGCAAATTACAGAGATATATTTACAGTTCTGCTTGTAATGAGTATTATTATAAAGATAGCAGATTAAAATTCTGTATAATAATAAATAATTATTGTTTAAGCTTAAGCATCTTCTGTAATTATATTGTAAAATTTAATATTTTTAATGACTTTTATTCTGTTTTTGCTGCTCAGTTCATAAAGCATTGTCAGATATCTTTAATTAAGTTTTCTTCTTCTGAAATTTCTGTAAACTCATCTCAATATTAGATGTATTCTAAATATCAATGATGTCATAAATAACAGCATACTTTGCTGACAGTGCTTAAAACAATATTTAAAATTGCTATTTAAGTATAATAAAATTCTTAAATCTTAACTGTATTGCAGTAATCTTTTTATCAAGATTACTAAGTTAAGTTTATGTTTTATTGACAGTTATGTTTAATGACATTTTATATTCAATAAATTTTGTCAAATATTGTCTTTTAATTGTCTGCAGTTTCTTCTTGTACTTTAAGAAGAAAATATTTTAAGCTTTTTTTATTGTAATTTTATTTATAAAATAATTCTCATTATCAATACTGATACAAACTGTAATTCAAAACAGAACTCTGCTGTTGATTTATTGATTTTTAAAATTGAGATTGCTTAGTGAAAAGAAAGAAAAGATATTGCTGATGAGTATGTTGTTTGTAAAGATTTAAATAAGAATCTTTATTATATGTTAAAGATTCTCATTAATCAATTATCTCTTTATGTAAACAAATCATTTCTTACAGTTCTTTTAAGTAAAAACAGAGATTGAATGTTGTTTTATAAAGAATGATGAGTTGTGTTCTTGATTTATAGTGATGATTGACATATAGTATAAGAATTGAAGATAAAAGAGTGTGTTGTAAAGATAAATGTAATAATAGAAGAGATATATATATATATTGTCTGCTTATGACAATGTAAAGAATGCTTATTTGTCAATATTTAATTTTTATTAAGCTGTTAAATTATTGTGCTTATTATACTCATCTTATTGTGCTTATTATACTCATCTTATTTTGCTTTAATAAGCAACATATCAGAAGCTATCTACTTGTTTTGCTTCAATGAGCAGTATATTAAGAACTGTGTACTTATTTTACTTTAATAAACAGTATATTAAGAACTGTCTACTTGTTTTACTTCAATGAACAGTGTATTAAGAACTATCTACTTATTTTGCTTTAATGAGCAGTGTATTAAGAGCTGTATATATTAGATCAGTCTGCACTTTCTTTAAGAAGTCTTTTGTTAACTTGAGCTCATAATTTATTGAAAGAATAATGAGTACTTGTGCTATCTATCTATTTAGTGAATTTAATGTGTTGATGTTGACTGCAGTTAACTTAAATATAATTAAATAAATAGCAGAAGCTCTGTCATCTAAGACAGAAAAAGACTCTGTTAACTTGTTATGCTAAGACTAAAGAAGTTAAGAAAGTAAATAGAGTGTTAAGAAGTGATGTTCTAGCTGCTTCTATGAAGTGAAGTAAAACTAGTGTTAAAGATTAAGTGAAGACTTTACTTACATTAACTGCAGTCAACATTCTTTCTACTTCTTCTGTAACTCTCTCAATCAAGATGTGCTCATAGACAATACAGTTTAGAAATTTCATTAAATAACATAATATAGCATAAGTATTTACTTTTTTTCAATAAATTATGAGCTCAAATTAGCAAGAAGCTTCTTAAAGAAAGTGTATACTTCTAATGTGATGATAGCTGAATATGTTGACTTTTAAGATTCATAAAAGATTTATAATAAATTTGACTTTAACAGAATCAGCACACTGACAGCAGCTGTATATATTGACTATTAAGATTTACAGTTAATTCAGCTTTAGCAGTATCACTGATTATTAAGATTTGTGATAAATTTGACTTTAGCAGAATTAGTATTTTGCAGTAGCTGAGTATGTTTAACTTAAAAGATTCATAAAAAATCAGTCTCAGCAAAAATCAGCATTTACAGTTACTCAGAGAGCACTGTTCTTCAGTAGCTTAATATAAGTTATTGTTAAGAAGCAGTGTTCTAGCTGCTTCTATAAAGCAGAGTAGAATTAATGTTAAAGACTAAGTGAAGACTCTATTTACATTAATTGCAGTCAACATTCTTTCTATTTCTTCTGTAACTCTCTTAATCAAGACATGCTTATAGACAACATAATTTAGAGATTTCACTAGACAGCATAGTATAGCATGAGTATTCATTTCTTTCAATAGTTATTAAGATAAATAAGCATTACTGTCTCACAAAACAAAAGATATAAAAGCTTTCTATTTATTTTACTTATATTATTTTCAATGCATACATCATTATTTTACTTTATTCACTTCTTATACTATGTGTCAACTATCATCATCATGAACTTCAACAACTTCTTTATAAAGTAACAATCTATCTCAATTCTTACTTATGAGAACTGCAATCAATGATTCATTCTTATAAGAAAATGACTGATAAAAAAAGATCTATAAAATGTTGTTAAAGTCTTAACAGTCAACATATTAATCAGTAAATTCTTAAATTTATTTCTTCTCAGCAGTCTTGACTTTAAAAATTAGAAAATTAATATAAAGATTTTATATTGACTTATTATCTACATAAATATAAATAATTAAGAATATCTAATGAACAAAATCAGCATAAAGAATATTTAAAATATGTTAAAGTTTAAGTACAAAAAGAAGCTGCAGATGACTGAAAGACAATATTTAATGAAGTTTATTAAATATAGAATGTCAAAAAATGTATTTATTAAAGAAATATAAATTTATCTGAGCAAACTTGACAGAAAGATCACTGCAACTTAATTTGACATGACTGAGTTGTTTAAATCAGAATGACAGTTTTAAATGTTGTTTTAAGTGTTATCAGTTAAGTACATTATAATTTACAATGTTATTAATGCTTAAAACAATTTAGATGTTAAGAGAGATCTATAAAAGCTTTAAAAGAAAGAGATACAGCTTAAGACTGATGAGACTGTCATTGTTTTGTGAATAAATAAACAGAAAGAAAATCAACATTTAATGAATTAGAACTGCAGTTCATTAAATTACTATATAATTAATATTAAGCAACATTATTACAGATCATTTAGCTTAAACAGTGATCATCTTTCTCATTACTTTATTAAATACTTTCTTTGCAACAACTTTTACTTTATTAAAGATTGTGAATTTCTTTCTAATGTTAAGTAAAATACTTAAAAGAAAACAAGCAAATTAATTATAGTTAAGCTGTACAGATTGACTGCAGTTAAGTTGTATTAAAAGTCAGTTTATAAAGAAAAAGAAAAGAAATACAGAGTCTTTAATGCAGAAGTTAATGACAGTAATGATAATGACTTCTTTTTTAAATTTAAAAAGAAAGAAAAAGTTAACAATGAAATTACTGCTCTATTTAAGAAGACTATCAGTAAGATACTTAAATCTAAATGAGTTGCAGATTCTGAATTCTTTTTATACATAATTAATTAACTTTAATTCTTCAGTGATCTTCTCATATAAATGAGACATCAACAAATTAAAGTTAAGAAAAGATATTTATACTCTCATTATTGTGAAGTAATCATTATACAAATTAAGTTAAAAAATTCTGTAAGACTGAGTTTAACACTTTATATGTCTGAACTTGAAGTCAATCTTTTATTAAAAAAGTAAATGTGTAAAATGAAACTGTATAAAAGCTTTAATCAACACTGTCTTTAAATGTATGATAAGCACAGCAAGATTATAATAAAAATATTAGAGTAAAATAAAGTCTATATAATTAAATATGTTGCAAAGAGTCTTAATGAATTTACTTTAATATCTATAATGTATACATCACATTCAGAGATTATCTTCTCTATTATTGCTTTAGATACAAGTCTGTATGTTTAGATTTATGAACATAATCTTATGATTAACTTCTTAGATGTTGACACTGCATTATTGAATAAAAAGATTAAGACTTACAAACTTTAACATTGATGATTTGTTCATCTTGATTTCATAAAGTTGTATAATCTTTACAAAATGACAATTCTTGAAAAGTCAATTCTCATTGTTGAGAATAATGAGAACATATATGAGATTTATGCTTTAATTAAGTTCATCAATAAGCAAGATTACACTGTAAGTAAAAGAAAAATTAACATTCTTATTCTTGTCTTCATTGATATATATAATTCATTATTCTTATTATTTAATAGATATCAATACTTTCTGAAGATAGTAAATAATTATTCTTAAAAGATGTAAATGATACTGTTAAAATAGAGAACTTTTACAAAGTGTAAATAATTATTTACACTTTTAGAATAGGTTTAGTGAATTGAATTTTTATAAATCCAGCTCTAGACAGAGTTCTAAAGTGTTAGTGGTTTTCATAATATAAAAATCACTAACACTTCATTTACACTATGAAACTAGTCTAGTTAGATCTAGCTTAATAGATTATTATGACTTTATGCTGTGACAAAGACTCAAGAATTAGACATTAAATTTATATACTAATACTATGTCTTTCATACTCTACCATTATACAGATTATTCAATTGATCATATAAATTAATTAAACTTCATAACTTTCACTTTTAAGTCTAATTGACTGTTAAACTCATCATCTACAGTTACATTATCTTCTTTGTCTGTCTTCAACATTTTAATGCTCATTAATTCTATTCTGACTGCAGCTCTCATCACTTTCATTCACTTCACTGTTCTCTCTACCACTCTCACTGTCACTCTCATTTACCTCACTGCTCTCATCATCATCTTTATTCACTCTGCCATTTTCTTCATCACTCTCATCACTCTCACTGTCATCACTGTCTTTCATACAGGCCCTGCAGCCATGCATGATCCTCAATTGACAAAGAAAAAGAACACTATTCTGCTATAGATCTGTCTGCAAAAGCAGTCAGCATATAGTGTTCTTAAAAAGAGAATGAAGTTCTGGTAGAAAATCAATGTAGAGTTTGTTTACAAGACAAAGCAGCCTTATAACTCTTTAAAGTGTCATGTGAAATCACTAGTAAAGAAAAGAAAGCAGTATCTAGCTGATCTTGCTACTGATAGCAAGAACTTGAAAATCAATCTCATCAGGGTTCTTAATGCATAAATTGAGGTGGTGAAAGAAGACAAAGCAAAGAAGCAAGCAAAGAAAAAGACTGCAGAAGAACTGACAAAACAAGAATGTTAAGATAAGAGTGTGAGAGATGATCTGATGCTTTGAATGAATAGAAAAGAAAAGAAAAGATGACAATTAAAGTTCTTAGATGACTCTGACACAGAAAACAGTGATGATAAAGACTTATCTAGCTTGTGCAGCTCTTCTGTTCACTATGCTGTTGCATTCTTACAAGTTCACAGCTCATTCATCACTTCATCTATTGCTTCATTTATCACTTTATTCATCACTTCATTCATAACTTTCTTCTGCAGTCAATTCAGCACTTCAGCAGTCCACATTAAACTGCAGCAGTGACAGCAAAGATTCATTAAGTGTTCAAGATGAAATTCTTTGCATACTGAGTTCTCTGCAGTTCAAGCTCTTATCATCATGTTTGAAAGTTATATTTAGTGAGAGAATTTGAGTCAGAATATGAAGGTGTGTGCTACAGAGGCAAGAGTGAGAGTCTTAAAGGTGAAGATGAGGTTGTTAAAGGCTCAGATCAGGGTCAATGAGGCTGAGCAAGAATGAGTGACAGAAAGGAAGGTTTTCACTCAAATTGATTGACTGAAAACTTAACTAAACACACAGACAAATCAGATATTAGTCATGTTGAGTGAGCTAAAGAAGAATCTTACCTAAATAGCTGATAGATATGTCTCTAAAGTTGAAGACTTTAGAAGAAATTGACTTTCAGATGCATTGTTTTCTTCTAGACATGTAAAACAGTTAGTAAGTAAGACAGATATTATATAAAAAGCAGCAACAGACTGCTGCTGAGATTAAAGCTGAATGCTAAAGACATTAAACAGTCAGAGATTCTGAGCCTGTTTAAATGTCTGCTTCACAGCAATTTAAATACTAAAAAGAGTCTTGTTGAATGTCTGTTGCTGCTCATTGAGAGTTTGATTATCTCAATAAAGTCTTATGATACCTCAAAGTTGCTGATAAGCCTGATTGCTGTACAGATAGAGCTGTAAATGATCATTGCAGACTCAATGAAGATCTTCTTGCATTTAAGACTTTCTCACAATCTGAAGATTGTTCATCTTGCTCTCATAAGGCTCAGTGATCAATTCAATAAGGCTGTTCAGACACACAATATTCTGATATTTGAAGTTGTGATGCTTCTTATATCTTAAATAGAAGAATTGCTGATTCTCTGTTGACTAACAAGTGACTTGAAATGTTTCATCAATAAAGCTTCAAATTGTTTCTTCACTCATTCATTCTTCAATTCTCTTGATTGCACAGACATACCATTAAAGCCATTAATATTGAAGACTTAAATGCTATTAAAGCATTTGTCAATATCAAAGACACAGATGCTCAATAATGTCATTGTAAACAGTCAATAGATAGAACTCTGAGCATTCAAAAAGATTAAAAAGCTGAAAGAGAAACAGTAAATTGATTCTAAATGTTGTTGATAAACACTTCAGACTCATCAATAATCAGAAATATTTTTTTTATCTTATAATGTTATGTATATAAGTCACAATTGATATAAATGCATTGTCATTTTAAATCTAAAAGATTAAAGATGAGTTCAGATTCATTCTTATTTAAAATATAGAACAACTGCTTTTCAGTTTATTTTTATCTTTAACTGTCAGTGAGTTTATACTTCATTAAATATATATTATAGCAGTAGACATATTGTCTTTTCAGAAGCTCTGATCTCAGAAGTTTCACATTAATTTATGTTAATTAATGAGTAACAACATATTATTAAGACATTACATTAATCTCTGCTACAGTCTTTAACAGTATACTGATAAAGATTTAATTAAATTTAATTTAAACTTAATTTTTCTTTATAATGCTAGATTTCTTTATGATTTCTAATTTAATTTTTGTCACTAAAGTACAGTCAATAAAACTCTGTCTTTTTTTGTCTTGACTACATTAATCTTAATGTAATTAAGATTTTTTAAAGAACTTCTGCAGTTCTTTATAAAATAACTTAATCTTTCATAATTATAGCAGTTATTCTTCTTAACATCAGTCTCAAAATAAGATTTATCTGCATTGTCATGATGACTTAATTTTATAATCTCAGAATTAAGACAATTGTTCTGCTGTGACTTTGCTGTCTAAGTAAAAGAATGTGAGCAGTATTTATAAATTTTCTTAATAATGTGATTCTGAATTGTACAATTGTCTATGAATCACTGATTAATCTTTAGCTTAGCAGTCAGAACTATTAGACTTTTTCTTGTCTTTAAAAAATCTTAATAGTTAATTAAAGCTGCTTAAATCTTTAATTAAAGTTTCATAAAAAGATAACTTATTCTTTATTTCTTTATATAACTCAGAAGCTGATCTTTCAGCATGTTAAAATATATTATAAAAGCTTAAATTAATTAAATAAATTTCTACATGACTTTTAAGTATTTCTGTACTGTATTAAGTTCACAGTTCACTGAGTTCTCAATAAGATTAAGTAGAAACTCTAAAAAGAATATTTATGATTTGTTATTTAGAAGTTCATTCTCATTAATATAACAAAATTATGCATCTTAAGATTCTTCTGCTAAGAACTGCATAACAAAAAGAATTTTATTGTGATCATTAAAGAAGTTTTTAAAGATTAAGTGAAATGCTGTTACAGTGCTGTATATAAATTTAATATGTTCATAAATAAATTTCTCATTATATGTAAGCAATTTCTTCAGTTATTATATTTATTTTGCTGAAAGTGCATACACAACTTTAAATGCATGTCACTTTGTTGAACTTAAAGAATTAATAAGAGTATAAGAAGATTCTGTATGTAATTTTCTTTTAGATGAGACTTAAGAATCTTTATCTCTCAGAAATTCATCAATCTTGTTATACATATTAAATGCTTACAGTCTGCAATTAATTTCTATGAATTATCATCTTTTCTTATTATTAATCTGTTTAATTTCAGTTAGACAAATCTATTCATCTTGTTAAAAGATGACACCACACTAATAGCATAGCTATTATGAGTTATATATTTAACACTCTCCCTAACCCGCGATCAGCCCACAATCAACCCACAGATATAAAGAGTGCACACAGACAGCAATTCAAACTCATAACCTTTTGAACTTACTCTCTCATCATGAACTTAAATCATCAGCAGAGATGGCCTAGGCATCATTTTACACAAGTTATTACACACTAACTTGAACTCATAACCTGTTAAAAGGTAGCACCACACTAATAGCATAGCTATCATGAGTTATATATCTAACACATCTAAATATTAATTTTTCTTTTTTACAATTTAAATAACAGTCTAAATCTCTACAGATTCTCATTCTTCAGAGATTACTTAAGTCTCAATATAATTAAAGAATAACTCTGTCTCATTTTGCTGACTTTTAGTCTACATATTATAATGTAATGAATTGTCATTCTTTAAAAAGATAAAGTTGTTAAAATTATAAATTCATGAGTCTCTTATCTATAAGAGGCTGATGAGTAAGATATGTAACAATGTGAGACACTATGTTATGACAGCTATTTGATGAAGTTTCAATGTTAAGATCTTGTATTGATGAAGATTAACAACTAAGAAACTTAAAAGATTTGTATGCAAAGACTATCTATATAGTACTTTACTTATTAATTGTTGCATAAGAAGTTCAGCTATGATTTAATATGAGTGCATAGTGATGTCATGACAGAGTGTCTCAATTAAGAGAGTTAGAACATTTCTGTATGTTAAGATATTAAAGAGAAGACAGAAAGACAATGATACTGATTTTAATGAGCTTATAATAAAGATCTTAAGAGTTATGTTGACATTGACTGCATTTATAATTAATGATGAGAATAATAAGTACTCAGCAAAAACTAACATTTTAACTTCTCTGATATATGCTGAAGCAGTGAGAGACTCAATCTGAGAAAAGATGTAAAAGAACATTATTAATGCAGAGCTGACAGTACTTGCAGTGAATGATATTTAAGAAGAGACTGTTTTGTTAAGAGAGATCAACATTGTAATTAGCAAGTGAATATTTAAATTTAAGTTATATATTGATGATTTTCTTGACAAATTGAAGACAAAAGTAGTGATAAGAGAGTTCTTACAGATATACAGCATTGATTATAAAGATATTTTTATATTAATTATGAAATTTAATACTCTCTGTGTCTTTCTGACTCTAGTTGCACTCAAAGATCTAAAGTATCATCAAATAAATGTTAACAATGTTTTTATTGAGTTTATTTTAAAAAGAAAACAATCTACATAATATCATTTCTTAAAGTTACAACTACTTCTAATCATGCACTACACATTCTGCACAGTCTATATGATCTGAAGCAAGCTGTCAAAGATTAACATAAATAATGTGTTACTGAGCTTCTTCAATTAAATTTTCATCAAAGCAATGTAAATTCATGTCTTCTGATTCACACTGTCAAGAACATCATGCTACTTCTTTATATAAATGATATCATTATGATCTCATTAAATCTCTTAAATGTTCTTTAATTCAAAAAGTCTCTTAGAAGCTTATTCAAGATTAAGAACTTAAAAAAGATACAGAAAATTCTTAACATTTAAATAATTTATAATTGTAAGAAAAGAACACTGTGCATAAATTAGACACACTATATTGACAAGATGCTCAGAGATCTTCATATGCAAAGTAATAAACATTAATATATTAAGATCTTACTAAATAAATATGACTCTCTTTATTTAGCTGACTCTAATGATCAGTGCATAGATTAAAGAAAATATCAGTAGATCATTAAAAGTCTTATGTATACTGCAATTTATATGTACTTAAACATCTTCTTTATCTTAAAATGACTGAGTCAGTATCTTAGTGACTCTGCAGAACATTATAAATATGTGTTTAAGAGATTGTTATAATATATATAGTTAATTATCAATCTTAAGATCATGTATGAGCTCAGTGAAAGTCAAGATCTACTTAAATACTCTGACTCTGACTATGTATCAGACAAGTTAGACAGAAAATTTATTTTAAATTATGTCTATTTATTTAAGAGAGAATCTATGTTATGAATTAGTCAGAAGTAGAAGTCAGTGACAACATTGATTATTAAGACTGAATATATAATTATATCAATATGTGCAAAGACTGAAGTCTGACTCACTTAGATGTTAAGAAACATAAAATTAGATAAGTATCTTGAAGTTAATTAACATTATGTAAGCATTCAGAAGAATGAGATTCATAGAGAAAATGCATTTCTTTAATTTAAGAGAAACAATCAGGCTGCTTTGACACTGATTAAGAATGCTTATGTATATAAGTAATTAAAGCATATTAACATCATTTATCATCACATTTAAGATCTGCACAAAAGAAATCAGATTTAAATAAACTTTGTATTTAATTAAGACATAATAGCTGATGAATTGATTAAGTTCTTATTAAGACAGATATTTAAGCACTTTGTGTGTCAGTTAAGACTTAATAACAGTGAGAATCAATAGATATGAATGCACTGAGTGAAAGTATTGAAAAGTGCAGTGCTTTATCTGCTTTCTTGACTTCTTTAATCTTAATATAAAAAGTTAATAGAGTCTTCTTTCATCTTAGATGACAGAGCTTCTGTCATTAATTTAACTATACTTAAGTTAATTGCAGTCAACATTGACACATTAGATTCACTAGATAGATAGATAGTATAAGTACTCATTATTCTTTCAATAATGATTATCATTATGAATCATGAAGATCTACAATATTTAAAGAATACATCACACTCATTTAAACAATTAGCTCAATAAATTAACAAATTTCAGCAGTATAATCTTAACATTTAATATTGATCTGAAGCTCAGACTATCATATTAGATTTAATTAGTTATTAATCTGATTTTATAAAGAAAGATTCAGCAAATAAAGCATTCTTAAATGCTCTGTGAGAGCTAGACAATGTGAAATGAAAAAAAGCAATGATATTGTATCTGAAAGATGATATAGAATCTGAAAAGTCACTGCTTTGTAAGTATATATGCAAAAATGATGTGACAGATTAATTTTGACTGCATTATGATTTGAAATTGAATGACTCATATTTGATTTAAAAGTAAAATAACAGTGAAGTATCATTTCTACAGTTTCAGTATTGTGCAAACTTTTTAAAACATATACACACTGAATATAAACATCTAGAAGTGTCAAGACTGCTAAAAGTCATTTGACTTCAAGCTTAATAATATAAATTATTGCAGAATATTAAATTGTTTATGAAGCATTATCTTAACTGTTAAGTTGCTTAACAATTCTGAAAACATTAAGAGATTGAAGAACATTCATATTTGACTTGTAAGAATTTATTATTATTTAAAAGATAAAAAATCAATATAATAAACATACTATCTTGAATGCTTTGAGAAAACTGCTGAATTATAACAACAATTAATTATATTACAGACTGATCTGTAACTAAAGCTGTTCTGAATGCAATAGAAACAACAGTTGCAGATTTTCTGTATAATAAAATCTTTATAAATTATAATTTATTAAGAGAGTTATTATTCAATAATAATACAAACTTTCTTAGCTGTGTTGTAATCTACTACTTGAAAAAGCATAAGACTCAACATAGAACAATGACTCTTTATTATCTCTGTATAAATGAAAAGATAGAAAATCTAAATAAAATGTTGAGCTTCATGTTTACAAAATATTTTATGAGTAAATTAACTCAATTATAAGACAAATACTTACTACAAGCACTTTTTGTGACCTGAATCTGAGCTTATAGTATAACTAAACAGAGCTCATTCTATCTACTTTATAAGATAAATTTATAATTATCAGATGACTTAAACAATCTCTGATTGCTGAGAGAAATTGACTTTGAAGATCAGTTAAAATGAATTGAGCAGATACAGACAATTTAAGTAATTGTTAATGAAATTCTTTTATGAAAGATTATTGAATTAAAAACAATTCATAATGAAACAGTGCAGTTAAGCACTACAAAGAAAGAAGACTGAGTGCTTATATAAAATGAAGAGTCTCAGAAGTTTAAA
>JAABUJ010005009.1_pt1 | contig 13550 bp, 10 predicted proteins | sample 5559131 | NCBI WGS metagenome assembly JAABUJ01 (sample SAMN10711875, study PRJNA513366) | rock metagenome | isolation source: Antarctica rocks | place: Antarctica: Victoria Land, Mt New Zealand nord | collected 2016-01-07
CCCTGATTGCGCTGTGCGCTGTCGCCGCTGCGCCCCGGACGCGCCCTGTTCGGCCCGCGCCTGTCGCCCTGCCGCTGCCTGTTCGGCCCGCATCCATTGCGCTGCCGCTGGAAGTCATGGGCGAGGACGGCACCACCAAAACCATCGCGCTTTCCCTGCCTCGCCCGGCTGTGCTGCTCACGCTGCAAGTGCATGGCCTGGAAAACGAAGAGGAAGGCAGTGTCCGTGTCAATAGCGCGCCCTGGGTTCCGCTTGCTAACCACACCTGCTTTGTCGCCGAGCCGGGCCGCAGCTACGGCGGCATCGGCGGGGGCTACGCCACGCTTGGCCTGTCCGTGCCGATGCGGACGCCGCCTGGGGCCTGCCGCCTGCAGTTTCGGTTCAATCACACCGATGGCGTCAACAGCGGCTTTCGCGTGCTCCAATTCAACTTTCTGGACAAAAGCAGCCGTCCGTTGCTTCCCGCCAGGCAGTTCCGCGAGGCTGACCCTGCCGCTGAAAAGCCGCCTTTGCCTCGGCCTGCCGACATCAGTGCGGGCCGAACACTCTGGCATTCCGCCTCTTTGCGCGAGTCGCCAATGGTGCATACCAATCTTAAAGTGACCTGCTCAGACTGCCATGCCCGCGACGGGCGCGACCTGAAATACTTCGGCTACACCAACAACTCGGTTTATGAGCGCTGCTTGTTCCACGGTCTGACCCACACGCAGGCGCTGCAAATCGCGTCGTACATCCGCGCGCTGCCGGTGGGCGTGGCAGGCAGGCCCTGGAACCCGCCCTACCAACCAGGGCCGGGCCTAGACAAGAAGCCCCTGAGCGCCTGGGCGGCAGGAGCCGGGCTGGGCGCTGTGCTGCCTAAAGACAGCGACATGCTGCCGTTTCTGTTCCCGCACGGCATCACCTACAATCCGTCTGACAAAGACGGTATTGGGGCCAGTGATACGCTCAACATGCGCGAGCTGCCCATTGCCCTTCAGCTTCCTGACTGGAACCACTGGCTGCCGCGCATCCATCCTAAAGACGCCTTTGGAGACAAGTTCACGCAGAGCGCCTTTGCCCGGTTCTACGATGGGAACGGCCCAAGCCGGGCAGGCGGCACCAATCTGCGCGCCATTTTGAGCAATCCCGATGCAGGCTACCATGCGTTTATCACCAGCGCGGCGGGGGCGCAGCTTCCCAGCCTGCTGAACTCTTGGAGCGGCATTGACTACGGCGACTTTATCGCGCGCCGCCAGGCCGAGCGCGACGGCACTGCCGCCTACGAGGAAAAGCTGATGGATGCCGAGCGTTGGATGCTGGTCAAGAACTGGGAGCTAATGCAGGAGTTTGGCTTGGAAGGCAGTGCGCCGCGCATCTACCCCACCACGCCTGCCCATGCGCCCCTCGCCGGGGAGCGCCGCGCCTGGGTGAGCGAGGCGGCTTTTCTAGCCTCGCCTGCCTTTGTCGGCGCGCCGGAAAACGGCCTCTTGTACAGCCGCTTGCAGTACGAGTACCTGACCAACGCCTGGTACTACACGCAGATTGTGCTGAACTCCGGCAACCGGCACCGGCTGGGCTGGCATCCTGTGGACTGGGGGTATGCGATTGGGCGCACGGCAGACTTAGCGAACGCCAGCGGACAGCCCGGCCTGCTGCGCACCACGGCGATGCTGATTAAAGCTATGCAGCAAAGCGATACCAATGGTACCCTAGACACGACGCTGGGTTGGTTCCCGCACTTTGCGGGCGACATGCGCTACTTTTATTGGATGCACGGCAGCCCGGATGGAGCCGATCTGTTCAGCGCAGACATTGGCAAGAATGCGGCCATTTATGCGCAGATTGCGACAGCGGTAGCCGGTGCGCAGTTTGATCAAATGCAGCGCTATACGCCCGCTCAGTACCGCAGCAGCACACAGGGAGGGGAAAGCAGCGTGGTGTATGCAGGCGACTCTTTGTTTAATATGCAGCGCGAAACGCTGTCCGACTTAACCCATATCGGCGTAGACCCCGCCCTCCTGCGCCGCGAAGCTGCGTGGGACAAGACTGTGTGGCCCGATTTTGCCTGGAATAGCCTGGCACCTTAGTTTACATCATTGACGCTCGACCCAAATAACAGCAGCGCCCCATTTTCACCTGCTCGGCTGGAAATGGGGCGCTGTTATTTGGTTTGGTGTTATTCGGTTTCCAGCAAGTGCGAGGGTGCGGCGGGCGGTTTCACAGTGCCCAGGGCAGGCGGCTTCTTGACCAGCCCGCGCCGGTCGTAGGCGCGAGGCTTCTGCCGCTCAATCAAATACTGCCGGTAGAAGGCGATTTGGCGCAGCTTGCGCAGCTCCCAGTCCGGGGCCGTGTGCGACTGCGCCCGCTCGCGCCGACGCGTCAAACGAAGCCCGACCAGCGCCAGCCTGCGCCGCAGCAGTGTCAGGCGCACATGGCGAATATGGGCTTCGGGGAATGTGCCTTCGTCGTGCGTGCAGGCGTCATGCTCCCAGTGGTAGCTGACATACGCCTGCGACTGGCCTTCTTTAGTCACGCGGGCCGTGAACGACTGCGGCGTAATGCGTGCCGGGTCGGGATGATGCTCTACGACAACGTCCAGCATTGTCGCCATGCGAAAGCCCGCCTCGCGCAATTGCAGGCAAAACAGCGAGTCGTCGCAGAACCCCAAGCTGCCCGGCCCCAGCTCGGGGTCAAAGCCCGGCACGCGCGCCAGCACGCGCCGCGCGAAGGCCATGTTCGCGCCCAGCATGGACGGCAGGGAAGTGCCCGGAGCCAGGTCTTCGGTGGAGGCGAGCATCAGGCGATGGACAGGCTGCATCCACTCTTTTTGCGAGGCGGGAGCCAGCCGTACGCCGCCGCCGACCGCATCCGCCTCGCCCCGTAGGATTGGCCCGCACATGCCCGCAATCCAGTCGGCAGGCAGGCGCACATCATCGTCGGTAAACAAAAGCGCGCGGCCCTGCGCTGCCGCGAGGCCCGCATTGTAGGCATGGCCTTTGCCCGGCGTTTTCTCATAAACATATCGCACCGGCATAGACACAATCGCGCAGTCCTGCACGACCTGCGCGGTGCTGTCTGTAGAGCCGTTGTCCACAACAATCAGCTCGCAGGGCAGGCTGGGGGAGACTTCCAGCAGGGCGAGCGAGGCCAATGTCTGCCGCAGGGCATCGGCGCGGTTGCGGGTGCAGATGATTATGGAAATTGTCATACGCTCGCCCATTGTTAATGGCCTATTGCTCCTTAGCTGCCCGCATCGTTCTTTAGCTGCCGACAGGCCACTCCGCCCGCCTTTCGCCGCCCAGGGCCGGTGCATACGACACCCAGTTGAAGTCTGCAAAGACCAGCCCGAACCTGGTGCCGTCCTCCGACGACGAGTTGGGATAAGGCAGCACAGGCGAAACTGTCAGCTTGCACGCGTTCTCATACGTGTCCAGGACAGTGCCTTGCGTGCAAATGTAAGCGGTGATTGTGTACTCGCCGGGCTTGAGAATGGGCGTCGTGAACTGCAATGCGCCTTCAATCACATCCGCCTCGTCCACCCAGAAGTTAATCAGCCGCGAGTCGCACTGCGCGATGTCCACGCCTTTGCTGTTGACAACATGCGCCGACAGGTACATTTTGCCGACCCCGCCTTTGCGCCGCTCAATCCGATACTTGATTTCCTTGAGTTCATCGCCCATGTAGTAGTCTTTGCCGGGCGCGACTTTGGCGAACCGATACTCGCCGCTGCCCGCCCGCTTGTCCGGGCTGGACTGCACGCTGTTTGCGCCGACATAGCTGCCCAGATAATGGTCAATCGCGCCCTGCACCGGCCCGGTATATTCCACCTGCCCTTGCGCCATGAAAATCCCCTTGGTGCAGAGCAGCGAAACCGACTGCATGTGGTGCGAGACAAAGATGACCGTGCGCCCATGCGCGGCGACGTCCTGCATTTTGCCCAGGCACTTCTTTTGGAACTCGGCGTCGCCCACGGCCAGCACTTCGTCCACAATCAGTATTTCCGGCTCTAGATGCGCGGCAACTGCAAATGCCAGTCGCACATACATGCCCGATGAGTACCGCTTGACCGGCGTGTCCAGAAACTGCTCTACCCCGGAGAAGTCAATGATAGCGTCAAAGTGGGAGGCGATTTCCCGCTTGCTCATGCCCAAGATGGCCCCGTTGAGGTAAATATTCTCCCGCCCGGTCAGCTCGGCATGGAAGCCCGTGCCCACTTCCAGCAGGCTTCCCACCCGCCCGTACAAGTCAATTTTTCCCGCAGTTGGCTCGGTAATTCGGGACAGCACTTTGAGCAGAGTAGACTTGCCCGCGCCGTTGCGCCCAATCACGCCCACCACATCGCCTTTGTTGATCTCAAATGAAACGTCGCGCAATGCCCAAAACGTTTCCCTGGTTTGCTTTCTGCCGATGTTCTTGACGCCGTGGATAATCGCCTCCGCCGCCGTCGTGTGCTGCAAAGAGTTGTGGGCAATGGTGTACGATTTGGACAAGCCGCGCACCGACACGGCGACTTCGGAAGGCAGAGCAGAAGACGGCATCCAGTAGCATCCTTTTCATGGCCGCGCAAGCCGCGCCCACGGCACGGGCGCTCTCGGCAGGCTAACCAAACGACACCCGCCCGCGCCCAATTGTTCCCGGTTTCGGGGCGCGCGGGCTAGTTTCATCCCATTCACACAGGCTTGTCTTGGGCATTGCACGCACGTTTCTAGGACATTCTAAGCCACAACCAACGACGGAACAGTTTGTTCCGTCGTTGGTACAGGCTGGCCAAGCCGTGTCAACGCGTCTGCAACGCCGTCGCGCAGGGCTTAAATCACGTCGGCGAAACGGCGCTCCATCTTCTTGAACAAAAACGCGCCGCTGACAAACACGGCGACAGTGAAGAGGGCCGAGTAGCCCAAAGCGGTCCAGTTCGGGTGGCCGGTGCCGAGCAGCGACCAGTGCGCGGCATCAAAATAGCCGACCAGCGGGTTCAAAAAGTAGATATGGCGCAGGGCGTGCGGCACTTTGTCCAGGGCACTGCTGGAATACGCAATCGGGCAGGCGTACCACAGAAACTGAATCAAGACCGGCAGAATAAACCCGACATCGCGGTAAGAAACGGTCAGGGCGGCGGACACCAGCCCAAAGCCAATGCTCAGCATCAAGATCAGCAGCAGCCAGACTGGCAGGAGCAGCAGCCCCCAATGCGGCGTCACATGGTAGAGCACCAGCAGAACCGCCATCATGCCCAGCGAAACTCCAAAGTCAATCAGCGTGGAAAAGACCGTGGAGAACGGCAAAATCAGGCGCGGAAAGTACACTTTAGACACAAGCTGCGTGTTGCCGACCAGCGAGCCGCTGGCTTTGGACAAGGTTGAGCTGAACGCGTTCCACATCAAAAAGCCCGCAAACGCGAACAAGAAAGGAGGGACGCCGCCCGTGGGCAGCTTGGCGACTTTGTTGAACACAAAGGATGTAATCCCCGCCGCCATCAAGGGCTGCAAGACCACCCAGATCGCGCCCAGGGCGGTCTGGCGGTAGCGCAGCTTCACATCGCGCGTGGCGAGCGTCAGCAAAAGGTCGCGGAACTGCCAGACCTCGCCCAAATCCAGGGCCGACCAGCGAGAGGAGGGCTTGATTGTCAGATGCGGACGCGGGGCGGGCGGTGTCTCGTTTAGTGTTGTACTCATAGTGCTTTCATCAATGTCAGTGGGCGGTGTTGTCGGGACTGTTAGCGGCGCACCGGAGCGCCCAGGACATAGCCTAGGTAAGTGAAGTTGCCGACATACCCCAAGTAGTCCAGAGCGCTGTGTCCGTGGTGGCGAGTAGGCACGACAATAATGTCTTTGTCCTGCAAGGTGACATCCGCTAGGCGCGTTGTCTTGGCGTCCGGGTGGCTTTTGTACAGCTGCTCCAAATCGTATTCGATAAAGTGACGCTGGTTGTCTTTGCCCAGGCGATAAACGCCGACATCTTTCTTGTCGCCCTCGGTGGTGGGGCCGCCTGCCTGCGCCAGAGCCGTGGACAGCGTCAGCGGCTCCCCATCTGGGATTGTGTAAACGTTGGGGGCGCGCACTTCCCCCTGCACAGCAACTTTGGTGTTGTTGAAAGGCACATTGATGGTGTCGCCCGCATAGATTTTAATCTGCCCCGATGGGTCGTCAATGTTGTACAAAGTATCGTGTATGTTGTATACATAAGTCTTGCCGTTGCGCACAAGCTGCACCCGCGTCAGCACCGCCGACGGGGTCGTGCCACCCGCCTCGGTCAGCATGGAAATCAGGGTTGCACCCTGGCGCAAGACAGTAAACTGGCCGGGATGGTTGACCTGCCCTACAATCTGCACCGCAGACTTGGCCGGGTCGCGTTGGGTAAACAGCAGGGTATCGCCGGGCGAGAGCGCGATGTTTTGTGCCGGGTCGCCCGCCAGCAAACTGACCAGATCAATGGGAACACTGGTGGTTTGATTGTTTTTGTGCGTCACCAAAGACAGGCCCGTAGACTCGGGGGCCTGGGATGACCCGCCGGATTGAGAGACAACTTCCAGCAGGGTGAGGCCGGGGCGGTAGTCGTACAAGCCGGGCGCGCGGGCAATACCCGAAACGGTAATCTTCTGAATGTGGCTTTCACGCACAGACACCGTGACATCGGGCTGGTTGAAATAATCGCTCAGGCCCTTGGTAATCAGCGTTTTAAGCTGGGCAACAGTCAGCCCGGCGGCATGGATAGCCCCGATTGTGGGGTAGTTGAACGTGCCGTCAGCCAGGATGCTCGTCGCGGTGTGGTAGTCTTCATGCCCCTGCACAGCGATGTCAATAACGTCCAGCGGAGCCAGCACATAGGTGGAGGCGACAACGGGCGGCGTGGTCGTGCCGGCATCCGAGGCCGGGGGAACCGACTGTGCCCGGCCTGATTGGGGCAGGCAAAGCGCGCCGGACAAGGCAGTGAGTGCGGCCACAGCCAAGGCTTGGGCCGTGCGAATATGTGTTTTGGTGCGTAATCTATTGCTCATAGAAGTGTTCCTTCCAGTTGGGTACTCTAGTTTTGCCAGTTGGGTACTCTAGTCCTGGCCCGGCGAGTGGGTGTCAGCGGCGGCGGGAGCGGGGAGCGTGCGGCCTTTGCGCCCGTTGCCTTTGCCGCTGCCGTTTGTGAGGGCAGGAGCGCCATAGTTGTAATAGTAGGCATCGCCAGGCCGGGCCACCAGCTTGTTGTAGGCGACGCCCAGGACATTGGCCCGCGCATGGCGCAGCAGGGCCAGGGTTTGGCGGGCGGCGGCTTTGCGTGTTTCGCCGGTTTCCACCACCATCACGACGCCGTCCACCTGCGAGGCGAGTATCTGCGCATCGGCGGCGGCGAGGACAGGCGGGCTGTCCAGCACCACCATGTCGGACTTGGTGGTCAGGGTTTCTATCAGATTGCGGAAGGCGCGCGAGCCAAGCAGCTCGCTTGGGTTCGGGGGCAGCGTGCCGCACGACAGGGCCATGAGATTGGGCATGTCGCTGTGCTGCATCAGCACGTCGTCCAGCTTGGCCGTGCCTGCGAGCACATCGGTCAGGCCGGGCATTGCGGGCAGGCCCAGCATCTTATGGATAGTCGGACGGCGCAGGTCGCTGTCCATCAGAATAACTTTCTTGCCATCCATTGCCATGGCAAACGCGAGGTTGACCGCCGTGGTGGTCTTGCCCTCGCCCGGCGATGACGATGCCACCAGCAGCGTCTTAAGCGGCGTATCTATGGACGCGAAGTGGATATTGGTGCGCAGAATGCGGTAGCTTTCCGAGCCGGGGTTGGCCCCGGTCATTTGCGGCAGCAGGCGCGCGCCGTCCCCGGTCAGCGCGGGCACGCGGCCCAGCGAGGGCAGGCCCAGCAGCCGGTCGGCGTCTTCCAATGTGTTGATGCGGTCGTCTAAAAACTCCTGCAAGAGCGCGAGGCAGATGCCCACAAACAATCCAATCAGGCACGCAAAGAGAATATTGAGGGCCTTTTTGGGCCGTACAGGGTTGACCGGCGCGGCGGCAGGCTGGATCACATGGGCCGATGCATGGCGCGCTTTCTCCCGCAGAGCGAGGTCGGACAATTGGCTGTCAAATGTTTGCGCGCTGCGCGCTGCGCCGTCCCGCGCCCTTTGCAGGCGGCCCAGCTCTAGCTGACGGTCGGGAAAGCGGCCCAGGTCGGCGCGTGCCCTGGCAAGCTGCGCCGCAGTCGCGGCTAGGTAGGCGGTCTGCGTCCGAATGTTTGCGGTGAGGTCTACGATGCTCCCCCGCAGGTTCTCGCGCACGCCGTTGGGGTTGCTGGAAACGTTTGGCTTGAGCTTGGGCTGCAAGTCCAGTTGGTGCTGCAATTCGGCGATCTGCGCGTTCAGGGCGAGAATGGCAGGCGCTTTGCCGTTGGGGTTGAAGCCGCCTTTTTGCGTAATGGACTTCTTCTGCACTTGCAGGTTCAGAAGCGAGGCTTTCAGCCCTTCAATCGTCGGGTTGGTGGACAGCAGGGTATGCTGCTGGTTTTCCGGCTGCTGCCCAATCAGCTCTTGGTCGGCGGCGAGACGAGCCTTTAGCGTATCCATCGTCGTCTTTTGCCCGTCATAGTCGCGCGACAAGCCTGCCACCAGCGAAATCTGGTTGCTCTGATCCTGGCCGAGTTCAGTGATATGGTAGCGCAATTGGAAGGCCCGTAGCGCGTCTTCCGCGCGCACCAGGCTGCTGTGGGCCGCCGTGCTTTGCTGCTGCGCAAACTGGCGCGCATTCTCCAAATCCGCGACGCTCTGATCGCTGCTTTGCTGAATATAGTTGCCCATCAAATCGTTGACAGCCAGCGCGGCGGTGTGTGGGTCGGTGGCTTCTGCGGCCACGTCAATGACATTGGTATCGCCGCCCGGCACAATGCCAAACTCCACCTGGCCGTCTTTTTGGAAGACCTGCTGCTGCAAAGGCAGGGTTTGCAGCACCTGCGCGACTGTCGCGGTGGACTGCTGCGCCCCAATCCCAAACAAGCCTGACAATGGGCTTTCCGTGTTGACCTGGCTGACCGTCATGCTTGGCGGGTCGATCAGCATCTCGCCTGTTGCCTGGTAAACCGGCTTGGTGAGAAACGTCACAATGACGCCGACAATGGCAATCAGCAGAAACGCCTGCAAAATCAGCGAGCGCCGCCGCTTCAATATCGCGACGTATTCCTGAAAAGAAACGCCGGATGAATACTGTTCCGGTTCCAGCTCAGCCGTGGGAACCGATTGTGATCTAAGCGCAGTGGACACAGAACAACCTTTCGTCGCGCCTCGGGAAGGCGCAAACACGAAGCACGCCGCCAAAGACGCGCCGTTATCTCAAGCTAATCAAAATATAGCTAATTATAACATGAATCCGGCGCAATCCGCTTTGGAGCCGCGCCTTCCCCGCCTGTCTCTGCGAAAAAGCTCGTAAGCTCGGGCAAAGAAAAGCGCAGCATGCAGTGCCTTGCTGCAAGTTTTGTGCCAAACACGCTCGCCGAACTGTCTTTAGCCCGCTGCTGCAAGCGCGTTTTGCGCCCGCCGCTTGCGCATTGTCAGGGCTTTTCCAGCCCGTGCCAACGACGGAACAAATTGCTCCGTCGTTGGTATCTCGGCAGAACGCGTATAAAACAGGAGAGCCGCGCCTTTGCCACCCCAAGCACCAGCAACGGCTACCTGCCGACTGCGCCTGCCAAAGCCCGCAAAAATCGCGTTTGTGCGCGCGCGGCGTTTTGCGCCTCTTCCAAAGAGACGGCTTGAAACACCGCCATTGTTCCCGGAACGCACTGGGCAGCCTGGGATAAGTCCGCGCAGATGACCACGCCCATCACCGGGTAGCCGCCGGTTGTCTGGCAGTCCGCCATCAGCAGCACCGGCTGACTTCCCGCCACCTGCACACACCCAAACGCCACGCCTTCCGACGCGAGCGCGCCCGCATCGCCCCCGAGTGTCTCCAAAGGCGGCCCCTGCAAACGCATGCCCATGCGGTCGGACTGCGCCGTAACCTCGTACTGCGCCGTCAAAAACGCGTGCCGGGCGCTGTCAGAAAACAAATCGTCCTGCGGGCCTAACACCACGCGCAGCGCGACCAGGGCGGGATAACGGGGAATGTCGGCGGGCCGCAAGCCGCGCCCGGCGGGGGGAAGCAGGCCAGGGGCGGCGTCCGCCTCCAGCACATCGCCCGAGCGCAGGGCATGGCCCCCAAAGCCCCCAAAGCCTGCCCGCAGCAGCGTAGACCGGCTGCCCAGCACGCGCGGCACGCTCAGCCCGCCCGCGACCGCGAGGTACGCCCGCGCCCCGCTTTCGCGGCGCGCAAAGCGCAAGGTTTGGCCTGCGCCCAGGCGCGCCGTGCGCCACATCGGCAGGGGCTTGTCATCAACCAAGGGCGATAAGTCCGCGCCGCAGACAGCCACAGTGACATCGCGCAAAACGCGCAAAGCCGGCCCGGTCAAGGTCATTTCCAGGGACGCCGCGCCGGGAGGATTGCCCGCCAGCAGGTTGGCGACCTGGGCGGCCCACGCATCCACCGCACCGCCGACCGGCACGCCCTGGGCCGCAAAGCCGGGGCGTCCGCTGTCCTGGATTGTCGTCAGCAGGCCGGGCGTGTCTGCGTGGAATGTGGGCAGGGGCATTATGGTTTGGAGCGGGAGGAGAGAAACTCCGAGGCGGGGGAGGAACTCCGAAGCACAGAGAAGGGACTCCTATGCACGGGAAAGAAACTCCTACACCGGGGCGCGAACAGCAATCCCGGCGGCTTCCAGCGAATCGCGCAGCAGGCGGGCACGCTCCGGCGCGCCGGAATGGTCGCTGTGCAGGCAGAGCGTGTCGGCGACGAGGGCCAGCGGCGTGCCGTCGCAGGCGGGCAGCGCGCCGCTAGTCAGCAGCAATGTCATGCGGCGCGCAGCCAGGCGCGGGTCATCCACCAGGGCTTCAGGGGCATCGCGCGGGACAAGGCGGCCCGAGGGCAGATAGTGTCGGTCAGCGAACACTTCGCGCAAAACGGGCAATCGGCGCTCGGTTCCGGCCTGCACCAACTTCCCGCCGGACAAGCCCACCAGGCGCGTTTGGGGGTGAAAATCATAGACCGCATACGCGATAGCCTGCGCCAAAGCGTCATCGTCCTCGGCCATAGAGTACAAAGCGCCATGCGGCTTGACATGGGCCACGGTCTTGCCCCAGCGGCGCAAAAACGCATCCAGCGCGCCGATTTGGTACAAAACCAGGCTGTACACATCATCCGGCGTGACCCGCAGCGCGCGCCGTCCAAAGCCAGCGCGGTCAGGCAGGCCAGGGTGTGCGCCCACAGTGACGCCGCGCAGGACGGCGGCTTCCACCACAAGCGCCATTAGGTTGGGGTTGCCGGCATGGAACCCGCAGGCGAGATTGGCAGACGTGACACTGCCCAGCAGGTCTTTATCGGACTGCAAAGGGCCGGGGTCGGCGCGCTCGCCCAGGTCAGCATTGATGTCAATTTGCATAAGTGATGTCAATTTGCATAAGTGATGTTTATTTGCATAAGTGTTGTTGAAAGCAAGACCGTGCCCTCAGGGCAAAAATAATGGGCACGCGTTCACATGGGCACAAAGCGCACCTGGTCCCCGGCCTGAAGCAAGGCAGGCGGGTCGCGGGCAATGTCAAACAAAGGCGTATCCGTGCGCCCAATCAAATGCCAGCCGCCCGGCGAGGCGCAGGGGTACACGCCGGTCTGCGCGCCGCCGATGCCCACGCTGCCCTGCGGCACCAGGGTGCGCGGAGTGGCAAGGCGCGGCGTGTGCAGGGCCAGGGGCAGGCCGCGCAGGTAAGGAAAGCCCGGCAGAAACCCCACCATCACCACATCATAAAACAGGCCCGGCGTGCAAAGCCACCACTTGAAGCACAGACAAGCCATGCCGTGCGGCCAGGGGAGCCAGGTCAGGGCCATCCGCGCCGCCGTAGCGCACCGGCAGTTCCACAAGTTTGCCGGGGGGCATAGGCGCGGGCGTCCTGTCCCATGCGCCCTGCCTCAAAGCCTGGCACAGTGCCTCGTAGCCTATCTGCTCGGGCGCGTAGAACACCGTGACCGATGTGTACGCGGGCACCCACTCCGCGACGCCGGGCAGCGAAGCCGACGCCAGCCAGGCGCAAAAGCGGCGCAGGCGAAGCTGGGTGTCGGGGTCAGGCGCCTCGCCCAAAGCCACGCGCACGGCGCAGTCGCCCAGTGGGCGGGCCTGGAACAAGGGCGGCGGGATGGCGGGGCGGGTGGTCATGGCGCCTGCTGGCCTCCAAACAGTGTCAGGCGCTTATTGTACGTGCCCGGCCTTGTCTCCTTCTCCAGCCTTGTCCTGCTTGGAGGCAAAGGCGCGCTTTCTTGGACAAAGGCCCTCTTTTCTTGACAAACATAGGCGCAGGCGGTTACACTGGCGCATGAGCGAGTTTGCGCAAGAGATGAAGGGCGGCTTGATTGTGTCCTGCCAGGCGCTGGCGGGGGAAGCCTTGTTCGGGGCAGACATCATGGCGCGCATGGCGCAGGCGGCAATCGTAGGCGGGGCGGTGGGCATCCGGGCAGGCACGCCGCCGGACATTGCCGCGATCCGGGCCGTGTCCACGCTGCCGCTGATTGGCTTGTGGAAAGTGGACACATTGGGCTTTGACGTGTATATCACGCCCAGCGTCCTGCACGCGCAGGCGGTGGCAGGCGCGGGCGCGGACATTGTTGCCGTGGATGCCACGGCTCGCCCGCGCCCGGAAGGCGGCACGGCAGGCGAGTTTATCCAAATGGTGCGGCAGGCGACGGGCAGGGATGTCCTGGCGGATGTGTCTACCCTGGACGAAGGCATCGCGGCGCAGGAGGCCGGGGCGGCGTTTGTGTCCACCACTATGTCCGGCTATACGCCCTACAGCCCCCAGCAAACTGGGCCGGACTTGGACTTAGTGCGCGCTCTGGCGGCACGATTGCAGGTGCCTGTCATTGCTGAAGGGCGGATTGCCACCCCGGAGCAGGCGCGGGCCGCCCTGGATGCCGGGGCCTGGGCAGTCGTGGTAGGCGGGGCGATTACGCGGCCTCAGCAGATTACGGCCCGCTTTGCATCCCACTTAAAGCAGCCTACATCCACCCCAAGGTAACTCACATTCCACCTAACACAATCCGTATAACAACTGCATAAAGAATTGGCATGGCTGACTTTCTGGGCATAGACATTGGCGGCACCAAGATTGCCGGGGCGGTTGTCACTGCGCAGGGCCGTGTTTGTCGCCGCGCAGACATTCCCACACCGGCGCAGCAAGGCGGGGCGCGCGTCCTGGCAGCCGCCCTCGCGCTGGCTCATTCGCTGGGGGCGGGCGCGCAGGTAAAGGCGGTCGGCATTGGCGCGGGCGGGCAGGTTGACCCTGTGGGCGGCGTTGTCCTTTCCGCCACAAACTTGCTGCCCGGCTGGGCAGGCATTGATATAAAGACGGCATTCGCGCAAAGCCTGGGCGTGCCTGCGTTTGCAGACAACGATGTCAATGCTTTGGCGATGGGCGAAGCACGGTTTGGCGCGGCGCAGGGCTTGCCGACAGTGGTCTTTCTCGCCGTTGGCACGGGCCTGGGCGGGGCGCTGCTCGTTGGCGGCAAGCTGCACCACGG
>JAABUJ010005011.1_pt1 | contig 13549 bp, 9 predicted proteins | sample 5559131 | NCBI WGS metagenome assembly JAABUJ01 (sample SAMN10711875, study PRJNA513366) | rock metagenome | isolation source: Antarctica rocks | place: Antarctica: Victoria Land, Mt New Zealand nord | collected 2016-01-07
CTTCCCTGCCCGACTCCATCCAGCTGAGCCGCGGGCAACTGACGATCAGCTTCGACACGGTCGAGCAGCTGGCCGAGAACCTGCTGCTCGTGGCCAGGATCCTCGAGAGTGAGGGTGAGGAATTGGCAGCCGCCTATGAGCCCCGTGAACACAAGGAAGTAGATAGCGCTGCAGCTGAGGTAAAGCAAATGTTTGTGGAACTGGTACGACAAGAGTCCGGCGCGCTGTGATTCAAACGCGGGCATTCTCACACGTTCACTCGCACTTTCCTCAACGTCAAGCCGCTGTACAGCAGCTTCAGAATGTATTGGGCTATACGCTGTACAGCCATTTAAGTACCTATTTATCAGTTATATGATGCGATCTATACAGCCGCTATAAAGTGACAGCAGCAATACAGCGGCTATACAGCATATGTGTTTGCCCCGCGCCCCGCCCCCCGCTCCTGTATAGCCCGTAGCAGCGTTATAGTTGCTGTATTTTCGCTGCCTGCTATACAGCTTGTAGTACATGAGCAGTCACTATGCATGCTCTTATAGCGGCTGTACAGTCGAAGTACTGAAGCTGTAGCTAAAAGGGGATCGATGGTCATAGCAGTTTCAAATCCAAAGGGCGGCTCAGGAAAGAGCACTACTACGCTTGTTCTAGCCACCCATCTCTGCCACCTGGGAGCAACGGTGTGCATCATCGACGCCGATCCCAACCGGCCGATTCAAGACTGGAAGCAGCGAGGCAAATCCAAATCCAAAGTCGCCGTGATCTCCGACGTCACGGAGGCAAATTTCTTCGATGTGCTCGACGCTCAGATTCCCCACTTTCAGTTTATTTTCATCGATCTTGAAGGAACAGCGAGCTTTTTGGTATCGCGAGCCATCTCAGCAGCGGGCCTCGTCATCGTGCCCGTGCAGGCCAGTGCAATTGACGTGCGACAGGCTAGTAAAGCGATCAAACTGGTGCAAGACGAGGAGAAGGCAGTTCGGCGATTCGATCCGAAGCGGTCGATCCAATTCCGAATTCTCATGACGCGTACTCCGGCACCTGGAGCTCCGGTATCTGCATCGCAGAAAGAGTTAGAGAATGATCTGGGCACAGCGGGAATACCCAGATTTCGCACCACATTAGCTGAACGCCAGGCGTTCAAAGCTATGTTCAATCAGCGTCTCACCCTTCAGGAACTGGTAGGGGATAAGCGTGCTGGAAATCTGTCTTCCGCATATGAGAATGTCGAAACGCTGGCTACGGAACTAGTGACGCTCTGTACAAAGGAGGCACTCTAGATTATGAGCAACTTTCTCGATCTCGATGAAAGCGCAGAACCGGCCAGTTCATCCAACCTCAAAGAACTTTTAGCAAGTGTGCCAGTCTCGGCGCCACGGCCGCACTTGCATCCCGAAGTGTCAGACAAGTTGGCCTCTCAGCGAGGGTTCGCTAGCAGAGAGCGGGCGGATCGATTTTTTGGAGGAGCAGAAGTGCTGGGGAGACGAAGCGCCCGAGGCGTACCCGCGGAAGAGACGAAGCAGCTATCCATTCGGATGCCCATCTCGCTGTACGTAGAGTTTCTTGCGTATGCCGATTCCGTCAAATTGACCTACAGCGAGGCTATTCGCGCGCTGCTAGACAGCCGGTAGCGCAGCGATCGTCAGCGGGAATACACGATGCGAAAACCTAAAACAGGCTAATCTGATTGTTTGCAGAACGCCATTCGTCGAATGAAGGCAACACGAGATTATCCCTGATCTCTTTGGAGATGATCTGCAGAGCCAGATCTGCACGATGCTTCACCGGAACACGCCGAAATATTTCGTCCGTCTTAGAACGTTTCGAAACTACCTCTTCCAATTTGGCCTGGAGTTCCGCTTCGGGATATCGTTCGGAAAGGGCCTGTTGCCGTTTGCTGTCGACCCAGCGCTCGTACAAAAATTCGGCTTCGCGCCGTGCAGCTTGTTCGTCGCGCTCGCGCTCTATTATTTCCTCAGCGGCCCGACGCCGTCTGCTGCTGATGAATCCGGTGGGCACCGGCAACGAGTTCTCAAGCGAGTAAATGATGAGCCCCGCAGGATTTTCCACTATGCCACGTTTGCCGCGCTTCATCTGAAGCTCTAAATACTCAACAGTGTCGGTTACCTTGTCTGCGCCGTGTTCCTTGAGCAATTGAATTGCCTTTGCGGGGAGCACACCATGGGATTGCAGCGCCGCTAGCGACTCTTCTTCCTCCGCAGATCGGGCAGGGGATGAAGCGGGATTGATCACTTCCGGTGCAGCTGTAGAGATCTCTCGGCGCTCCGGCCTGGAATTGTCAAGGATACGAAGCAGCTCCTCCCCTGCATTCATCACAATTTTATATCCGTCTTTGCTGGACATTGATTGCACATCCCAGCGCGACAGGTACTTGATCTTGACCAACTCGTTCAGTGCAAGACCCATCGTCGACTTGATCTTCGATAGATGTGGATAGACCTGGACGTTCAGCAGGTTGCAAAGTTCAGCGTAGTCCTTTTCTACCTGCCGTCCCTGGCTAGCGTGAAACCAGAGGTGGAGATTCCCGAAGATGCCTTTCGCGGTCGGACGCGTCAGCTGCTTGTATGCATTGAAGTCTTCTGGAATCACGTATCGTTGATTGAGGTTCTCCACAAGCCAGTCTTCAAGAACGACCTCGTAATGCTCCTGCTTCTCTGTTCCATTCAAATTGCTGCTGCCGGTTCTGCGGAATGATCGGAACACGTGAAGAACTTCATCGGAGTAAACCTTCTTTGCTGCCCGGTACACGACCTGTTCAGACGTGATGGTGGTGTCCGTCATGCGCTTACCCCAGCGCAGAATTTCCTCATATATTTCGCCGTTCCGGGACAAGCCAAGTTCTTGAATCATCCGGTATCCGCTGAAGCGAATCGGATTCGTGATCTGGCCGGTTCGGGCTCGATCTTCGCTGACGATTTTGAGCAGCGCTATGAACTTGTCGCGGTCCGTCGTCGAAGGGAGGCCAAGTGCTTCGGAACCCCGAAACTCCGCCGCGACTTTGATTTTGTGACCGTTTCGAAAAACGACCTGTTCGATCCGTCTTGATGTTCGATTTTTGTCCCGCGCGTCGTTAGCGCCGAAAAAACCAATCTGAAGAAGATTCTTCTCGAACCGGACCAGGTCAACATCAACAGAGATGGGCATCAACGTCGACGGGGCAATCGGCTTGGCTTTGCTGGACATATTGTTCATGAGCTTCTGTTGATTGTTGAATGCTATAAGAAAAGCAACAACTGTAAAGAACCTTAAAGACTTTGGATTCCGCTAAAGCGCTAAGCCAAAGGGCTTAGACCTAATTTTTTGCCAGCGCACCTCTCTAACATTGCCAGTAAACCTCTCGTGCGTTGCCAGCCAGCCTCGCTTAGGCGTGCCTGCGAACCTCTCTGTTTGCGCCAGCCGACCACTCGTTGTTCGCCAATCAACCTCTCGGATTCTGCCAGCGCACCTCTCTAATCGAAATTTGGTGGCCGCCCAGTTCCGCAGAGAGCGGATTTTGCACCACATTAGGTTCTAATCTCGGCTGGCTGATTAGCGTTAGGTCGCAAAAATGGCCGCACGTGCCAACCAACCTCTCTACGGTGCAGTTTTGCAGCAGGGTGTATCCCTCAGCCATTTCAAAGCGAGAGGTTGGCTGGTAACAACGCCCATGCTGCTCTGGAGATCGTCCCCCATGACCCTGCATTCAGGGCTACATCTGATCGTTGTGCCAGCCAACCTCTCTACGCGCCCACTCTCTCGTCGCGAAATCGAGAGAACCGAGAGGTCGGCTGGCAGTCGTGCAAAACTGGACAAGTTGACCAATGCATCCGCTCTCGCCATGCACTTCGGCTTGAAAGACCCTAGAAAGGGCAGGTCTCGTTGCTCCGGTTAAACCTGTCAAACTGATGGAAGCTACAGGGGGATTGCTGCACGATTCAGTTTTCAGGCAGGAAAGAGCAACGGGCGGAGACACACGAAATTGTGTATGCCCCGTAGGATTGCTGCATGAGCATTCGGGCCGGGCTGAAATGGGTTGGGGTGGCGATGGGAACGCTTTTGGTGGTTCTAGGGTGCGCTTACTTTTACGCAACCGCACCGCATCATTCCTCAGCACCTCCGGAGTCCGCAGCGGGTCTGCTTGAGCGAGCCGATGAACTGGCGTGGGGAAACGAGTGGGCTGAAGCGCAGCCGCTCTACGCGAAGGCCGAGCGCCTATTCGAGTCTCAGCATCACCCATCCAAAGCTCTGTACGCCCAAGTGAGCCAGGTTCCCCCAAACGAATCGGTAAGTGGTCCGGCCACGATCCTCCAGCTAACGGAGGACCTTCAGAAGCCAGAAGCACAGGACGAAGAGACCAGGCTTCGCATCCTCACGATCCAGGAAATGCTTCAGACTAACTACGATGCGGCTGAGGCCCGGGCAACGTGGCAGCAGGTTGCGGCATTGGCGATCAAGCTGCATCACTACGAGCTGGCAACGCGAGCGGAGGGAGAGCAGGGAATTGCCGCTTTTCTTTTGGGTGACGTTGATACGGCGAAGAAGCAGGTCGTCCGAGCATGGAGCCTGTCCAAGGCAGAGCATGACCCGGCCGCGACTGTTCGGTATGCCAGCGTCTTCGGAGCAGGATTGGTGCAGGTACAGCGCTTCAAAGAAGCGTTGACGCCTTTGAACCAGGCGATCAAGCTTGCCAGCTCAAGCCGAGGAGTAGCGTACCCCACGATTGCGGTCTACGCGAAGATCGACGCACTTACGCGGCGCGGTTTTCAACGGGAAAGGACTGGTCGAGACCTTTAGGGTCGCTCTCTTCGAGGGTGCGTTTGTCCTGATCCTGTTTCTTGTTTTTGCCGTCCGCTACGATGTAGCCAGGTTCAAGCAGCTCAAATATGGACGGCGCCTGCGCGGCCCGATCCTCGTGTCCCCCACGCAGTTCAACAAGACGCTGAAAGGCGACGGGATCGGCATTCAAACCGCCCGCAAGGGAACGGTTCTGAAGCTGCCGCTACGCGCGGAGGCGAAGCACATTCAGATCATGGGCGACACCGGCACCGGGAAATCCACGCTGCTGATGCAGATGCTCCAGCAGATAGAGCACCGAGGCGAGAGCGCCATCGTCTATGACCCGGCAGGCGAGTTCACGGAGCGGTTCTACAGCCCGGAACGAGGCGACTGGATTCTGAATCCTCTGGACGCCCGGTCACCCTACTGGACACCGGCGAGTGAGCTGCGCAACCCGGCCGAAGCGCGCACCATCGCCACATCGCTCTACCAGCCGACCAACGATAAGAAGGGTGAGTTCTTTACCGAGACGCCGCAGAAGATCTTCGCTCATCTGCTGAAGTACCGCCCCTCACCGCAGGAGCTCGTCCAGTGGATGTCCAACGAGGACGAGATCGACCGACGCGTGGAAGGAACAGAGCTTGCGCAGATGATTGCGAAGGGAGCGCAGCAGCAGCGAAGCGGCGTGCTAGGCTCTCTCGGCTTGATTGCGGACAGCCTGCGTCTTCTCCCAACCAAGGCCCAGGCGAAAGGCCGGGAGTGGAGTGCCAATGAGTGGTCCAAGAAGCGCGAAGGATGGATCTTCCTCACGTCCACCGAGAACACCCAGGAGGCATTGCGCCCGCTTCATTCGCTGTGGCTCGATTCGCTGGTACTGCGGCTTCTCACGACGCCGCAGCCCGGTCAGCGCCGCGCCTGGTTCGTGATCGACGAGCTGGCCAGCTTGCAACGATTGCCGCAGTTCCACACCGCCCTTACCAAAGGCCGCAAGAGCAACAATCCGATCATCTTCGGCTACCAGGGCAAGGCTCAGCTTGAAGTGATCTACGGTCATCTTGCGGAGGTGATGTTGTCCCAGCCGTCCACGAAGTTTGTTCTGAAAACCGCAGAGCCGAAGGCTGCAAAGTGGGCATCGGAGCTTATCGGCGACATCGAGATCGAGCGCGTCCGGGAGACGGTCGCGGACGGCAAGCGCCAGGGCAAGAGCTTCATGATGGACCGGCAGATCGAGCCCCTGGTCATGAGTTCGGAGATCGAGGGATTAGATGACCTCCACTCGTTTGTGAAGCTGGGCAACTACGTCTCGCGGTTTTCGTTTCCGCCCATGGAGCTGAGGAAGATTGCGGAAGGCTTTGTACTTCGTCCGGTGGCGGAGTCCGATCTTTGGTTCGATCCGCTCCATCCAAAACCGGCAGGCGGCGGCGAGGCGGAGTCAACGCCGCCGCAGAGCCAGGACGTGAACGCGCTTGCGCTGAAGCCGGACCGGAGCGTAAAGCCGACTGCCTCACGGGAGCTGATTGGTCCGAGTTCAGCCGCAGCGTCAGCGACCATAACGCCGCAGACCGCTTCTCAGCACACCCGCGACGGCAAACAGATCCTCACGCCGGGCGAAGTGCTAGCCGCGCACAAAGCAATCGCGGCGGAGCACGGCAACCAGGCCGAGCGCGTGATCGCGGAAGCTCGCAGCCGCGCCCGCAGCCAAGGGCAGCTTCCCGACGGCCTCACGGCGGCGCGGCAGGCCGTCACCTACGCCCGCGCCAGCAATTACGAGCGCGAGGCCGTCATCGATGAGCGGGTGCTGATGCGCGACGCTCTGCGACGCGGCATGGGCGAAGCGACTTACAGTCAGGTGCGGGCAGAGTTCGACGCTCGCACCGAGCGCGGCGAGTTCCGCCAGCTCGCCGGTTCGAAACACGCGACAGGGCGCAGCTTCACCACGCCGGAGACCATCGCTCAGGAGCGGGCGAACGTCGCGCACATGCTTCGCGGTCGCGATACGTTGGAGCCGATCATCACGGCGGATCGAGCGCGAGAGCAGGCCGCGAGCCGCCCCTTTCTAAACAAGGCGCAGCGCACCGTGATTCAGGAGGTACTTACCAGCCGCGACCGAGTGCAGGGCTTGCAAGGTTTGGCGGGCTCGGGAAAAACGACGACCTTAGAAGCCATTCGCGAAGGCGCGGAGAAAGGCGGCTACGCCGTCGAAGGCTTCGCTCCCACAGCGCGCGCGGCGGCGCAGCTCCGAGAGGCTGGCGTGAACGCAACGACGCTCCAAGGCTTTCTTGCCCGAGGCAACCAGGGAAGTACGGCAGGCGATCCCGCCAGCCGACATCTCTATCTGCTCGACGAGTCCAGCCTGGCAAGTACGAAGCAAATCAAGGATTTTCTAAACAAGATCGAGCCGCAGGACCGGGTACTTCTCATCGGTGACACACGGCAGCACCAGGGCGTCGAGGCTGGCAAGCCCTTCCAGCAACTCCAGGACGGTGGGCTGCGAACCGCGCAGCTCGACCAGATCATCCGCCAGAAAGATCCCGGCCTGCTCAAGGCTGTCGAGCTGCTGGCCAGCGGCGAGTCTGCCGCAGGCGTTCGCCTACTTTCCGAGCAAGGCCGCGTGACGGAGGTTGTCAAACCGCAGGAACGGTATGCGGCGATCGCCAAGGATTACGCTGCCAAACCGGAGGACGACGCCGGCTTTGACGCGCTCGCGGAGGATCTCACGTTCGAATTCGGCGAACACTGCCAACATTCCGGCGAGGGCGCGACCGCTGGGCGTTGTCATGTCGAAGGCTTCCGTGAGGGAGACGAAGCCGATTCCGAGTTCGACCAGCTCCTTGAGCGTGACCACGAGATCGGCGAGCGAACGGCCCCACCGGTCCAGCCTCCACACGACGATGGCGTCCACCTCGCCGCGACGGACGGCGGCTAGCAACTCCTCACGCTTTGGACGCTGGAGCGCACCTGACCCCACCTCTCTGATCTCAGTGAAGATTCGCCAGCCTCTCCGCTCGGCGTACTCCCGCATGGCTTTGATTTGTAGTGGAAGTGTTTGCTGATCGTGAGTCGAGACTCTGGCGTACAAGGCGACCTGAAACGGTAGGGAGGGTGCCGGAGGCCCTGGCCGAAAACCCCTCCTAGTTTTAGGGTTTGAAGTGCTGGATTGGCGCGGCTTTCTGATAGGCTCTCCACACTGGCCGGAACCTAATGATTATAGCCAGTATCGGGAGACCGTTATGCGCGTCAGGATACTGCTTCAGATCACTGCCGAGGACGAAACCTTCGGTGAAGCTCAAGAGATTGCATGTTTTGAGAAGACGGCGGAAAGAGCCGAGCAACTCGGTCTTTCACTCGCGGAAGGAAAGCTGTTGCTTGCCGCCGTGCAGTTGCCGGTTGTCCAGGCGCAGGTAGGATTGTGGACCGAACGGCACCGGGAATGTAAGGCCTGCGGAGTGCGCCGGAAAAGCAAAGGTAGCTATCCCGTCCTGTTCCGAACGCTTTACGGCGATGTTCCACTCGCAAGCCCACGGCTGCACCGCTGTGCCTGCCAAAGCGCCGGTGCACCCGCTACGCACTCGCCCTTATGCGATCTTTTGCCTGGCCACATCGCCCGAACGACTTTACCTGGAGTCGCGCTGGGCATCCCTTGTTCCCTATGCGGCGGCGGCAGGCTTACTTGCCGATGTGCTTCCGATTCGCGTCCGGGGCGAACGCTTCCACACTCCGTGAGCATACCTTGCGTGTCTCCGAACGAGCCGAGGCGGAACTCGGCCAAGAGCAATCAAGCTTCATCGACGGCTGCCCGGTCAATGGGCAGCGCTGCCGATTCCGGAAGGGCGGATCATTGTCGACCTCGATGGAGGCTACGTTCGCGATTGGAAGGACAGAAAGACAAATTTCGAGCTGATCTTCGGGCGGTCCATGCCCGAAGACCGCGGCTCCCGCTTTATCGGCCTGGCCCACGGCTACGATGCGAAGCCCAAACGGTGGCTCTTCGACCTGCTAAAGACGCAAGGTCTGCAAGCCAATCAGGATGTCACCTTCCTGACCGATGGCGGCGAGGAGATACGCTCCTTGACAGAGCGGATCACTCCGGAAGCCGAACATGTGCTCGACTGGTTTCACATCGCTATGCGGATCACGGTGCTGGAGCAGTACGCTCGCGGTGTCGGCAATCAGGACCAAACCGCAGGTCAAGACCTGCTGAAGCAGCTCGAACGGGTCAAGTGGCTGCTGTGGCACGGCAATCATCATCGCGCACGGCAGCAGATAAGAACCCTTCGCGACGACATTGAATCCTTGGAGCTGAATTATCAGCACCTGAAGCGTTTCACCCGTTCAGTCCACGAGCTCGCCGTCTATATCGACAGCAACTCCGGCAGCCTCATCAATTATGGAGAGCGCTTCCGCTCCGGCGAGCGCATCTCCTCGTGCATCGCCGAGAGCACAGTCAACGCCGTTATCAGCAAACGCTTTGCCAAGCGTCAGCAGATGCAATGGACCAAACGCGGAGCGCATCTGCTGCTGCAAACTCGCACCCGAACCCTCGACGGTTCGCTCCGGCCTCTGTTCGAACGCTGGTATCCGGGTCTCGCCTCAGATGTCATCGCCGGCAACGATCAGGCCATCGCAGCGTGAAAACCCCACACTTCCTTATGCTCTCCTTCTAGGGAGTCTCGTGTGACCGGTGGCTGGGCTGTACACCCAGCCAGAACGCAGCACGCCAGCATCGTAAGACACCGATGCACAGTGTCGGCTGAGAGATTGCCCGCCGGATCGTAGCTCTCACCGAACACCCATTAGCCTGCACCACCTTAGGAGTCATAGATTACTCACTCACTGAGGAGCCAAAGTATTGCCTGGTGAACGGAGACTTTCCTGGATAGAGATGTTGATTCCGTCACATCTAACAGCTTGGAAATCGAGAGGCCGCTGCCCTTTATATGACAGTTCTAGATGTTTTGGATCCAGCCATTTCATCCCAACGTTCATTCCACCCGGCTCATTCGGACCATCTGAAAATGCCAAAATCAACATTTTGGGTTGCGAACCCTCAATCCAGTTTAGGTAGACACTGGTCTGAACGAAGCCCGTGCCAAACCCGCTCTGCGAAAACGTCGTAGCATTCGCGATCATCTTCCCGTCGGGGGAGCTAGCCTCTGCCGACCACGTTGGAGGAGCTTTACAACCAACCAGCACAATACACACAAGAGGGATCAGCAATGCAGACAGCGGCTGAACTGCCAGATTGCTTGCCCCTTTAAACCTTTGTGCAAGTCCCATAACGCTCCATCCGGCTTGCCGCCTTAGTTGTGGCATGTTACCCCATTTTGCTGCGCTAGGTAACCATTGGTAATATTTGCAACATTGGAAACCGGGAGCCCCAAATATTTGTCATCGTATTGAGTGCCGGAAGGATACGACGAGCGAGTGATGGCGTACACGTTTGCGGCATATAAGGTTTGCGAAAGCGATAATCCCGAAGCTTGCATGAAAACTCCATAAGTGTAGTTGCCATAGGCTGCTGCTTGTTGCACTGTTCCAGATGAGAGGGGCTGCGGATCCAAGAAATGTCCGGCTGGAAAGCCCTGGAGGGTGTCTGCAAGGAAATTTCCGATGTGGCCTTTGTCAGCTGCCCCCTGTGCCGCGTATGCACTTGGAGGCAGAGCACGCCCTGCATGGAGGCAAGGATTCTGCGGCGTTTTATCTGGGGCGATGCCCCCGTTACCTCCGCTACCACCACCATCGCCGCCACCACCGCCACCACCGCCACCACCGCCACCACCGTAGTCGATGCAGTTTGTCTCGGAGCTATCAAAGTGACCGTCGACATAGAAGTTGGTTGTGTAGCAAACGAGATTGAGACCGAGAGGGTCAAGATACGATGTCGGACTGTTGAGAACGTAGGCGTAGCGATTCAGACTTTGCGGATTATCTCCATCGTAGGGGTCGGGGCTCATCCAGTGTCCCTGCCGCGAGGAGTACTGCCGGAAGGTGGCAGCCTCGGTGCCCGAGTCGGGGTCGTGGGTCAGGCCCGCGAAGTGGTACCAGTCCCAATCATTACCGCTGGCATGGTAGCCATCTCCGAACGGAAGCGAGATGTAATTTGAGTCAACCGTCCCGCTGTAGCTGGTGCGCAGCCGCTCGGTGCCTTGCCAGTCCTGATGCTCGAAGTGCGTGGATCCGGCCGATTTGAAAGCGACTGGCCGCCCATTCCAATAGGCGTTGCCCTCGTTGAGCGAGCCGCCCGGCGCGTTCCATGTCGACACCCGGTGTCCAGTGTCGTCATAGGCGAACTCAGTTGTTCCACGCGCCGGGATATTCACTACGATCCTCTGGTTCAGTGCGTTATAAGTATAGACCGCCGTGGATCCATTATCCACCGAGATGAGGTTACCGTCTGCGTCGTATGCATAATTGTGCACACCATCGCTCAGGAGATTGCCAGCGGCATCGTAGCTGTCCCCTGCGACTTGGTTGTTCGCCGTATTGAAGGTAAGTTGTGGCTGCGGTCCACCTTGCGGTGCATTCTGCTGCCACCGGTTTCCATAGCGATCATACGTCCAGGTAAGATTCTGGACAGCCCCCCATGTGGTGGTGCTCGATGCGAGGCGACTGAACTCATCGTATCCGTAGCTGGAGCCGCGGTTCAGTACTGTGTCGCTGTCGCCGGTCAATTGTGAGCCATTCCAGTTCGCCTGAAATCCGTAAAACTGGGTCCCGCCGTTGCAGGAGATCGCCGTGCTGTTTCCGCACGTATAGCCACCGTTGAGCCGTCCCATGGAGTCATAGGTATTGACCTGCTGTAGACCATTGCCCAAGGTGTACAGAGTAGGCCCAAATGGCCCATTCTGGACGGAACCCGGCATGACGATGTTCGCCAGGTGAGTGGTATCGGAGGGCGACGCTGTGATGCCTGTGACCTCTCCTGCGTTAGACCGTGTGTAAGTGTAGGTTGTTCCCGATCCATCACTTTCGCTGGTGAGTCCTCCGGTCCAATCACGACCGTAGTTGATGTCCTGATCGCGAGACGGTGTGCCGCACCCGGACGGCTCGCACTCGTAGTTTGCGATCACGTTGCCATTGAGGTCATAGCTGAACAACGTACCTGCTGGGCCGGCTGCTGTTGCACGGTAAGCGCGCGAAAGATGTCCCACCAGGTTGTACTGCCAACCCGCCTCATACCAGCCACTGGAGGGAGTGTCGTAGAGGAACGACTTGGTGATGGTGCCGTCAGTATAGGTGATGGTTACGGGCCGGTTCAGAGAATCGAATTGCGTTGTGGTGGTGGTGAGCGCTGAGGCTGAGGTCTGGTTAGCCGTGGGGCGATTTCGCGTCACAACTAGACCGGCCGTATTGTATGTGTACGTATACGACGCAGCGCCACGTTCAGGCTCTTGGGTCGAAATGGTCCGGCCTGCCATATCCGTCGTGAACACACGCTGCTGTGCGCCTTGCGTTACCGTCGTTGTGTGAGTTGCCAAATTGTAGGCATAGAGCGTCGGGAAACCAGTTCCACCGATATCGTAATTACAGGCGCTCGGCGCACCGGAACCGGGCATGTTTGCATTGGAGGAAAGCTCGCAGACAGCCGCGACGCGGCCCAGCATATCGTACTGAGTGATCTTGGCTGCTCCGGGAGAGTCGACCTGCTTGACTGCGAGTCCGTTATAGCTCCAGCTGGTGGAGGAGCCATCTGCGTGCTGCACACTCAAGGGGCGAGATAAAGCATCGTAGGTGTAGGTATCGCGAGTTGTGCAGGTGTATCCTGCGGGAAGTGTTGAGTTCGCGTAGGGGAGACCTACCGACTTTACCAATCCGGTCGGACCATAGCAGGAATCTGTGATGTAGTAAACGGATCCATTCCAAATCGCACTTCTGACAGGACGGCCGTATCCATCCATGGTCGTGAGTTTTTGTGAAGACTGACTCCCGCTGATTGCCGCAGATACAGAAGTCTGGCTTGGAGCGTAGGTGATGGTTGTGCCTGAGCCCTGTATAGGCAAACTTATTTTCGTTGGTCGCAGTAAAGGATCATACGTGTTTGCGGTCACAGTCTGGTTGGGGTTGAACCCTGTAGCTGTGAGCGGCACACCGGCCGCCGCATTGTAGCTGGCCGAGGTTGCCAGCGTGACTCCACTCGAAGGAGTCGGCAGTGTACGACCGGTTTCGAAGGTGTCCGTCGCATCATACCGAATTGAGGTCGTTCCGTTCGGAGCTGCAATACTGAGAACCTGCCCCGCATCGTCGTTCGTGTAGGTTGTACGCAATGTGGCGTTCGTTGCGGTGTACACTGTGCTCGAAGTGAGGTTTCCTTGTGACGCAGCTGTGAAATGTTGGGGCAGGCCACTTGTTGCGAGCGGGGTTGTCTCATCGTATCCGTATGTGACATAGGAAACGAGCGCATTTGACGGATCGAATATTGCCTGCGACAACACTTCGCCCAGTCCATTGCGCTGAAGGTTTGAGCTTTCGAGCACGGCACCGCTCGGGGTTTTGATAATCGAAGATGTTAGTAGGCCATCCTGATAAGTTTCGTTTGTCTGAACTTGAGCCTGGTTGTTGTAACTCTTGATGATAACCTTGCTGGTAATCGGGAGGGCCATACCCGCTCCGTCACAGTTCCCGGTACCTCCGTTGTAGCAAGTGTATTGATCTAGGGCGTGTTCACGCTATGGGGGTAGATTTCTGTTAATCTGTTTCTACCGATGGAACTGACCGAAGCGCAGTATGAGCGGATCAAGAGTGCGTTGCCGGTGCAACGTGGGAACGTTAGTCTGAG
>JAABUJ010005013.1_pt1 | contig 13549 bp, 11 predicted proteins | sample 5559131 | NCBI WGS metagenome assembly JAABUJ01 (sample SAMN10711875, study PRJNA513366) | rock metagenome | isolation source: Antarctica rocks | place: Antarctica: Victoria Land, Mt New Zealand nord | collected 2016-01-07
GGAGGCGCGGGACCTGTTCAATGAGCGGTCCAACTACTTTCTTGAGATCGAGCACGCTGCCGAAGCGATCGTGGCGGATCTTGGCGCGGCCCCGTCGGAGACCAATCACGCCATCGCCGAGCGCCTCCGCCGGAAGCACGGCGTCGTGGTCCGCGTCCTGCCGCTGGAAGGGGCGCTGCGCAGCTACGACCCGGCGGCCCGCGGCCTGACCTTGTCCGAGCAGTTGCCGCGCGAGAGCCGCGGTTTCCACATGGCCTTCCAGTTGGCCCTGATGGAGGCGCGAGACGCCGTAGAGACGGTGGTGGAGAGCGCCGCCCCAACCACGCCCGAGGCTGCGTCGCTGATCCGGATTGGGCTGCTGAACTACGCGGCCGGGGCGCTGCTGATGCCGTACGAGCCATTCGCTGCAGCTGCAAAGGCCTTGCGGCACGACGTGGAAGCGTTGGCGGCGCGGTTCGGCGTGTCGTTCGAGCAGGCGTGCCATCGACTTTCGACGCTGCAACGGCCCTCCCTGCGCGGCGTGCCGTTCTTCTTCCTCCGCGTCGACCCGGCGGGAAACGTCAGTAAGCGCTTCTCGGCGGCCGGATTTCCGTTCGCGCGGTACGGCGGCTCGTGTCCGCGCTGGGTGGTGCACCAGGCGTTCGCGACGCCGGGCAGCCTGCGGGTCCAAGTGGCGCAGTTGCCGGATGGCGCCACGTTCCTATGTTTCGCGCGCAGCGTGACGGCGACGGCGGCCGCTTGGGGCGAGCCGCCTCCGACACACGTCGTCGCGATGGGATGCGACATCGGCCGGGCTGGGGAGTTAACTTATGCGGATGGCATCGATCTTGGCTTTGCAGCGGTCGGCATTGGGCTGTCATGCCGGTTATGCGATCGACAGGGTTGCCGAAGCCGTGCCTTTCCGCCACTGGAGCACCGCCTTGCCCTCGATCCCCACATGGCTAGCGACAGCCCTTACCGTTTCGAAAAGCACTGAATTATTCACGTCTCTGTGATTGAAATAGAAAGGCCTCGCCGCAATCCTGACAGGGTTTCGCGTCTTATAGACGTTGGCGGCAGCCCTATTTGCGCACTCACCCCTCTGGTCGCAGGACTTCCCGGCGCGACCGCAAAGCGAGAAGAGAAAAAGCATGCCTGATACAGGCCTTGACGTTGCCACGGCAGGTCGGCGCGTCGGCGTACTCGTGGTCGGCATTGGCGGCGCTGTCGCCAGCACCGCGGCGGCGGGAGTTGAAATGCTCCGCGCCGGCTCCAACGACCTCGCGGGATTGCCGCTCGCCAATGTCGGCGCGGCGGGCATGGCCCAGTATCGCAACCTGCACTTCGCCGGCTGGGATCTGCATGGTGAAAACCTAGCCGACGCCGTGCGCGAGCACCGGGTGCTGGAGCGCGAGCAGAGCGAAATGGTTGAGGGCAAATTGTCGCAGATGAAGCCCTGGGCGGCCGTCGGCAGCCAGGACTTCTGCAAGAACGTCGATGGCGCCAACAAGATCACCGGCTCGCACCGCGAGGCGGTCGACCAGCTTCGGCAGGACATCCGCAACTACCGGCAGGCCTCCGGCAATCGCGACGTGGTCGTGGTCAACCTGGCCTCGGTCGAGCGTTGGCCGGACCTTAGCTCGTCGGTCCTGCAGGACCCGGCGGCCTTCGAGCGTGGTTTGGACAATGGCGATCCGGCGATCAGCCCGGCGATGCTGTACGCCTACGCCGCCATCATGGAGGACGCCCCTTACGGCAACTTCACCCCCAGCCTCGCCGCGGACATCCCGGCGTTGACCAAGATGGCGACCGAACGGTGCGTGCCGGTGGCGGGCAAGGACGGCAAGACCGGACAGACTTTCATCAAGACCGTGCTGGCGCCGGCGTTCAAATCGCGGTCGCTGTATGTCGAGGGCTGGTTCTCCACCAACATCCTGGGCAACCGGGACGGCCTGGCGCTCGACAACGCCGACAGCCTGCGCAGCAAGCTGAACACCAAGGGTTCCGTGCTGGACAGCATCCTCGGCTACCCGGTCGAGGACCATCTCGTGAACATCCAGTACTACAAGCCGCGCGGCGACAACAAGGAGGCGTGGGACAACATCGACTTGGTGGGGTTCCTGGGCCAGAAGATGCAGATGAAGGTGAACTTCCTCTGCCGCGACAGCATCTTGGCGGCGCCGCTCGTGATTGAGATCGCGCGGGTGCTCGATTTGGCCAAGCAGCGCGGACAGGGCGGCATCCAGGAACAGCTCGGCATCTTCTTCAAGGCGCCTATGACTCCTGCCGGACGCTGCGAGGAGCATTCGTTCCCCGTTCAGGAGCGCGTTCTGCTCGATTGGCTGAACGCGGCCTGATGCCCGACGATGGCATGCGCGGCGGGGTGGGCACGCTCATCCCACTAGCGGCGGCATTGTGCGATCTCAAACGTATCCGGGATGCCTCGTCGCCTGACAGCCTGGCATCCCGGGCGTTCCGGAACGCGTGGGCTCAGTTGATCGAGGGGCGACCGCCCAGCGACGTGGCGTTGGCGACCACGGCCGACGCGATTGCGGCGACACGGTTGGGCGGCATCGACGTGGGGGTGCTGCGGCAGGCCGGGGTCGACCCGGACGTCGCGGGCCACATCGTGCTGCGGGCTTTCGATGAAGCCGGCGCTGGTTTGGCGCCTGGGTTGCGGACGGCGTTGCTGGCGCAGCTTGGGCGCGGCGCGCTCGGCAAGGATATCCCCGATTTTGCCGAACGGCTGCTACGGCAGCCCCGGGCCGGGGCGACGGCGCCTGGCCTGCCGCGCATCATCTTGGAACCGCCGGAGAACCACGGCGATCACTGTTTGGTGGTGGCGGTCCTCGGCGTCATTCTGTCCGGCGTTTACGGCGCCGACCCGACAACCGCGTTCCTCGCTGGATTGGCGCATCACCTGCACAATGCGTCGCTGCCGGATTCAGGCTTCGCCGGCGAAGTGCTGCTGGGCGATGAATTGACTCCCCTGATTAAGCGGTTGTTCGAACGGGAGCTGGCGTCGCTCGCGGATCACCCGGTGGTGGCCCCCCTACGCGCGGCGCTCGCCACGATCGGCGACGCCGACACGCCAACAGGACGCGCTTTCAATGCGGCCGACGTCATCGACCGGGTGCTGCAGATGCGGCACTATGACCGGGTTGCGGCGTTCACGATCGACCAGGCGTTGGACGATTTGGACTTGGTGCACGCCGGGCCGCTGCAGGCGTTCCACCAGGACGTGCTACGGGAAGCAAGGCTGCCTTGATCGCACTTCGCAGCCCGGTGACCGGCCGCCCCCTAACCCTGTGCGGATACGCCCTGTCGGTGGACGGTGAGCGCTGGCCTGTCGTCGACGGCATTCCGTTCCTGCGCGCGGACCGACGCGCCCTGGCCGATGCGGCTCTGGCGGCGTTGGACGCCGGCGATCCGGACCAGGCCCTCGTGCTCCTATTGGCCGATCAGGACGGCTGGGCGAAAACGCCGCCGCCGGACGAGGCAGCCCGGCGTCGCCTGGTGCGGGAACGCGCGGCCGTGTCGTTTCGCGACGCGATGGAGCTGCTGGCGTTCGGCCCGGTGGCGACCTACTTTGCGCACCGATGGTCGGACCCGACGTTCCTGTCCGGCTTGGCGCTGGCGGAGGCGCACTGGCATGCGCCGGATCGGGTGCTGGAACTGGCGTGCGGCGCCGGGCATTTCCTCCGTGCGTTCGCAGGGTTCGCCTCGCAAGTGATTGGCGGCGACCTTGTCTTCGCCAAGCTGTGGCTCGCCCGGCACTACGTCGCCCCTGGTGCGGCGCTGGTGTGCTTCGACGCGGCGGCGCCGTGGCCATTCGCCGATGCCGCAGCCGATCTCGCATTCTGCCACGACGCGTTTTATTTTCTGCCGGACAAGCCGCACGTCGCCGCCGAGATGCTGCGGGTCGCTGCTGGCGGGCGGGTTCTGGTGGGCCACGCGCATAATGCAGCGGTGGACAATCTGTCGGCTGGGGCGCCGCTAGAGCCAGCTGGGTATGCAGCCCTGTTCGGGGCCTCGCTGCTGTACGACGACCGGGAGCTGACGCAAGCCCTCATTGAAGCGCGGGCGCCGCGTCCGGCAAGCGCGGAGGGGCTGATGGACGCGCCCGCTGTCGCGCTGGCGGCGGGAGCGGCTTCGCATGACACGCCCCGCGCCGTAATCGGCGGGTTGGTCGTGCCGCCAGCCGGTGCCGCCCTGCGCCGCAACCCGCTCTACGCCGAAACGGGCGAGATCGCTTGGCCGTCCGAGCGGTATGCCCGGGAATATGGCCCGCTCGCGACCTATCCCGTCCGCATCCAAGCGCCTGCCACCGCGCGGGCTGGCGGTGATGCGAGGATCGATGCTTTCGCGCGCCAGCGGGTGCTGCTCGACCTGCCGGAACGCTGGTGATGGTGCGTTGGGGGATCGCCGGCTGTGGCTGGGTAGCGCATGATTTCGCCGCCCCTGCCATTGCCGCCTCGGTGAACGGGACCTTGGCGGCCGTGCACGACCATGACCCGGCCGCGATGGCGCGGTTCGGCGCCCCCGCTTTCGCCGACCTCGGCGCGCTGTTGGCCGGCGTGGACGCGCTGTATGTCGCGACGCCGAACCATGCCCACCGCGCGCTGGTGGGGGCCGCGGCGCGCGCCGGGGTGCCGGTGCTTTGCGAGAAGCCGATGGCGGCGACGATGGCGGACGCGCAGGCGATGGTCGCCGCCTGCCAAACTGCCGGGGTGCTGTATGCGACGGCGTTCGACCAGCGTTTCCACGCGGCGCACCAGCGCGTCGCGGCCCTGGTGGCCGAAGGCGCGCTCGGCACCGTGACAGCGGTGCGGATCGTGTATGCGTGCTGGGTCGGGCCGGCATTCAACGCGGCCCTTGGCGGCGACAATTGGCGGATCGACCCGGCGCGGGCCGGGGGCGGCGCGCTGATCGACCTTGCGCCGCACGGGCTGGACCTAGCGCAGATGATCCTGGGCAGCCCACTGGTCGAGATCGCCGCGATGGGCCAAGCCCAGGTGCATCCGTATCCGGTGGAAGACGGCGCGGTGCTGATGGCTCGCACGGCGTCGGGCGCGCTGGTGCAGTTGCACGTCGCCTACAACTGCCCGGAAACGCTGCCGCGGCGGCGGCTTGAGGTCGTGGGAACGGGGGGCCAGATCGTAGCGACGGATACGATGGGGCAGACACCGGGCGGCACGGTGGAGTTCATCGACGCTGCGACCGGCATCGCGCACCTGATTGAGGTGCCCGGCGTCGAACGGTCGCCGTTCCTGAACCAAGTGGAAGCGTTTGCGCGCGCCGTCGAAGGCGAGCCATTCGCGTTTACTCCGCAGGGCGACCTCGCCCTCATGGCGCTGGTACTCCAGGCGCAGGCCCAAGCCCGGCCGGAGCTGCACCATGCCGCTTAGCCCGTTCGCCTGCACCAATTGCGGGCATTGGCAACGCTACTTCGCCGTGCCGCCGCACTGCCCGGTTTGCTCGGACGTCCGCAACGACCTGCCGGCGGGCGGCTGGACGTTCGTGACCCCTGAGGAACTGGCGCCCACCCTCCGGTATCACTGGCGCGAGGCGATCCCCGGCGTCTGGGAATTCTGGTCCACGCCGCGGTTCGGCTTGGACAGCCACGGCTGGCTGCTGACCTCTCCCCAGGGCAACGTCGCGTTCGAGGCGGCGCCGTTCTACGACCCGGCACAACTGGCGCAGATCGAGACGCTGGGCGGCATCGACATCCTGGCCGCGTCGCACCCGCACGGCTACGGCGCGCTGTATCAGCTGCAGGATCACTTCAAGCCGGAGCTGCTGATCCAGAAGGACGATTTGGAGTGGACCAAGGCGTTCCGCGTCACCCTGCCCTACGACGAGGTGTTCGAGATTCGGCCTGGCCTGACCTTGCACCATACCGGCGGGCACTACGCCGGGCACTCGGTGCTGCACGACGCGGAGCGCCGCGCGGTGTTCGCGGGCGACGCGTTAAAGATCGACTTCGACCCGGATGGCACGGCCGCGCGGATTTCCTGCCACAAGGCGTACCACAAGCAGATCCCGCTCTCGCGCGACGAGGCGCGGCGGTATCGCGCGGTGTTCGAGGAGCTGGACTTCACCTCCGTGTTCACGCCGTTCGAGTACGCCACCGACACGTCCACCAAGGCGGCGCTGGCGTTGCTGGACGAGGTGATCGCCGGGCCGCCGTTCACCAAGCCGATCCCGATCCAGCGATGACCCCCCACTTCCTGCCTCCCGACCTTCCCGACGCCGCCGCGGCGTACATCGAGTCGATGCCGGACGGCCGCGTGGAGCTGTTCGCGCTGACCCCGCTCGACACCACGGGCGTGCCTTGCTGGAACGCGATCTTCCTCAACCGCGACGGCACGCGGTTCCACGGCGTGGTGCCGCACGGCATCGGCTACGGCGCGACCGACGCCGAGGCGATCATCGGCACCACCGGCGAACTGGCGGAGGCGGTGCATTCGTCGGGCGCGATCGCCCGGTTCCCGCGCCGGGTCGGCAGCTACGCGGCGCTCGCGGCGGAACTCGGAGCGCGCGGGATCGCCGACCCGCTGACGCTGTGCCTGCCAGCCGGCTCGCCGGTGGACCACGACACGGTGCTGGAGTGGGTGCCGGCGCAAAGCTGGCCGAGCGGCGCCACCGTGCTGGTGCCGACCGAGATCGCGGCGTGCTCGGTGGGCGACCTGACGGACGGCTACGCGCCGTTCACCATGCCGATCACCAACGGGCTGGGCGCTGGACCGAGCTTGGATTTCGCCATCGGCCACGGCGTGTGCGAGCTGCTGCAGCGCGACGGCAACGGCATCGGGTTCCGGGCGATGGACCGCGGCATCGTGCTCGATCTCGGCGACGGTCCCGCCGACCCGCGGACGCGCGCGCTGCTGGCGCGGCTGGGCGAGATGGGCATCGAGGTGCTGCCGAAATTCGCCAGCGCCGAGTTCGGGGTCGCCAACGTGTACTGCGTCGGCGGCGAGGTCGCGGGCCAGGCCGCGTTCCCGATCATGGTCACCGCCGCCGGGGAGGCCGCCTCGCTCGACCGCGAGCACTCGCTACGCAAGGCGCTGTTCGAGTTCGCGGCGGCCCGCGCGCGCAAGGCGTTCAGCCACGCGCCGCTGCACGCGATCGAGCGCATCGCTCCGCCGGGCTACGTGGAGCGGTTCCGCGGCTACCACTCGCTGATGGGCGAGGAAAGCCGGGCGCTGCGGGCGATGATGGAGTGGTGCGACCTGGATCAGGACCAACTGCGCGGGCTGCTGGCCGACACGGTCCTGTCGCGGCGCGGCACCCAGGCGTTCGACGCGCTGCCACGTTGGGACGGACCGATGTCCGGCACGGGCCTGGTGCGGGAACTATCCGGCCGGTTCGCGCAGGCGGGGATGGAGATCCTGTTCGTCGATTTCTCGCCGCGATCCGCGCCCGGCGTGCACGTCGTCAAGGCGATCGTGCCGGGGCTGGAGGTCGAGACCATGAGCTATCACCGGATCGGGGCGCGCGGGGTGCGCAAGCTGATGGAGCGCGGCAGCCGCCTTGCCGGGACCAGCACGCCGCCGCCGGGCGCTGCGCCAGTGCGGCTCACGGCCGCGGCCGAAGCGGGGCTAGGCGGCCCGGCGTGGCTGGACGTCGCAGAAATCGACCGGATCGTGGGCGGGCTGTATCCGCTCTACCGCGAGCCGGAAGTGCACAGCGCCCCGATCACGCGCGAGAAACGGGTGCCGGCATGAGCCTGCGCTTTGCCTACAACACCAACGGCGCGGCCCACCACCGGCTCGACGACGCGCTGACGCTGATCGCGGAGACGGGCTACGACGGGGTGGCGCTGACGCTCGACATCCACCACCTCGACCCGTTCGACCCGGATTTCCTGCTCAACACCCGGCATGTCGCGGCGCGGCTGCGGGCGCTCAATCTGGGTTGCGTGGTGGAGACGGGCGCGCGCTTCCTGCTGAACCCGCGGGCGAAGCACGAGCCGACCCTGGTATCGCCGGACCCGGACGGGCGGGCGCTGCGGGTCGACTTCCTGACCCGGGCCTTGACGGTGGCAGCGGAAACCGGCGGCGAGGCCATGAGCTTCTGGGCCGGCGTCCTGCAACCGGGCGTGGACCCGGCGCAGGCGCGCGGCTGGCTGCGGGACGGCGTCGGCGAGGTCGTGCGCCTAGCCGAGGCGATGGGCGTCACGGCGGCGCTGGAGCCGGAGCCGGGCATGCTGGTCGAAACCATCGATGACTGGCGCGGCCTGGCCATCCCCGGCCTGAAGCTCGCACTCGACACCGGGCACTGCCTCGTCACCGGGGATCGCGACCCGGCCGCCGCGGTGCGGGACTGCGCGGGCTCGCTCGGCACCGTCACGATCGAGGATATGAAGCGCGGCGAGCACGTGCACCTGCCGTTCGGGGAGGGCGACATGGACCTGCCCGCCGTGCTGGGCGCGCTGGCATCGGTCGGGTTCGCGGGCCTGGTCTGCGTCGAGCTGTCGCGCGAGAGTCACCGGGCCGACGCCATGATCCCGGCCGCGCTCGCCGCCTTGCGGGCCGCGCAATGAGGATCTGCTTCGTCTCGCGCCGGTTTTTCCCCGCGATTTCCGGCATGAGCGTGTACGCGCTGAACCTGCTGCGGGAGCTCGTGGCCGCCGGGCACGACGTGACGATGGTGAGCCAGTACCGCGGCGACGAGTTCGGCCGGCGCGTGTACGGCGGCGGCCCGCCCCCTGCAGTGCCCGGCGTGCGCGTGGTCGGGCTGGAACAGGTGGGCGAGCAGAACGGCGGCGACTTCGAGGCCGACGTCGCCAACATGAAGGCCGCCATCCTGGCCGAGCACGCCCGCGCGCCGTTCGACGTCATCCACGCCCAGTACGGCTATCCGTGCGGCTGGGCGGCGATGGCAGCCTCGCGTGAGACGGGCGTGCCGAACGTGGTCTCGATCCAGGGCGGCGACGGGCACTGGGTCGGCTCGTGCTGCGAGACGCACCGGCTGGCGATGGTGCGCGTGCTGGACCACGCGGGCGCGGTGCTGATCGGCTGCCGCAGCTTCGCGCAGGAGGTGGTGGACCGGCTCGGCACCGATCCGGCGCGGTTCACGATCGTGCCCGGCGCCGTCGACGTGGCGCGCTTCACCCCCGGCGAGCGTAGCGCCACGATGCTGTACCACGGCCGGGTCGACGCGCGGAAAGGCGTGCTCGACATGCTGGACGCCGTGCGCCTGCTCGCCGACGAGGGAATCGGGTTCGAGCTGCTGGTATCGGGCATCGGGCCGACCTACGACGAGACAGCGCAGCGGATCGGGGAACTCGGCTTGTCGGGGCAGGTCCGCATGACGGGATACATCGATTACGACGACGTGCCGTCGATCTATCGCCAGGCCGGAATATTCGTCTCGCCGACCTACGCGGAGGGGTTCTCGAACACCATCCTGGAAGCGATGGCGAGCCGGATGGCGGTGGTGTCCTGCCAGTCGGTCGGCGTGGTCGATTGCATCCGCGACGGCGAGAACGGCTTGCTTACTGAGCCTGGCGACGTGCCGGCGCTGGCGGCGGCGCTCCGGCGCGTGCTGACGGACCCGGCATTGCGCGACCGGCTCGCGGACGCGGCGCTCGATGAATGCCGCAGCGTGTACTCGTGGTCGGCGGTCGGACGGCAAATCATGCACGTGTACGCGGCCTTGGCAGGAACCAAGCCCGACCTCGATTGGCCGGTGGAACTGCCGGTGCTGCCCTGTCGTTTTCGCCTGGAACCTCACCTGCTCTGACATGCGAACCGCGCTTTTTCTCTCGCCTCACCTAGACGATGTCGCTTTCTCGTGCGGAGGACTCGCCGCACGGCTGGCCGACGCCGGATGGCGAACGGTCCTGGCAACCGTGTTCACCGCGACGGTGTCACCGGTCGAGGGATTCGCCCTGGAATGCCAGCTCGACAAGGGATTGGCGGCGGAGGTGGATTATATGGCCTTACGCCGGGCGGAGGACCGTGAGGCCGCTGCCATCCTTGGGTTTGCCGACGTGCGCTGGCTCGACTTGCCTGAGGCGCCGCACCGGGGATACGGCTCGGCGCCGGCCCTGTTCGGGGATGTGCGAGCGGAGGATACGGTGTCGCCCGGGCTGATGGCGACGCTGATGCACGTCGTCGGCCAAACCCGCCCGGACCTGGTGCTGGTCCCGCAGGCGCTCGGCAACCACGTGGATCACCAGGTGGTGGTGGCAGCCGCACAACATGCGGTCGGCCCGGAGCGCACGGCGTATTACCGCGATACCCCGTATGCCATCCGCCGGCCGGACGCGATGCCGTCGCCCCAAGTGCCGGCGCTTCCAGCGACGGTCGTGCCCATCTCGACGGCAATGGCGCGCAAGGTGGCCGCAGCGCAGGCTTACGCGAGCCAGGTCGGCTTTCAGTTCCAGGGCGCGGCGGCGCTGGACCGCAGCCTGCGGGCGTTCGCCGCCCAGGAAGGCAGTGGGATTCTGGCCGAACGGTTCATCTCGCCCTCCCCTCTGCTGAAGGACCTGGCCGCGTGACCGCACGGCGCTTCCTGGTGACTGGCGGCTGCGGCTTCATCGGGTCGCATTTGGTCGATGCGCTGCTGGCACAGGGTCACCGCGTCCGAGTGCTGGACGACTTGTCGACGGGTCGGCTCGCCAACGTCGCGCACGCGGCCGAACTGGTACGCGGCAGCGTGACCGATGCGGCGCTGGTGCGGAGCGTCCTCGACGGCGTGGATGGCGTGTTTCATCTGGCCGCAGTCGCGAGCGTCGCGCGATGCACGGAAGATTGGGTCGGCGCGCATGCGGTCAACCTGACCGGGACGGTGACGGTGCTGGAGGCGGCGCGGCGCGGGCGATTGCCGGTGGTATACGCCTCGTCCGCCGCGGTGTACGGGGATACCGCTGCGGACACGCTGTCGGAGCGGACGCCGCCGGCGCCGAAGTCGGCCTATGGCGCCGACAAGCTTGGGTGCGAACTCCATGCTGCGGTCGCGACGGGCAGCTTCGGGGTGCCGACCCTAGGGTTGCGGCTGTTCAACGTGTATGGGCCGCGGCAAGACGGCAGTTCGCCGTACTCGGGCGTTATTTCGGCCTTCTGCGACCGGCTCGGGCGGGGGGCGCCGATCACCATCTGGGGCGACGGCAACCAGCGGCGCGACTTCATCTACGTCGGGGACGTCGTTGCGGCAATGCTGGCAGGGATGGACCGGCTGTCGACGCCACCAGCGCTCGTTCCGTTGGTGGTCAACGTGTGCCGGGGTCATGCGGTCTCAGTAAGCGAATTGGCCCAGGTGATCGGGACGTTGTGCCGGGTGCATCCGGTCATCGAGTATCGTCCAGCGCGCCCTGGGGATATCATGGTGTCCTGCGGCGACCCGGCGCTACTTCGCGCTGCGCTGAACTTGACAGCAGCGACCGGCCTGCGGGATGGCTTGGCGCGGACGACCGCGGCACCCAGCATGGCGGCCTGATTCCGCCGCCTTCAGCCTGTTATGTTCCCGCCACGACGCAGCCATATTCCATGACGATAACAGAACTTGCGGCCACATCCGTGGCTTGAACCTCGAACTTCCAGACGGACATGAAGCTCCATCCCAATTTGCGTGACCGCGCCGTCCCGTCGATCGAGGAACTGCAGCCGGAACGCGTAGGCGGGACGCGGATCGGCTTGGCGCTGCGCCGGTTCGCCTTCGGTGGTCCGGTGCTTGGCTTGGCGCTGGTTGGCACGTGGCTGGGCGCGCGACTGACTTCGGCCGGAAGCGGTGTGATCCACTGGCTGCTGCTGGCCTTGTTGTTCGGCAATCTGCTATATGTTGCGCTAGTCGGCTGGCCTGGCGTGCTGGGCGGGCTGTTGCGCCTGTCGCGGCCGGCCCGCATCGTGCTGCCGCAACCGAATACGACCAGCCGGACGGCAGTATTGATGCCGATATATAACGAGGACCCGCGCACCGTCTTTGCCGCCGTCGAGGTGATGGCGCGGGCGATCGTCGAACATGGGCTCGAGCGGCTCGACATCTTCATCCTGAGCGACACGCAGGAACCCGCAGTCGCTGCCGCCGAGACGTCCGCTTACGACACGCTTCTGTCGGCTACGAAAACGAGTCCGCGAATTTACTACCGGCGCAGAACGCTGAACAGCCGGCGTAAGGCCGGCAATCTTGCGGATTTCTGTGAGAATTGGGGCCGTCACTACGATTACATGGTGGTGCTGGACGCCGACAGCCTGATGGGCGCCGGGTCGATCGCGGCCATGATCGGGCTGATGGACGCAAACCCACGGACGGGGCTGATCCAGACTGTCCCATACCCGGTCGGGCGCGAGACGTTGTTCGCGCGCATCCAGCAATTCGCCGCCCGCCTGTACACGCCGCTGCTGGTCGAAGGCCTCGCCTTCTGGCACCAGGCCGACGGCAACTACTGGGGGCACAACGCGATCATCCGCATCGCGCCGTTCATGGAGCACTGCGACTTGCCGGTGCTGCCCGGCCGCGAGCCGTTCGGCGGCGAAATCCTGTGCCATGACGTGGTAGAGGCCGCGCTGATGCGCCGGGGCGGCTGGGATGTGTGGATGCGGCCGGACATCTCCGAGAGCTTGGAGGGCCTGCCCGCCAATATGGTCGACTATGCGCTGCGGGAACGCCGCTGGTGCCAAGGTAACCTGCAACACCTTGGCGTGCTGCCCGCCCGGGGGCTGCGGCCGGTCGGGCGCTATCACCTGCTGCTGGGCGTGATCAACTACGTCGCGGGGCCGCTGCTGGTGGCATTCGCGGGATTGGCGACGCTGGACGGCCTGCTGGGCGGGCGGTTTGCAGCCGACTTGCTGGGGACGAGGGGGTGGGAGCATCGGGCGCTGCTGGTGTTGATCCTGGGCTTGCTCTACGGCGCCAAGCTGTTCAGCCTCGCCTTCGCGGTCGCGGACCCATCGGTCGCGCATCAGTATGGCGGGCGGGTCCGTCTGCTCCTGAGCGCAGTGCTGGAACAGGCGGCGGCGATGGTCAGCGCGCCGGTGCAGGCCGTGCTGTATACCCGGTTCATCGCGATGATGCTGTGCGGCCGCACTGTCCGTTGGACCGCTCAGCCGCGGGACGACCGTGGGGTGTCGTGGTCCGAAGCATGGCAGGGATTGTGCTATCCGGCGGCCGTTGGCGCAGTTTGGCTGGTCGGCGTGTCGGCGCTGGGCGGCCCGGCGTTGGGTTGGTCGGCAACCCTGGTGCCGGGCTTGCTGCTGGCGATTCCATTCGCGGTGTGGAGCAGCCGGGCCAGCCTCGGACTGCTCGCGCGGCGGGCAGGCCTGTTCCTCACCCAGGATGAGACCGCGCCGTCGCCGATCCTGCGGGCGTTCCAGCGGGCCATCCTGCGCCCCGCCGACCGCAACGGCGCCGCGGCTGCACGCCCTGCCCTGCCCCAGCCCACTGTATCGCGGATGCGCCCGCAATTCCTCTACTTGAACGCGGCGCCGGAAGCTGGCGACGGGGATTGACGATGGCGATTTGGGGAGCGGCTTAACCCTCAAGGCTCTTATTGGGTTCCGGGGTGGTGAGGCCAAGACCGGGAAGTAGGGCTGCGGGCATCTGGTGCGCGAGCAAGAGCGGGAGT
>JAABUJ010005015.1_pt1 | contig 13547 bp, 13 predicted proteins | sample 5559131 | NCBI WGS metagenome assembly JAABUJ01 (sample SAMN10711875, study PRJNA513366) | rock metagenome | isolation source: Antarctica rocks | place: Antarctica: Victoria Land, Mt New Zealand nord | collected 2016-01-07
GCTGACCAGCGGGGCGGGCGCGACAAGAGGCAGTTGCATCGGAGGGTCTCCCTTTCATGGCACATGGTTCTGGCCTTGCAGGGTAGCAGGGTCCGCCTGCCAGCGCAAATCACAACAGTCGAGTAAAGTATTAGGAGGGTAGACTCGGCGGTATTGTTCTTGCGTAGGGCTCGTTGAGAATAAGCGCCATTAGGAAAGGAAATCCGTCAATGTCCAACGACGATCCCGATAGCCAAAACAGCGCTGCCGCTAGCGGCGAAGAGGGCGCGGGCGTGGCGGCCAATAGCATGCCCGGTGGACCAATGGACGTGAACAGCGAGAACGGCGCCGAGCCCGTGTCGCCCGAGGACACCGGCGCGGCCACCGGCGCCGATGAAGACTCCGACTACGCGTCCGTTCGCCCAACCGGCGGCTCGATCGACCGCGACACCGGCGCGTAGGACGTTGATCGAGGACACATCTACTTGAGCCGCTGGCCGTGCCGTAGATTGACGACGGATTTCGGGGGGCGTAAAGAGTAGCGCGGGCACACCATATGTGCGCATATCACAAGGTGTGGCCGCAGCGCGGGGTGAACACTCGATGCTAAGGGGATAGCTCACTAAATTGATCAAGAAGCCGCCAACATATGAAGGACCTGTGATGGTCTCTCATGAGGACCCGCAAAGCCCTCTTCTGCGCGCTCTTTGGACGAGATTGGAGGCAGGAGAGAGCACGGCGCTGGACGACTTCTGGCGCCACATGCGGGAGGTAGGCGCTCCCCTGGTGGAACCGAGCGCTGACGATAACCGGGACGTCCTGGTGACATTTCTCTGGCGAGACACGAGCGGGGCCACGAACGTGGACGTCATTGCAGGTGTAGGCGCAGGTGGAGGCTTTGCCGCGCAGTACCCGATGCGCCGCCTCGACACAACTGATCTTTGGTATCGAACGGATCGCACCCGCGCCGATGTGCGCAACACCTACGCGCTTGCGCCGAACAACTCACCTGTGGCCGCCAGCATGGCCGAGATGATGGCCCACTGGCGCGCCGATCCCTTGAATCCGCGCACGGTTGTCTACCCGAAGCAAGAAAGCGCACCGGGAGAGATGGACGTGGTGCGCTCTCTCGTCGAGGGACCGGATGCCCCTGCACAACCCTGGATCATGCCCCACGCGGGCGTGCCCGCAGGCGCAGTCCACCACCACCGGCTACCCAGTGCGATCCTGGAGAACGAACGGGATATCTGGGTCTATACGCCCCCAGACTACACCACCACGGATGAACGCTCCCGTGTGCTCATTCTGTTTGATGGCTGGGAGTATCTGCATCATGTGACTACACCGACCATCTTGGACAATATGATCGCTGCGGGCCAGTTGCCGCCGCTGGCGGTCCTGTTCGTGGGCAATATTAACGGCAGAACCCGCTTCCGTGAACTGTTCTGCCATACCTCGTTCGTGGAGTTCCTGGCTCAGGAGCTTATGCCCTGGGCGAAAAGAGAATACAACCTGCGCCCGGACCCGCAGCAGACGACCGTCGCAGGCTCTAGCGCCGGAGGAATGACCGCTGCCTTTGCCGCCCTGCGGCGGCCCGACCTCTTTGGCAATGTCCTGGCGCAATCCGGCTGTTTCTGGTGGAAGCCATCCCAGGATGAGGAGTTTGAGTGGCTCACGCGCCAGTTTGTGACCAATCCTCAGGCGCTTGTGCGCTTCTACCTGGAGGTGGGCTTGCTGGAGAGCGGGCCTGGGTTGCCCACAAGCTCTCAGTCGCCCGCCCAGATCGTGGCTAACCGGCACCTGCGCGACGTCCTGCAAGCCAAAGGCTATGCTGTGCAATACCAGGAATACCATGGTGGTCATGAATGGGTTTGTTGGCGTGGCTCCCTCGCCGACGGTTTGATGATCCTATATCATAGGTAGGTTCATCGGGCACGCCTGATGTAGTTAGTAGCTAGAACGTTAATCTAGCTACTAACTACTAGCAACTATCTACTAATCTAATCTTGCAAGTTCTCGAAAATACCCGTGGCGCCCTGGCCGCCGCCGATGCACATGGTGACCATGCCATAGCGCGACTTGCGCCGCTTCATCTCGCTCAACAACTGCACGGTGAGCTTGGAGCCCGTCGCGCCCATGGGGTGGCCCAGCGCGATGGCTCCGCCGTTGACGTTGACCTTGTCGATGTCGATATGCAACTCTTTGATCACGGCCAGGATCTGCGCCGCGAAGGCCTCGTTGAACTCGATCAGGTCGATATCCGCCAACGAGAGGCCGGTCAGCGTGAGCGCCTTGGGGATCGAGTAGAGCGGGCCGATGCCCATCACCTCGGGCCGGCAACCGGCCACGGCGAAGCCGAGGAAGCGCGCCAACGGCTTCAGCCCCAACTCCTCGGCCTTGCCGCGCTCCATCACCACCACGGCGGCGGCGCCGTCGCTGCGCTGTGAGCTGTTGCCAGCGGTCACCGTGCCCTTGGCCTTGAAGACCGGCTTGAGCTTGGCCAACCCCTCCGGCGACGTTTCGCGGCGCGGACCCTCGTCGCGCGCGAACGTCGTGCGCTGGCATTTAAGCTTGCCGCGCTCGTCGACGTACTCGATCTCTACGTCGAGCGGGATGATCTCCTCGTCGAACAGGCCGGTGTCGACGGCGCGCGCGGCGTTCTGGTTGCTGCGCAAAGCGAAGGCGTCCTGCTCCTCGCGCGTGACGCTGAACTCCTTGGAGACCTGCTCGGCGGTAAGGCCCATGCTCATATAGTACTCGGGGTGGCCGGTCACCAGCGTTGGATTCGGCGAGAACGTGGGGTTCTCGATCGTCATGGACATCGACTCGGTCCCGCCGGCCACGACCGCCGTGGCCGCGCCGGTCATGACGCTCTGCGCCGCCGTGGCGATGGTCTGTAGCGCCGAGGAACAGAACCTGTTGACGGTCTGCGCCGGAACGCTCTCGGGCAGGCCGGCCAGCGCCGCGGCCATGCGCGCCACGTTCATGCCCTGTGGCCCCTCGGGGAAGGCGCAGCCCAGGATGACGTCATCGACCTCGGACGGGTCGAGGCCCGGCGCGCGGCGCAGCGCCTCGCGGATGGCCGCGCCGGCCAGGTCGTCGGGACGGGTCGTGCGCAACGCGCCGCGCGGCGCACGCCCCACGGCGGTGCGCGCGCCGGATATGATGACGGCTTTTTTCATGTGGAATCCCCTCCTAATTGCCTGCGACTGAAGTCGCATGGCAGACAACGGACACTAAAGTGTCTACGTATGCGATGCTTGCTGTTTACGTTATGTAAATAGTATATGCGCTATCACCATTCGGAAGCGACTTCAGTCGCCGTGGTTTGCCATGCGATTTTAATCGCAGGCTTCATCAGTTGCGCAGCGGCTTGCCCGTCTTGAGCATCGCTTCGATGCGCTGCATCGTTTTCTCATTGTGCAATAGGGTCAGGAAGGCGTCCCGCTCCAGGTCCAGGATATATTGCTCCGGGACCCATTGCGCGGCCGAGAGGCCGCCGCCGGTCATCACGCGCGCGAGCTGGCCCGCGACGACGCCGTCGTACGCGCTGGCGAAGTTACCCCACTGCAGCTCCTGCACGCCAATTTGGAGCGCCGCGCGTACGGCGGCGCCCCCGGCGTAGACGGTAGCGCCGTCAGAGGGACGCTGATAGCCCTCGGCGAGGTCCAAGACCTGGCGCTTGGCCGCCGCGATCAGGTGGTCCGGGTTCATCACGATCAGGTCGTCGTCGGAGAGGAAGCCCAACTCGCGCGCCTCGACGGCGCTGGCCGACACTTTGGCCATGGCAATGGTCTCGAAGACCTTGCGCACGAACGGCAGCGGCGGCGCGCCCGGCACGCTCAGAGCGGGCGAGACGACGCGGCGCAGCAACTCTTTGCAGCCGCCGCCGGCGGGGATCAGCCCCACGCCAGTCTCGACCAGGCCCATGTACGTTTCGCCCGCCGCGACGATGCGCGCCGCGCTCATGGCAATCTCGGCGCCGCCGCCCAGCGTCTGCCCGTGCGGGGCGGCCACGACCGGCTTGGGGCTGAAACGGAAACCCATTAGCAGGTTCTGTGGCGCCGCCACCGCGCCCTCGATCTGATCGAACGCGCCCTGTTGCGCGCCGCCGGCGACCTCATACAGGTTGGCCCCGACGCAGAAGTTCGGCGCCCCGTTGGCGATAACCAGTCCGGCCCAGCGCCCGTGCTCCAATTCCTGGAGCGCGCGGCCGCCCATCTCAACGAGCAGGCTATCGATGGCGCTTGCCTTGGAGTGGATCTCCAGCAGCAGCACGTCGTCGCCGAGGTCGAGCAGGCTGGCCGAATCGTTGCGCGCGACCTCCTTGCCATCGGTGCGCAGGGCGTCGAGGCTGATCGCCTCGGGATCAACAGGGACCGGCTCGTACGTCTTGGACACCGGGCTGTAGACCACGGCCTGACCATCGCGGGTCGTGTAGAACGAGAAGATACCGGCGTCGAGCATCTCACGCACCCACGGGGCCACCGCGATGCCCTGCCGGTTCATCAGGTCGGCCGTCTCGCGCACGCCCAGCATATCCCAGGTGCGGAAAGGGCCGGCCTGCTGGCCGAAGCCCCACTCCATGGCGTGGTCGATGTCCACGAGCGAGTCAGCGATCGCGGGGACGCGACGCGCGGCGTAGGCCAACGATGGCAGCAGCGTGTCGCGCACGTAGCGCGCGTCCTTGTCGTCGTCGGCGCGGGCGACCAGGAAGCGCAGCCGCGCGGCGAGGCCGCCCTGCTTACGCGCCGCGTCGGCGATGGGCACGCTGGGCGCTTGGGCCAGGTGGTAGTCGAAAGAATCCATATCGACGACATCGAAGACCGTCTTGCCGTCGCGCGTCGTACGCTTGTAGAAGCCGCCGCCCGTCTTGATGCCCAGGATGCCGGCCTCCCGCATGCGTAGCAGCGGCGCGGGCGGCCGCAACTCCTCGCGCGACTCGTCGTCGGGGGCGGCGTCGTAGAGGTTCTGCGCCACCCCGACCATGATGTCGAGCCCGACCTGGTCGGAGAGGCGGAAGGTGGCGGTGGAGGGGCGGCCGATCAAGGGGCCGGTGACGGCGTCGACCTCCTCAATGCCGTAGCCATGGTCGATGGCGTAGCGCATCGCCTGCATCCCGGCGTAGCTGCCCAGGCGGTTGGCGATGAAGTTGGGCGTGTCCTTGGCGATGACGGCGCCTTTGCCGAGCGCGCCCTCGCCAAAGCTGCGCATGAACGCGACGAGATTCGGGTCGGTGTCGGGTGTGGGGATCAACTCCATCAGCTTGAGGTAGCGCGGCGGATTGAAAAAGTGCGTACCCAGGAAGCGGCGCTTGAAAGAGTCCGAGCGCCCCTCCACGATACTGTGCAGCGGGATGCCCGATGTGTTGGACGATACGATAGCCGTGTCTTTGCAGGCGTCCTCGACGCGCTCCATCAGCGCGCGCTTGGGCTCCAGGCGCTCCACGATGGCCTCGACGATCCAATCGGCCTGGCGCAGGCGGTCGAAATCGTCCTCGAAGTTGCCTAGGTGGATGCGGCTCGCCAACTGAGGGCTCATCAGGGCGGCGGGCTTGGCCTTGAGCATGCGGTCGAAGCCGGCCTTGACGACGCGGTTGCACACGGCGGGGGCCTGGAGCGAGAGGCCCTTGCGCTCCTCGTCGGGCGTCAGGTCAGATGGCGCGATGTCGAGGAGGTCCGCGTCAAGGCCGGCGTTGACGACGAGGGCGGCGATAGCCGCGCCCATCGTCCCCGCGCCGAGCACGGCCACCCGGCGTATCTGGTAGGTCATGATGTATCCTTTAGCTAAAGTAAGTACTCTCGGTTCGCTCATTTTCCGGGATGGTTCCACGATTTGGTGCCACGGACGCGCGTTATGACCAACGTAATGCCAAATCCAGCGCCTGAATATCCAGTTGTTGGCCCTCACGAGCAGGTTCGCCCAATCGGCGTTATCATGTCACCTACGATGCATTTCAACATATGGCATATCACCGAAAGAGGATACCACATATAGCGGTCTGCGAATTCTTGAACTAAACATAAGAATGAGCGAACCGAGAGTAAGTATTGTCAGTATATGAAATTGGGTGCAATCCATATTTGCGCGCGCATATACCATGCCAGCCACGAACAGCGTATCATTCCACTTTAGCGGTCCAAGGGATACGCTGCCTGTGTGAGCAAACAGAAGTTATGAGTGATTAGACGACAAGAGTGGGAGCTTACGACGATGAGCCAAGCGCATGCGATGCCACCGGAGCGGGTAGCGCCGTGGGCTGAGGTCGTGCCCGGCATGCCGCCAATGACGGAGGATGATTTGCTCGCCTTGCCGGATGACGGATGGCAGTACGAGCTTGTAGAGGGGGTATTAGTCCGTATGCCACCTAGCGGGAAACGAGCGACGCGCATCGCGCGCCGCCTATCCGCGCGCCTGGGCGACTTTGTAGATGACCATGGCCTGGGCGAGGTGACAGGTGAGCAAGGCGGCTATCGGCTCGCCCCGCGGACGGACCTCGCGCCCGATGTCGGCTTCATTCGGGCCGACCGCCTCCCGCCGCTCGACTCGCCCGCATACGATACCCTTGCCGATGGCGCCCCCGATCTAGCCGTCGAAGTCGCATCGCCGAATCAGTGGCGACCGGGGCTGCGCAAGAAAGCCGAGCAGTACCTGGATGCCGGCACGTCCCTGGTATGGGTCGTCTGGCCGCGCTGGCGCCAAGTCGATGTGTGGCGACCCGGCGCCACCGCGCCCATGACGTTGGAAGTCGGAGACACGCTCGACGGCGAGGACGTTGTGCCCGGCTTCATCTATCCTGTCGCCGACCTCTTCGCTTAAGAAACGGTCATACACCTGTGCTACGCTGTCAAAGACGTGCAGGAGGCTGAATGATTGGTAGCATCACTCCTCGTGGCGACGCGCGGGCAAGCAGGCTGAACCCTCGCGTCCTCCCTATCCATTGGATCCTCGCTCTCCTTGTCGCGCTCGTTCCCGCGCTCATCGTCGCCCCGGCCACTGCCGGAGGGCGGCCAATGAGCGCGCACGTCGCCGTCTTCGCGACGACGTTCGACGGCGGTGTGTACCGGCGCGACGGTGACGCGCCATGGCGGCGGTTGTGGCAGTCCCCCGACCCCGATACCGAGGGGTCGCGCGTGTGGAGCTTCGTCTCGACCGACGATGGGCGCCGGCTCTACGTGAGTGGATACACCGGCACGCTCTGGCGCAGCGTCGACGGCGGCCGGACCTGGGGACGAGCGGGCCGGGGCCTGCAATTAGGTGGGAGGCAGGCGGCGACGCTTGCCCATCTGCAGGTCGATCCGCAAAACTCGCGCGTGCTCTACGGCGACGGCTTCAGCGGACTCTACAAGACGGTCGACGGCGGCGACACATGGCGCCGCTTGGCGCGCGGCATCCCCACCTCCTTCGCCTGCCTCATGGCCCTGAACCGGCCGACCGGGAGCAGTCTCTGGGCGAGTTCCAATGCGATTCACCCAGGCGTCTCCTACAGCCTGTACCACAGCACAGATAGCGGCGCGACGTGGCACGAGGTAGGCGGCCGCGGCTTGCCCGCAGACGCCGGCCCCGCGTGTGAGAATACCGGCGATCTGAACGTCGCGGTCTCCCTGTTCGACGCGCGCGTCCTCTATCTTAATGCGGGGAGCCCCTACTCCGGCGCGGGGAGTGACCTGTACCGCTCGGACGACGGCGGGGGACATTGGGCGCCGCTTCACGCCCGCTACGATACGGGCGGCGACTCGGGGCCGGACGGCGCGCTGCGCTTCGACCCCTGGCATCCCGGTCGCCTCTACATGGACGGCGACGCGGCCGCAGGCATCCCCGTCTACGTTTCGGAGGACGGCGGCGCCACCTGGCGCAAGACGCCGCGCCTACTGCCCGACGCCTGGGAGGTCGTCCCCGATCCGACATCCCCGCTCATCTCTTACGCGCCGGGGGCCAACGGCGTCTATCGCAGCATTGACGGCGGCCGCACATGGCACGACTGGACAGGCCATACACTCCCCGTCCGCGCCGACAACCAAATCGTCAACTTCCAGGTGGAACTCGTACGGTGAGGTTGGACGGCTATTATGCGCGGGAGGTGTACATGCCAGCGACGATGGACCTAGACCCACGCGCGATTCTGCAAGCCCTGGGCGTGGCCGACGCCATGGCGGTGGTCCCCGTGAGCGGTGGATCGGACACGGCCATCTGGCGCGTCGAACGTGGCGTTGAGCGCTACGCCCTGCGCGTCTTCCGGTCCGAACAGGCCGAGATATGCCGCTACGAGGTTCTCGCCATGGAGGCAGCCGGAGCCGGCGGTATCCCCGTCCCGCGCGTCCATGCCGCGGGCGCGTGGCAGGGCCGTCCGGCGCTGCTGCTCTCCTGGCTCCCCGGCCGGCCTATCGGGGGCGTCCTGGCCGCGCGGCCGTGGCTGGCCCCACGGCTTGGCGTACTCTTTGGGCGCATGCAGGCCGCCATCCACCGCGTGCCGGCGCCGAATGGCTTGCGCCGGCCCGACCGTCCCTGGATAGATTGGGGCAGCGCAGTGACTGGCCCGTTGCGGGAACGCCTACTAGAGCGTGGAGGCCATGCCAACGCGCTGCTGCACCTCGACTACCACCCGCTCAACGTCATGACCGACACCGACGGGACGCGCGTCACCGCCGTCCTCGACTGGGCCAACGCGCTGCCCGGCGACCCGCGCGCCGACGCCGCGCGCACATACACTATCCTGCGTCTCGACGCGGCCGACCCGGCGCGCTCGTCCCTGCCGGCGCGCGGCGTCCTGCGCCTGTTCGAGTGGGGCTGGCGCCACGGCTACGAGCGCGCCACGCCCATTATGGGCGAGATGGCGCCCTTCTACGCCTGGGCCGGCGTCGTCATGGCGCGCGACCTCGCGGCCAAGCGCGAACCGGCCAGCCTCGCCCGCATAGATCTTTGGACGGCGGAATGGACGCGCGACGCCTTGAAGGGACGCACTGCCCTGACCGACAATTCCGCCAGATAGACCTTCCGGCATAGCGCGGCGTCCGCGCCTCCACTGGTACATTCCGCATAAGCCATTGACAAAACTAGAACAAAGGTTCTATACTCGCAAGTACGATGCTAAAAGCGGTAACTATAACTCTCACGATAGACGGAATGGAGCGGGTACAATGGCGGTCATGCGGCGCGAATTGCCGAGCGGGACGGTGCGGATGCGCGAGCATCGCCCCAGCATGTGGAATCACCCCCTATTGACGGCGCTGTTGGGCGCCATCGCGGTGCTCGTCGCCTATCAGCTCCTCTCGGGAGCGATGTTCTGGGCGCGCGTCAAGGTCGACGATATTCGCTACGGCTACCCGCGCTCGTACCAAATCGACGGCTTCGTCGGCTTCGGCGAGTCAAACGGGACGCCCACGCACTTCGTCGCGTTGAACCTGCACCGGCAGATCGTCGTGCTCGTCACCTCCGGCGACGACCCGTCGCACACCATCACGCTCAAAGGCCCCTATCTCTTCGGCAGCGACGAGGAGTATTCGCCCGTGACGCTGCGGCTGGTCGACGTCAACGGCGACGGCTACCCCGACGTCGTGCTCGGCGTCGACCACCAGCAAGTCGTGTGGATCGACCAGGCCCGACAGGGCTCGTTTCGGCCGATCTCACCACAAGAGCGCATGGCCGCCACGCAGGTTCTAGGCGGCGCGCCATGACCACGCAACGCACGAGACATCCGCACAGGCGGCCTATGGCCACGCGTCGCGCGCCCCAACGCCGGCGACCCCGTTTCCTCAAGGCGCTGGCGCGGACGCCCATTAACACGCGGCGGTTAGTGGCGGCGGCCGGTCTGCTGTTGGCGCTGCTGTTAGTCGGGCGGGCCCTCCTCGCGTCACGACCTCATGAGACTCTGACGCGGCCCCTACTTCCGCCCCATAGTGGCCGTAGTGTCATGATTGGGCCGGCTACACCACCTGCCTCGGCTCCGACGGCGACAGCAACCATACAGCCAACGGCGCCGACTGGCGACGGCGCCATGTCCCTTGTCGGACCGCCCAGCGTGTCCGCCAGCTTGATCGACGCGGCGCTGGCGCGCGAGGGCTCGCCGCTGGCCGGCCAGGGCGCGGCCATCGTCGCCGAGGGGCGGCGCGCCGGCGTCGACCCGGTGTTCTTGCTGGCGTTCGTCTCGCACTTCGACCTGCGCGCGCCCCTCCCGACGGCGGCGCACAACGTCGGGCACATCCGCGCCACGGCCGGGGAGGCGGCGCGCGACGGCTACCGCGTCTACCCGACGTGGCAGGCCGGGATCGCGGCTTGGTACGCCTTGATCCGCAGCCAATACGTAGGTCGATGGGGGCTAAAGACGCTCGACGCCATCGTGCCAGTCTACGCGCCGTCCACGCAGGCCGGCGTGGAGTCCGAACTGGCGGAGCTGCGCGCGATGGTCACGGCGTGGCGCGCCGGTAACTCGTAGCGGTCAGCGCCGCCCCGGATGGTTACAGTTACATCGCCGCGAACTGGGCCAGGGCGTCGACGATGGCGGCGGTAAAGGTGTCGCTACCGCCGTGGCCGGCGTCGTCGATGACATGAAGCCGGCTGGTAGTCCAACGCTGTGACAATCGCCAGGCGGTCTCCAGCGGGCCGCTGACGTCGTAGCGGCCGTGGATGAGCACGCCGGGGATGCCGTCCAGCGTCGGCGCGTCGCGGAGCAGCTGGTTGTCCTCGAGGAAGGCGGCGTGCCGCCAGTAGTGCGTGACCAGGCGCGCGAACCGGAGGCGGAACGCCGGGTCTTCGTAGCGCGGGCTGGGGCGATGGCCGGGGGCCAGGGAGACGTGCGCATCCTCCCAGGCGCACCACTCCCGCGCCGCGCGTTCGCGGACGGTGGGGTCGGCGTCGAACAGTAGCGTGGCGTAGGCATCGACCAATGGCAGGCGCCGCAACGCGTCGGGCACGGCAGCGGCGAAGCGGTCCCACTCGCGCGGGAAGATGCGCCCGACGTCGCGCGTGATCCACGCGACCTCGCGGCGGGACGTGGTGGTCACGGAGGCCAGCGCCAGGGCGTCGACCCGTCGCGGGTGGGCCTGGGCGTAGGCCAGGCCGAGGGTTGTTCCCCACGACAGGCCCAGGACGGTCCAGCTCTCGACCCCGTGGCGCCGGCGCAACGCTTCGATGTCGGCGATGAGGTGGGCGGTGGTGTTGGCGCTCAGGTCGGCCTCCGGCTCGCTGGCCAGCGGCCAGCTGCGCCCGGACCCACGCTGGTCGAACAGCACGACACGGTAGGCGTCCGGGTCGAAGAAACGGCGCTGACCCGGCCTGCAGCCCGAACCGGGTCCACCGTGGAGGTAGAGCGCGGGCTTGCCGTCGGGATTGCCGCAGCACTCCCAATACACCTGATGCCCGTCGCCCACGTCGAGCATGCCACTATCGTACGGATCAATCGCTGGAAATTGGCCGCGCATTCATCACTCCTTCGCTTCCAACCAGATCTCAGGCGACACGACAGCCGGCGCCGCGTCGCGGCGCGACCTTGCCACATCATGTTGAAATGTAACACTTGCGCCCTGGCCCATCCCATCTCACGGCGTATTAGGCGCGCGCCGTGTTGAGGTTCGGGACGATGAGCGGCAGGGAGGGAACCATGCGCGCGAATACGCTTTGCATCCTTTACTTACGCCGCCACCGGCAGATGCGCTCCTCTGGGTCGAGTCCCACGGTCGGCTCGCTACTGGCGCGGGCATCGCGGGTTGTGCGACAATCCAGGTCGAGCGTCGCGCGCCGACACCTCGGATCATCGCGACGAGAAACCGTTCGCAGGAGGTCCCACCCATGCGGGTCACGCACACGCACCACGTCGCCCTGTACACCGCCAACTTCGCACGTATCCGCGATTTCTACACCGATGTCCTGGGCTTTCCGCTCAGTGGCGCGTTCCCTGGACGCAACATCGTGTTCGTCGACGCGGGCAGCACGGCGATCGAGATCGTCGAAAACACCAATAGGGACGAGGGAGTGGGCGGATGGGCCCACCTCGCGCTGGAGGTCCCGGACGTGGACGCCGCCTACGCCGAGTTGTCCGCGCGCGGCGTCACGTTCCACGTCTCACCCAACGACTTCCCCGAGGAGGCCCCGTCGGTGCGCATCGCCTTCTTCCGCGACCCCGACGGCAACGAGTTGGAGTTAGTCCAGCCACTCGGCGCGCGCTATCCATGATATCCGTCGACGCGGGCGCGCGCGAGCGCTTACGCCCGCTCTATGCGCCCTACACGAAGGAACGCGTCTTCATCGACGGCTGCCTCGACGGCCAATGGGGCGCGGCGTGGGCGGACAATCCCCACGAGTCGCAGGTGGCGCTGCTGTTCCACGCGTTCGTCTACCTTGCCGGGGACCCCACGGCGCGGGCGGCGCGTGAGGCCGTGACGCTGGCCGCCCCACTCTCGGAGAGCGTCATCGCGCCATCGGAGGACTGGGGCACCACGCTGCGCGCCGTGCACGGCGACCGCTTCGCGCTCCAGCGCTGGACTTTGCTCACCTCACGACAAGTCGAGCGCACTCACTTAGAGCAGTTGGCGCGGGCGCCGGACGGCTGCCGCGTGGAGCGCATCGACCGTGCGCTGGCGCGCCGACTGTACGACGACGGCGTCCTCGTCTTCCGCACCTATGGCCGCTCCCCCGAGCGCTTCGCCCGCGAGGGCGTTGGCTATTGCCTCACGCAGGGCGACGAGATCGTCAGCGTCATCAATGCGATGGGCGTCTATAACGGCCAGCTCAAGGGCAGCGTGCAGACGCACCCGGACTATCGTGGACGCGGCTTCGCCACGGTCGTGGCGGCGCGCCTCGTGGCCCACTGCCTCGACCACGGCATCGAGTACTGCTGGGAGGCGACCAATCCCGCTTCCATCGCCCTCGCCACCAAACTCGGGCTCACGCCGGCAGGTGAGCGGCTGGCGTACCAGCAGGCGGAAGAGACCATCACCATCGAAAACCGGCTTGGAGAGACCGTCTACGTCCATGTTGAGGGTCCGCTTGGGCGGGAGCGCCGCGCAGAGTTACCCACCGGCGTTACGTGTCGCCGACGGGCGTTGCGCGGGCAACGTTGGGTCGCCTACGTGGGCGACCGGCGCGTGGCGACGCTCGACATCGAATCTGGCGCGCGGACGTGGGTGATCGCTCGCACCGTGCTGTCCGATTAAAACGCTGCGAACGAGATGGGTGTAGGGGCGTATGTCGATCAGCGGATCGTCCGCGCGCAGGATGTCCACCGCTTCGGGGGCACTGATCATCCGATAGAGGACCTCGACGTTGGACGACGCGGCAACCGCCGCGCCGAGCGACGCATCATCTTGGCCTTGCGTCAGCGCCGCCACCGCGCTGACCGCTCGGGCGAGCGCCGCTGCACGCAGTGGGTCGCGGCTGGCGTCACGCGCCTCCTGGAGCGCTTGATCTATGATGCTCATCCTCTCCCCACCTTCGCATGTGTTTCTAAATACTCGACTGTTGTGATTTGCGCTGGCAGGCGGACCCTGCTACCCTGCAAGGCCAGAACCATGTGCCATGAAAGGGAGACCCTCCGATGCAACTGCCTCTTGTCGCGCCCGCCCCGCTGGTCAGCA
>JAABUJ010005016.1_pt1 | contig 13545 bp, 11 predicted proteins | sample 5559131 | NCBI WGS metagenome assembly JAABUJ01 (sample SAMN10711875, study PRJNA513366) | rock metagenome | isolation source: Antarctica rocks | place: Antarctica: Victoria Land, Mt New Zealand nord | collected 2016-01-07
CAGCTACAACGAAATCATCGAGGCTTGCAGGAAGGCTTGGCTCTTCCTGGTCAATGACCCCGAACGCATCCGCTCAATCGGGACCAGAGACTGGGCAACGGTCAATGTCTAGGATGACTGGTATAAGCCAGCCAGGCGCGGAGCAGGTCGCGCGTGCGGATCGTCTCGGTCAGCACGTCGTCATGCACGGTGTCCATGTAGTCCTGGTGGACGTATTCGATCGCCAGGTTGCCGGTGTAGCCGGTGGCGCGCAGGGCGCCGAGCATGGCGGCGAGGTTGATGGTGCCTTCCGCCGCCTTGGCCTGCAGCACGCCGGGCCGCGCCTGCCGCACATGCACGTGCGCGGCGTGGGCGGCGAGCGGGTCGATCTCGTCCTGGCGGTAGCCGAGGCAGACGAAATGCGCGTAGTCGAGCGTGAGTTGCAGGCCCGGCACGACTTCGAGCAGTTGCAGCGTCAGCGCCGGGCTCTCCAGAAGCGAGTGGACGTGCGGCTCGACAGTCAGCGTGACGCTCGCCTCCAGCGCCAACGGCAGCAGCCGGTTCAGCGCCCGCGCCGATTGCGCCAGTGCGGCGGCGCGGTCCTGGCCTGGGTTGCAGATTCCGGGCAGCACGAAGATTGTGGGAATGCCCGCAGCCTTGCAGAACCGCGTCACACGCCGGAAATCCGCAAAATTGGCGTCGAGCGATCCGGGGTCGGCCAGGTTGCGGTCGCCCAGGGTGCCGCCGAACAGATGGTAGAAGCTGGGCACCGCGAGGCCCAGCGCGCGGATCTGTTCCGCAACGCCTTCGGGGTCGGCCAGGATCGCCGCCTTGTCCAACGCCGGACCGTGGAAATAGCCGAGGTCGATGGCCGGGAAGCCCAGCGCCCGGGCAATCGCCACCGCTTCCTTGGTCGTGCAGGCGGGCAGCGACCATGAGGTGAGCGACAGTTGCATTCAGGCCTCCTTGGGTCCGCGCCTGGGATGCCGCAGGCGGCGGGCGGGGCTTGCTTCGCGCATGGCGGCGATGGTGCTCTTGTTGATGCTGGCCAGATGCGCCGTCATCGCCGCCGCCGATCGGTCGGGATCGCCGGTCTTGAGCGCCGCGACGATGGCGGCGTGCTCGCCGGCGCTGCGTTCCATGACGCTGACGTTCTCGGTGGCCCGGCGGCGGCGGTACTCCATGCCGAGTTCGTACAGGCTCTGACCCACCACCTCCAGGAACGGGTTGCCGCCGAGCCGGTTGAGCGTGCGGTGGAACTGCTGGTCGAGCACGCGGAAGCCCAGCGCGTCGCCGGCCAGCGCGAAGCCGGCGGTCACCATGGCGTCCAGCTCGGCGGCATCGGCCGGGGTGATGCGCAGCGCCGCCTCGCGCACGATGCCGGCCTCGATCAGCACGCGTGCGCCCTGCAACGCCTCGATGCTGGATTCGTCCAGCGAGATCACGAACTGCAGCGGCGCCATCAGCCGCGCCACCGTGAGGTCGGTGATGAAGCAGCGCCCGCCCTGCCGCGTCTCCGCCACCCCCAGCACGGCCAGCCCGCGCAACGCCTCGCGCACGATCGGGCGGCTCACCTGGAAGGCGCGCGCCAGGTCGGCCTCGGTCGGCAGCCGGTCGCCGGCCCTTAAATTGCCGGAGCGGATGAGGTCGATGAGCTGGGTCACCACACGCTCGGCCGCCGACTTGCGCAGCAACGGCGTCACGTTGCTGGCGAAATCGTCGGTCTCGTCGGTGATCGGGCCTTCGGGGGGCATCATGGCTGTATTCTTCTCATTGGCCGTCGAGAGGCAATAACGTTTCAGTTGACTGGCTGTCAACATGGCTGCTAAGCGGACAACAAGGCAGCTTTAGATCTGCACCGGGGAACGCGCCGTGGCCGTCCAGACGATCAAGCATGTTCGTGCGTTTATCCTGCGCGGCGGCGCGGAGGGGGGCGGCGCCGACTACCACGACGTCGCGCGCGGCCACTGGATCGACGACCATATCTCGACGCCAATGTCCCGCTATCCCGAATACCGCGACAGCCGGCAAAGCTTCGGCCTCAACGTGCTCGGCACCCTGGTGATCGAGGTCGAGGCCAGCGATGGCACCATCGGCTTTGCGCCCACCACCGGCGGCGAGATCGGCGCCTGGATCGTGGAGAAGCATCTGGCGCGCTTCGTCGAGGGCCAGAAGGTCTCCGACGTCGAAAAGATCTGGGACCAGATGTATTTCGGCACGTTGTTCTACGGTCGCAAAGGCATCGTGCTGAACGCCATCTCCGGCGTCGACCTGGCGCTGTGGGATTTACTCGGCAAGCTGCGTCAGGAGCCGGTCCACGCCTTGCTCGGCGGCCCCGTGCGCGACGAACTGATCTTCTACGCGACCGGCGCGCGGCCGGATCTGGCGAAGGAGATGGGCTTCATCGGCGGCAAGATGCCGCTGCACCACAGCCCCGCCGAGGGCGAGGAGGGCCTGCACAAGAACCTCGAACTGCTGCGCACCATGCGCGACCGGGTGGGCGACGGCTTCTGGCTGATGTACGACTGCTGGATGAGCCTCGACGTCAACTACGCCACGCGGCTGGCGCATCTGGCGTGGCAACAGAGCGGCCTCAAGTGGATGGAGGAGGCGCTGCCGCCCGACGATTACTGGGGTTATGCCGAACTGAAGAAGAACGCGCCCAAGGGAATGCTCATCACCACCGGCGAACACGAAGCCACGCGCTGGGGTTTTCGCATGTTGCTGGAGATGGGCTGCTGCGACATCATCCAGCCCGACGTCAACTGGTGCGGCGGCATCACCGAGCTGATAAAGATCTCCGCGCTGGCCGACGCGCACGGCGCGTTGGTGGTGCCGCACGGGTCCAGTGTGTACAGCTACCATTTCGTCGTGACCCGGCATAACAGCCCGTTCGCCGAGTTCCTGATGATGGCGCCGCAGGCGGACAGAGTGGTGCCGATGTTCACGCCGCTGCTGCTCGACGAGCCGGTGCCGGTGAATGGCCGCCTCAAGGTGCCGGACACGCCCGGCTTCGGCGTGCGGCTCAATCCCGACTGCAAGCTGCAACGTCCGCACACGCATTAGCGCGTCGATCCATGCAACCCGCCATCTGCGCGCGATGACGACGTGACCGACGACGTTCCGGTGCTTAACGAAAACGTGCTGGTGGAGGCGCGCGGCATCGGCAAGTCGTACAGCGGCGTCGAGGTGCTGCGCGGCGTCGACCTCGACCTGCGGCGCGGCGAGATCCACGCGCTGCTGGGCGAGAACGGCGCCGGCAAGTCGACCTTTGCCAAAATCCTCGCCGGCGTCGTGCGGCCCACCACCGGCAAGTTTCGCTTCGACGGCCGCGACGTGGATGTGGCGACCCCGCTCGACGCGCAGCGCCTCGGCATCACGCTGATCCACCAGGAGCCGATTTCCTTCCCGGACCTCAGCGTGGCGGAAAACCTGGTACTCGGGCGTGCCGGCGGCGGACCGCTGGGGCGGGTGCGTTGGGCCGAGATCGAGCGCGAGGCGAAGCGGCTGGTGCAGGCGCTGGGCGTCGCCATCGACGTCACGCGGCCGGTGCGCGGCATGTCGATCGCCGACCAGCAGATGATCGAGATCGCGCGCGCGCTGGCCAGCAACAGCCGCCTCATCATCATGGACGAGCCGACCGCGCCGCTCACCCCGCGCGAGACCGATACGCTGTTCGCCATCGCCCGCCGGCTGCGCGGCGAGGGGCGTACCATCGTGTTCATCAGCCACCGCCTCGAAGAGGTGCGGGCGTTGTGCGACCGGGTGACGATCTTCCGCGACGGCGCCAAGGTGGCGACGCACGAGACCGCCGGGATCTCCGACGCCGAGATCGTCCGCCTGATGATCGGCCGCCCGTTGCAGGAGTTCCTGCACAAGCGCGACACGAAGATTGGCGAGGTGGCGCTGTCGGTCGAGCATCTGACGCTGCCCGGCCGCTTCACCGACATCGGCTTCGACGTGCGTGCCGGCGAGATCGTCGGCCTCGCGGGGTTGGTCGGCGCCGGGCGGACCGACGTGGCGCGCGCCATCTTCGGCATCGCGCCGGCGGAATCGGGCACCATCAAGGTGTGCGGCAAGCCAGCGCGCATGGCCAGCCCGTCCGAGGCGATCCGCTACGGCCTGGCGTTCGTACCCGAAGACCGGGCCGTAGCCGGAATCTTTCGCACCCTGCCGGTCGAGACCAACATCTCCGCCGCGGTGCCGGGCCGCATCGCGCCAGCCGCCTTCATCCGTCGCGGGATCGAGCGCGCGCTCGCCACCGAGAGCGTCGCCAAGCTGCGCATCCGCCTCGCCTCGCTGCGCCAGCCGATCAGCGAACTATCGGGCGGCAACCAGCAGAAGGCGATCCTGGCACGCTGGCTGCTGACCGATCCGGCAGTGTTGATTTTGGACGAGCCGACGCGCGGCATCGACATCGGCGTCAAGGCCGAGTTCTACGAGATGATCAGCGACCTCGCCGCATCCGGCCGCGCGATCCTGCTGATCTCGTCGGAGCTGCCGGAGTTGTTGGCACTGTGCGACCGCATCCTGGTGATGGCGGAGGGCCGGCTGACCGCATCGTTCACCCGCGCCGAGGCGACGCAGGAGCGCGTCATGCACGCCGCCGTGCCGCGCATCGCGGCGCACGCCGCGTGATCGACGCCCTGCGCCGGATGCTGCGGGCGCGCGAGGCCGGCATTCTGGTGATGATCGTGGCCTTCGCCCTCGTGGTGGGGGCGATCCAGCCGCGCTTCCTGACCGTGCAGACGCTGGACATCGTGCTGCTGGCGATCCCGCTGGTGCTGGTGGCGGCGATGGGCGAGATGACGGTGATCGTCGCCCGCCACGTCGATTTGTCGATCGGCTCCATTCTGGGGTTCTCGGCGGTGGCGGCCGGCATGGTGTTCCGCGCGCATCCGGAGTGGCCGCTGATCGTCGGCGTGATGATGGCGCTGGTGAGCGGCGCGGCGCTTGGCGCGGTCAACGGCGTGATCGTGACGATGTTCCGGCTGCCCTCGATCATCGTGACGCTCGGCACGCTCAGCCTGTATCGCGGCTTGGTGTTCATCCTGTCCGGCGGCAAGCAGGTCGATCCCAACGACATCCCCGAACAACTCATCCACATGGCGCAGACTTCGCCGATCGGCGTGCCGTGGATCGTCATCATCGCCTTCGCGGTGGCGCTCGCGATCTACTTGCTGCTGACCCATTCGCAGGTCGGGCGGCAAATCTACGCGGTCGGATCGAATCCGGTCGCCGCCCCGCTGCGCGGCATCCGCGTGGTGCCGGTAACGATCCTGGTGTTCGTGATTTCCGGCACGTTGGCCGGGCTGGCCGGCGTGCTCTATGCGGCGCGGTTCGGCTACGTCAATCCGGGCATCACCGGGGTCGGCTTCGAGTTCACGGTGATCGCCGCGGTGGTCATCGGCGGCGTCAGTATCAACGGCGGCTCCGGCTCGGTGCCGTGCGCCATGCTGGGCGTGATCCTGCTCGGCGCGGTGACCGTGGCATTGCCGATCCTTGGTGTTTCCGGCTTCTGGGAAAGCGGGGTTTATGGCGGCATCATCCTGATCGCGCTGGTGATCGACCGCGCGGTGCGCCAGGGCGGCCGACTGACGCGGGCGGCGCCATGAGCACGCAGCCCATCGTACGCAACATCGCCGGGCGGGAGGCTGCTCCGGCGCGTCCGGCATGGCACCGCCTGCTGGTGCGGCCCGAAATGGTGACGCTGCTGTTGCTGATCGTCGGCGCCATCGTGGCGATCCGGCTGTCGCCGTTCTTCGCCGACATCTCGTACATACTGGAGAGCGCCACCTACTACAGCGAGTTCAGCATCGTCGCTCTGGTGCTCACCATCGTCATCATCTCGGGCGAAATCGACCTGTCGCCGGCGTCCATGATGGCGCTGTCGGCGTGCCTGTTCGCGGTCAGCTTCCGCGCCGGGTTGCCGATGCCGGCGGCAATGGCGATCAGCCTGCTGTCGGGCCTGGCGATGGGCTTGTTCAACGCGCTGCTGGTGGTCGCATTCCGTCTGCCCTCGATCATCGTCACCATCGGCACGCTGACGCTGTACCGCGGCATCGCGCAGGTGCTGGTCGGCGATCACTCGATCGGCGCGTTCCCAACGTGGTTCGTCGGCATCGATTACCGCACGTTGGGCATCGTGCCCGTGCCGGTGGCTATTCTGCTAGTTTGTACAATCGTGTTCGGCGTCTATCTCGGCGCCACCATCTACGGCCGGCAGATCTACCAGATCGGCACCAGCGAGATCGCGGCGCGCCATGCCGGCATCCGCGTCGACCGCATCAAGGCCGGCCTGTTCCTCGCGTCGGGACTGGTCAGTGCGGCGGCCGGGCTGATGATGGCCTCGCGCCTCGGCACCGTGCGCTACGACCTAGCGGCCGGTGGCGAGCTGCAGATGGTGCTGATCGCCATGCTCGGCGGCACCTACATCTACGGCGGGCGCGGCACCATCGCCGGCACCTTCCTGGCATCGTGGCTGCTGGTCATCATCGCCACCGGCATGACCGTCGCCAACGTCGCCATCAACGCCCAGCTCACCGTGCTCGGGCTGTTGCTTATCGTCTCGATCATTGCGTCGAACGCGATATACTCGCACGGCACGCGCTGAACGGGTTCAGAGCTCAACAAGAAACAAGGGAAGAAACCGCCATGCTGAAACAAACCCTGGCCGCGACCGCGGTGCTGCTCGCCGGCCTTTCCGGCGCGGTTCACGCGGCCGATCCGGTGTCCATGGTCTACATTCCGAAAAATACCGGCAACCCGTATTTCGAGAGCCTGATCGGCGGCTTCCAGGATGGCTGCAAGAAGCTCGGCTGCGACTTCAGCGTGGTTGCCCCGGCGACCGCCGACGCCACCTCGCAAATCCCGTTCATCACCGCCCAGGTGCAGCGCGGCATCAACGTCATCGCCATCTCGCCGAACAGCCCCGACGCGCTCGACCAGGTGTTCGACCGCGCCCGCAAGCGCGGCACGCTGGTGTTCAGCGTCAACTCCGACATGCCCGGCAACCAGACGCACCGCGATGCGGCGATCCTGCCGGTCGATTTCACCAAGACCGGCGCCGCCCAGGTCGAGTTGCTCGGCTCGATGATCGACTACCAGGGCGACATCGCGATCCTCAGCGCCACCACCGATGCGCCGGATCAGAACACCTGGATCGCCGCCATGCAGACGGCGCTGAAGGACAACCCGAAATATGCCAAGATGAAGCTGGTCAAGATCGCCTATGGCGACGACGACCCGCAGAAGAGCACCACCGAGGCCGAGGCGCTGCTGTCCAACTATCCAAATCTGCGCGGCATCATCTCGCCCACCACGGTCGGCATCGCCGCCGCCGCCCAGGTGGTCGAGACCGCGCACAAGGCCGCCACGGTGAAGGTGACCGGCCTCGGCACCCCGAACCAGATGCGCCGCTTCGTGCAGGACGGCACGGTGACGGCGTTCCAACTATGGAGCCCGTACAACGAGGGATTGCTGGCTTCGTACTATGCGGTCGGCGTGAAGAGCGGCAAGATCGAGAACAAGCCGGGCACGACGTTCGAGGTGCCGGGCCTCGGCACCGTCACGGTCGGAGCCAACAGCGTCATCAACACGCAGGCGGATCTCACGACCTTCGACAAGTCGAACATCGAGCAGTTCCACTTCTGACCGCGGCCGGGGAGCCGCCTGTCATGGCGGCTCCCCGGCAACGCGGCCTACCTACATTTCAGCGCCGTAATGTGTCCCGCAATGCCGCCGACGAGGTGACTGGCAGGCTGCATATTCCGCCCCGGCAAACGTAGGCTCCGGCCCCTGCCGACTTCCCGTAGGCCGGGTGTTCCGAGGGCAAGGTCGCGGTGTCGTCGGTACGCAGAACGCAGGTGGCCGGGTCGGGCGAGCGCAACGCCGTGGCCGCCAACCCGTCGGCATCCCCCACCACGACCACGACCGTCGCATCCTCCAGCAGGCCGGCCGCCGCCAGCAGCGTCGGCATTCCGGCCAGGCGGCGGTCGGCGCCGCTGAAGGCACGCAGCACCGCGTCGGCGTGGCCGCGCCATCTCGCCTCGCCGGTCAGGTGGAACAGGCGCGCGAACACCTCCGCCATCAGGCCGTTGCCGGACGGCGTCGCGTTGTCCTGGGCGGAGCGGGGGCGTCCGGCCGGATTGTCGGCGGCATCGGCGGCGCTGGTGAAAAAGCTGCCGTCGGCGTCGGCAAAGAACGCCAGCGCCGCCTCGGCATGGCCGGCCGCCTGTTCCAGCCGCAGCGGTTGCCCGGTCGCCTCGAACAACGCCAGCGCCGCGCGCGCCATGGCGGCCTGGTCGTCGAGCATCCCAGGCGCGGTGATCTGCCCCTGGCGCCATGCGTGCAGCACGCGCCCGTTCGCCGCCATCATCCGCGTGCGCACGAAGTCGAACACCGCCACGGCGTGCGCCAGCCACTCCGGACGGTCGAACACCGCCGACGCGCGGCACAATGCCGCCACCGCCAGCGCGTTCCAGTCCGCCAGCACCTTGTCGTCGCGCCCGGGCCGGACCCGCTTCGCCCGCGCCTGCAGCAAAGCCTCGCGAGCGGCCGCGAACTCCGCCTCCTGTTCGGCGCCGCCGAGCGGGGTCAGGCGGCGCAGGATGGTGCGGCCCTCCCAGTTGCCGGCCGCCGTCACGTCGTAGGCGGCCTTGAACGCGCCGGCGCCGGGGCCGAGCAGGGCGTCGATCTCGGCCTCCGCCCAGACGTAGAAGCGGCCTTCCTCGCCCTCGCTGTCGGCGTCCTCGGAAGCGGCGAGGGCAAAGCACCCATCGGCGCCATGGTCGGCCACCATGTCGCGCAACAGCCAGCCCACCGTCTCCTCGGCGCGTCGCGTCCACAGCGGGTCGGGCCGCCCAGCCGCCGCCAGCGCCAGCAGGTCGAGGATTTGCGCGTTGTCGTAGAGCATCTTCTCGAAGTGCGGCGCCAGCCACTCGGCGTCGGTCGAATAGCGGGCATAGCCGCCGCCGAGATGGTCGTAGATGCCGCCTTGCGACATCCCGCGCAGCAGCAACCGCACCGCCTCGCCGGCCGCCGCGTCGTCGGTCGTTGCATCGTGGGTTCGGCAATGCTCCTGCCAGAGGAAGCGGAAGGTCGGCGGGTTGGGGAAGCGCGGCGCGCCGGACATGCCGCCGCGCTCCTTGTCGGTGGCGGCCAGCAACGCCCGCGCCACGTCGGCGAGGTCGTCGGGCGTGAGGTTCGGGCCGGGCGTCGTCGCCGACATATTGGCCAGGGCCGTGGCGATGGCTCCGGCGTTGCGCGCGATGGCGGCATCGCGGTCCCGGTAGGCGCCGGCGACGCCTTGCAGCACCTGGCGGAACGATGGCCGGCCCCAGCGCGCCTCAGGCGGAAAATAGGTGCCGCCCCAGAACGGCGCGCCGTCCGGGGTCAGGAACATGGTCAACGGCCAACCGCCCTGCTCCCCCATGACATGCAGCGCGTTCATGTATTGCTGGTCGATGTCGGGCCGCTCCTCGCGATCCACCTTGATATTGATGAACAGCGCGTTCATCAGCGCCGCGGTCTGCGCGTCCTCGAACGATTCGTGCGCCATGACGTGGCACCAGTGGCACGCGGCATACCCGACCGAGAGCAGGATCGGGCGGTCGAGCGCGCGGGCGGCTTCGAGCGCTTCGTTGCTCCAGGGCTGCCAATGCACCGGGTTCTCGGCGTGCTGCAGCAGATAGGGCGACTTCTCCTGGCCCAGCCGGTTGGTGTCAGACATCTAATTGCCCCTGCCATGGCTACTGTCCGTGCCGTTGAAGTCGACGTTGGACGGCTGCACCGAGATACCGCTGCAACCGCTCAATGCGATCAACGCGAACACTATGAATGCGGCCCGCCTCATGGTAGGACTTCGCCACTTCAAGCTTAATCGCATGTTAGTACACTGATTCGCATGAAACCTCACCTATCAAGCAGGCCTCCGTAGGCATCCCGCATCCGCGCGATGCCAGCGAGCTTGGCATGGAACGCCGACCAGTCGTCGTCGGCGGCAATCGGCTCCCAGATCGCCTCGACCTCGTCGATCAGCATGGTGCAGGGCCTGCCCTCGGCGAAATAGGCGTGGTCGCGGGAGGCGCCGGCATAGCCCGACAACGCTTCCCGCAAGGCCGGGAACGCCTCCGTGCGGTAGATATCGCCGGGCGGCGCGGCCGGGTTGCCGTAGAGGTCGAAGAACACCTGCTCGAACGGCGCCTGGGATGCCTCCAGGAACTGCCACAGTGACCGGCCCAGGACCGCATCCGCTTCCGCCCCGCGCGACCGCAGGCCGAGCCGCCGCAGCACCGCCGCGTCGAGCGCCCGTTCGTAGGACGGGACGAACTCCTCCAACGCCGCCTCCAGCGCGTCCTGCGGCGCCAGCGGCAACAGGCATTCGGCCAGGCGCGTCAGGTTCCACAGCAGCGTCTCCGGCTGCCGGCCATAGGCATACAGCCCGCTATGGTCGAAATACGCGGCGGTGAAGGCCGGATCGTAGGTCGGCAGGAACCGCCACGGGCCGTAGTCGAAACTCTCGCCGGTCACGTTGATGTTGTCGGTGTTGAGCACGCCGTGGACGAAGCCGGCGGCCATCCACTGCGCCCCCAGCACCGCCACCCGCCGGCACACTTCGGCCAGGAACGCCGCCGCCCGCTCGCCGGGGTCGTCGCGCGTCATGTCGGGCATGGCGTCCCAGACCTGCGGCATGTAGCCGCGCACGGTATGGTCGAGCAGCCGCAGGATGCCGGCCTGGTCGCGCAACGCCGCCAGCCGCTGGAAGGTGCCGATGCGGATGTGCGAGTGGCTGAGCCGCACCAGCACCGTGCTGCGGGTGGGCGAGGGCTCGTCGCCGCGCTGCAACGCCTCGCCGGTCTCGATCAGGCTGAACGACTTCGAGGTGTAGACGCCCAGCGCTTCCAGCATCGCGGTCGCCAGCACCTCCCGCACGCCGCCCTTCAGCGTGAGCTTGCCGTCGCCGCCGCGCGACCACGGCGTGCGCCCGCTGCCCTTGGTGGCGAGGTCGAGCACGCGGCCGTCGTGCAGGTCGTGCAGTTGCGCGAACAGGAAGCCGCGGCCGTCGCCGAGGTCGGGGTTGTAGCTGCGGAACTGGTGGCCGTGGTAGCGCAATGCCAGCGGCTGCTCGAAGCTGCCCGGCAACGGCTCGAACGCGCCGAAATGGGCGATCCACTCGGCCTCGGTCAGCTCGCCCATCCCGACCCGCGCCGCCCATTCCTGGTTGCGGTAGCGTAGGATGTGCCGCGGGAACCGTGCCGGCTCGACGACATCGTAGAACTCGTCGCCCAGGTCGGCATGGAGGCGTGACGGGCGGTGAGCGTGTGAGAGCGGCATCCGCCTCAGCCCCCGGCCGCGACGTAGCGCCGCGCGAGATCGTCGGCCAGCACTGCCTCGGGGACCATCCGGCTGGCGGCGAGCCATACCTCGCGCACGATCCCGTTGGCGTCGCGTTCACGGCGCACCGGCTCGCCGTGGCTGCGAAAGCCGCCGGCCAGGCTGATGGCGCCGCTATCCGCGCCGGTGATGGTCAACTCGGTTGCCTTATCCAACGGCTGCAGCAAATTGGGCATCGCCACCAGCACCCTGCCGCCCACCGGCACCAAGTCGACCGGCCCCCAGACGTTCCACCACCGCCCGGTCCAGTCGGCCAGCTCGGGTGTCGGAGCGCCGGCGTCGGCGAAGGTCTGCAGGATGTGCAGCACGCCGTCGAGCCACGGGGTCGACAGGCCGTCGGCCGCGTTGGTCAGCACCGACACGCTGATGTCCCGCGCCGGCACCACCGCGGTACGGGTCAGGTAGCCCTGGAACCCGCCGAGATGGCCGAACCACTCCCACCCGTGCAGCGTGCCGCCGATGACGCCGAGGCCGTAGCTGACCGGCCAGGTGGTGTGCCGGTCGCGCCATTGCGGGCGCGCCAGCTCGCGGCGGCTGGCGGCCGACAGCACGCTTTGCCCGGCCGTGGGCGAGAGTTGGCCGAAGAACCGGGCCAAGTCGGCGGCAGTGCTGACGAAGCCGGTGGCGGCGGCCATCGCCCGCGTCGAGGTCTCGCCGGGGAACACCACGCGATGGCCCAGCGGCAGCTTGAGGCTGTGGCCGCGCGCCATGGCGGCATCGGACCCGGAGAACTCGGGCAGCGTCTCGGTCAGCCCGGCGGCATCGACGATCTCGCGTTGCACGTATTGGACGTACGGCTCGCCGGCAATCGCCTCGATCACCAGCCCGGCGAGGCCGAAGCCGTGGTTGGAGTATTTGAAGCGGGTGTTCGGCGTGATCGCCGGCGGCAAGGCCAGGTCGGCGCGCAACTGGCCGGCGTCGGGGAACGGGGCCTCGTCGGACCAGTAGCCGCAGTCCTCGCCGTCGCGGAACAGGCCGGCGCTGTGCGACAGCAACTGCGCCAGCGTCACCTGCGCGACGTCCGGATGCAGCCCCTCGACGTACTGCCCGGCCGGATCGTCGAGCCGCAGCCGCCCCTGCTCGCGCAGCTTCAGCATGGCGGCGGCGGTGAACGTCTTGGAGTGCGACGCCACCCGGAAGCGGTGCCGTGGCGTCAGCGGCTCGTGGCGCGCGAGGTCGGCGTGGCCGAACGCCTGTTCCAGCACCACCTCGCCCCGATGCGCCACCGCCACCGAGCAACCGGGCTGCTCGGATTGGCGCATCTGGTAGGCGAGCCATTGCGGAATGTAGTCCAGGGCGGGGGAGAGCCAGGGGGGCATGGCGTGCTCGCGGTTGCTGACCTGTAGCGTAACGCCGCTCAACCGGTTTCGGCAGCCCTGGAGGGTGTTATGAACTCAATCGGAGGCCGTGGCCTCAAGATGAAGCTAATGGCCGAGTTTGGTGGAAAGCGGTCCGGCCGCTTTCGAGCCAGCAGCTGCAAAAGCGGGCATGGACTCAACGGTTGTGAGGGCAGTGGCCTCAGACTTGACGCATGCCGCCATCGACGCACAACTCAGCCCCGGCGATGAAGCTCGCCTCGTCGCTTAGTAGGAAGAGTGTGGCCGCTGCTACTTCAGCAGGGCGCGCCATGCGGCCAAGTGGGATCGGTGCGATCAACGCGGCACGCCCCTCTTCGGACACGCTCGCCATCATGTCCGTGTCAGTCGGGCCGGGGGCTACAACGTTCACGCGGATGCCGCGCGGCGCCAGTTCTGTGGTCCAAGTGCGCGCGTAGGAGCGCAGCGCAGCCTTCGTCGCGGCATAGGTCCCGTATGGGGAGATGCCGGCCGCATCTGCGATCGATCCAACCAGCACCACGGAACCGCCATCGCCCATTGCGCCCAGCGCTGCTTGCAATCCGAAGACGGGGCCACGGACATTGACTGCGAAATGGCGGTCGAAATGCTCAGGCGTCTCGTTGATCAGGGTCGCCGGTTCCGACATGCCGGCGTTGAGGACCAGAGCGTCAATCCGACCGTGCGCATCTCTCACCGTCGCCACGACGCGCCCTAGGGTCTGTGACTGAATTCTGCGACGCGCAGGTTGATGACCGCTGCGGCGAGATGGGCGAAGCCCATCCAGCTTCGGCGGGTTTTGTCGCGTCGGAGGGCGATGCGGCTCCAGTCTTTCAGC
>JAABUJ010005017.1_pt1 | contig 13545 bp, 16 predicted proteins | sample 5559131 | NCBI WGS metagenome assembly JAABUJ01 (sample SAMN10711875, study PRJNA513366) | rock metagenome | isolation source: Antarctica rocks | place: Antarctica: Victoria Land, Mt New Zealand nord | collected 2016-01-07
ACGAAGCTGGGCTACAAGCAGCCCAAGTGGGTCACGGCTCTCTATGTCACGAACCAGTTTCCGGGCGGGTTCTGGAGCGACCGCGGGTACAACTGGTTTTCCGGCCTCTGAATCCGTAAAGGGCCTGGGAGGCGGCACGACGTCACTTACTAGCATAGGGTCCAGCCCTATTCTATGACGTGTAAATGACGCACACAGTCCGCGATAAGGCAAAGCTGCTGGCGCGCGCGCGCCGCATGAAGGGGCAGATCGAAGCCATCGAACGCTCGCTGGAAACCGAGGCCGGCTGTGAGCAGGTGCTGCATCAGATTGCAGGCGTCCGCGGCGCCATGGCCGGGCTGATGGCCGAGGTGGTCGAGGACCACGTTCGCACGCACCTGGTGGACTCCGACAAGCATCCGGGCGCGCTCGACGCCGAGGCGGTCGCGCAACTGATGGACGTGGTGCGGACCTACTTGAAATGAGGAGCTGACATGGACAGCGCCGCCGTATCCGCACCGCAGGAGCCCGTCGGGCACGCCCACGTCTTCCTCGGAGCAGGTCACGAGCAGGCCGAGTGCCGCACCTGGGCGGTGATCGCCCTGTGCGCGGCGATGATGGTCCTCGAGATCGTCGGCGGCCTGCTGTTCGGCTCCATCGCCCTCGTCGCGGACTGGATGCACATGAGCACGCATGCCGGCGCGCTGCTGTTGGCGGCGCTGGCATACCGATATGCCCGCCGTTACGCGCGGGACGCCAGGTTCAGCTTCGGCACGGGCAAGCTCAGCGACCTGGCCGGGTTTACCAGCGCCGTCGTGCTCGCGATGATTGCCCTGCTGATCGGCTACGAGGCGATCAGCCGCCTGTTCGCACCCGTGCCCATCAGCTTCGTCGAAGCGATCCCGATCGCCGTCCTCGGGCTTGCGGTCAATGTCATCAGTGCCTGGCTGCTGAGCGGCGGCCACCACCACGGACACGGGCATTCGCACGCTCACGGGCACGAGCATGATCACGAAGCGGACCACCGGGTCGAGACGCCCGATGCCGTGCTGCGGCTGAGCGTGTTCGAGGAGGGGGTGCCGCCCGTCTTCCGAGTGCGCGCGGAAGCCGGCCGGACGCCCCCTGCGCAAGTGGTGACAATCGAAACCACCCGACCCGACGGCGCCCGCCAACTGTTCACCATGGCCGATCGCGGCGGATGGCTCGAAAGCATCGAGACGACCCCCGAGCCGCACGCCTTCGCCGCCACCGTGCGCGTCGCCGACCACGCGCACACGGTGGTGTTCGAGGAGCACGAGCATGTCGGCGGCGCCGCTCACCACGACAACAACATGCGGGCGGCGGTCATCCACGTGCTCGCGGATGCCGCCGTCTCGGTCCTCGTCATCGTCGGCCTCCTGCTGGCCCGCGCCTTCGGCTGGCTCTGGATGGACCCGCTTGCCGGCATCGTGGGCGCCCTCGTGATCGCGAGTTGGTCATGGGGCCTGATCCGCGATACCGGCGCCATCCTGCTCGACATGGTGCCCGACCAGCGGATGGCCGACGGCTTACGCCAGGCGATCGAGGCGGAGAGCGACCAGTTGGCCGACCTGCATCTGTGGCGGCTCGGCCCGGGCCATTTGGGCGCGATCGTTTCGGTGATCACAGCCCGGCAGCGCGGCCCCGAGTTCTATCACGCCCGCCTCGCGCGTTTTCCATTAGTCTCCCATCTGACGGTCGAGGTACGTTCGGCCGCCTGAACCCGCAATCCGAACATGGTCGGCTGGCGCTATGGTGTGCGGGCCGACTGTAGGGTGTTGCCCGGCTGGTTATGGAGGGTCCGGTGCAGCTGGGCACAGGCGGCCGGAAGCCCCTCCGTCTGTGACGCGGCACCGGCTTGCGGAACACGGTTGCAACGGTCCAGTTCCTCCTGGAGCGTGGAGGCGGGCGCCCCCTGGCGGTACGTCGATACTCCGGGAGTGCCGTAGCCGAGCAGGCCCGCCTCCCTGCTTGTCGTCGGGCCTGAACAGGCGCCCAAAGCTGGCAAGGCGACAAGAAGCGCCGTCAGGCGTCCGAGCTGGCGAGGGGAGAACGTCAAAATCATTGCATCTTCTCCGATGATCAGTTTGGCCGCGCCCGGCCCTCGAACAAAAATGTGTGCGTCCGAGGGCCGGGCACCCTTGTGGTCGAGAGCGCGTCGAGGCGGAAGCCTGCGTCGCTGAGCAGAACGTCCATGGCGCGGTTCAGGTGGCATCCGCCGGCGAGGCGCGTCCAGAGGGGATCGAGGCGATCTTGCCAGCGTGCGATGCCCGGCTCGGGCGACCGCCCATGCTCGACGAACAGCAGCACGCCGCCGGGGCGCAGCACGCGCCGCACCTCGGCCAGCGCCTGGCGGACGTCTGGGATCGAGCACAACGACCAGGTCGTCACGACGGTGTCGAAGCTGCGGTCATCGAGCGCCAGCGCCTCCGCCGAGCCTTCGACGAGCGTGACCGGCACCCGGCAGCGTCCCCAGCCCGGACCAGCAACGCCGGCGACGGATCGACACCGACCACTTCCGACACATCTGAGCCGTAGAGCGGCAGGTTCAGGCCGGAGCCGAGGCCGATTTCCAACACTCGCCCTTCTGCGGCGCCGGCGACGCGGGTGCGGAACGGAAGCAGCACCTCCTGCCGCATCGCCGCGTGCAGCAGGCAGGGCAGGACGTGGCGGGCATAGAATCCCACCTATCGCTCCGTCAGCGTCTTGGGCAAGGGCATGGCTCGTTCCAGTGCGGCCAAGACCGCCGAAGCTGATAGCAGCTCCGGCAGCGCCTCACCGTCTGGCCGGGCTGGGCCGTAAACGACGTAGAGCGGCACGCCGTAGCGCCCGAAGCTCTGCAGGTAGGCCGTGATCTGCGGCTCCGGCCGGGTCCAGTCGGCGCGCATCGCGACCACGCCAGGGTTCGTAAGCCGGCCTGCGACCGGGTCGCGGTCGAGCACGGCCGCCTCATTGATTTTGCAGGTAAGGCACCAGGCGGCGGTCACGTCCACGAAGACGAGTTTGCCTGCCGCCACGTCGCGCCGGATCCTGGCGGGATCGAAACTCTGCCATTGGATCGCCCGTCCCTCGTTGGATGCGAGTTGCGACGGGGGCGCGGCGGCCAGCTCGGGGATCAGCACGGAAACCGCCACCAGAATCATCGCGGCTCCTTGGGCGACGCGCCGCCACGCGCCCGCGCAACGATCCTGCACGGCCAGAACTGCGAGCAGCGCAACGAGGGCAAAGCCGGCGATCGTCGCGGCCCCGGGGCCGGCCACCTGTGCCAGCACCCACAGGAGCCACAACGCCGTCGCCGCAAGCGCCAATCCGAGCACTCGGCGCAACCAGACCATCCAGGCGCCCGGCCGCGGCAGGAATCGGGTCAATCCGGGCGCCTCGGCGACGGCCAGCAGCGGCGCGGCCATGCCGAGACCGAGGATGGTGAAGATCAGCATGATCTCCGCCGGGCCGCGCGCCAGTGCGAAGCCCACCGCCGTGCCGACGAACGGGGCCGAACAGGAGGTCGCCATCAAGGTCGCGAAGGCGCCGGCGGCGAAGGCGTCCAGCATGGGATTGCGGGGGCGTATGCCGGCGGCAGCGGCGGCGAAGCCGGGCATGCCGATCGGCAGCACTCCCCATAGGCTGGCCGCGAACAAGGTGGTCACCGCCGCCATACCGGCCAGGAACCATGGCTGCTGAAACTGGATGCCCCAGCCGACTGCGGCGCCGGCGAGCTTGAGGCCGGCCAACACCGCGGCGATGATGAGGAAACTGCAAACGACGCCGAAAGCGGTCGCCAGCAGGCCGAACCGCACGCGCCGCCGTTCGGCCCCTGCGTAGCCTGCGACGCCCAGCAGCTTCAGCGAGAGCACCGGGAGGACACACGGCATGACGTTCAGGATCAGGCCGCCCAGCAGTGCTGTGCCAAGGATCGCCACAATCCCGCTCGAGTTCCCGTTCGTGGGTGACGGCCCAAGCATAGGCGTTGCCGAGAACTCGGCCGACCGGACGCCATCCACGACCGTAAAGGTCAGCTGCTTGCCCAGGGCGGTCCGTGCACTCCCGGCCGACAGCGGCAGGACCAGCGACGTGGTCCGTCCGGCGGCACTGTGGAGAACAGAAGGTTTCGGCGGCATTGCTTGCGGCATGCCTTCGACGAACAGGTCCGGTGCCATCAGTGGGCCTGCGTCGCTCGCCAAGGTCACGGCCAGCGAAGGCGTGGCCCCGTCTGGCCCGCTCACGGCCACCGATAGCAGCCGGAGGCCGGCCCTGGACAAGGAGCCGGGCACCTTCGCCGCGGCTTTCGGCGATCAGCGACGCCTCCGGGCCTGGCACCGCCAGCCCGGCCGGTAGCACGAGATCGAGGCTTGCGTGATACGGAATGCAAACCTTTTCGCAGCTCGCGTAATCCACCTCCGCCCGCAGGCGCACGGGCTTGCCTGGATCGGTAACGGTGAGCGCGATCGGCAGGACGACGTGGTCGAGATAGACGATATTCTCCAGCCCCTCGATGGTCAGGCGCCGGGGCGCGGGCCAGGAAATGTCCGCGCTCGCCAGGTTCTCCGATCTGGCCCAGTCGATCGCGGCCGGGAAGCCGGCGTCGCCCGGCGTGCGCCAATACGTGTGCCAGCCCGGGGCGAGCCGCAGCTCCAGCGCAGCATCGAGCCGGGTGCTTGAACCGGTCGCCTCGACCGCCGTGATCAGCCGTGCCGAGCCGCGCGCATCGCCGGCCCAGGGCGTCGCGGCCGCCCAAGCAGCCGGAGCGAGGAACGCGAGCCATGCGGAGACGGCCACGAAGCAAGGAAAGCGACGCATCTCGTGTTCCCGTCAGGTTGACGTCGATGTGCGCGGGACGGACGGCACATTCGTCCCGGCACTGCCATCCGCGCCGTCCTGTTTCGCGCAGCCCCCGCCTCCTTTCATGCAAAGCCCGGCGGCGCACATCGCCGCGCAGGGCAAGAGACTCAATACCGCGGACCCGACACCAAGCGCCTCGAGCCAGGGGCGGCCGAAGGTGCCGGCCGTCAGGAGCAGCGCGACGGCGAGACCGCCGAACACGAGCCGCGGCCGGGCGCGTAACCAACCGAGTGCCGGTTTGCGCTGTCCAGGCAATGCCTGGTTTGGAACGGGAAGTGCCGTCATCGCACCGCTCCCTTCACTGCACGTCGTAGACGATCGACGCGGCGCCCGTCTTGCTGATGGCGAAGATCTGCAGTGGGCCGGACTTCGGGCCCGGCATGCCGGGGGTGCCGGAGGGCATGCCCGGCAGCGTAATCGCGGCCACGTCCGGCCGCTCGCGCAGCAGCTTGCGGATCGTGGACGCCTGGACATGGCCTTCGACCACGTAGCCGTCGACCTGGATCAGGTGGCAGCCCTGAAGCTCATCCGGCACGCCGGCGCGCCGGCTCATCTGGTCGAGATCGTTGGTCGGCTTCACTTCGACATCAAACCCCTCCTGCCGGAGATACTCGGCGTGCCCCTCGCAGCAGCCGCATTGCGGGTTCTTAAACAGCACCGCCCGCGTGCCGGCGGCGAGCGCGGGGAAGGGGAGCGCCATCGCGGCTAGGACGGCGCCAAGGCGGCGGCGGGTGAAATTGTTCATGGTCGGTCTCCTGTCAGTTGATGGGGTCAGGCAACGCGCAGCACGGTCATCAACCCGGCTGTCTGGTGGTCCATGACGTGGCAGTGCAGCATCCAGTCGCCGGGGTTGTCGGCGACGAAGGCGACGTCCACGACCTCGCGCGGAGCGACGAGCACCGTGTCGCCCCAGACCTGGTGCGGCACCGGCGCGCCATTGCGGGCGAGAACCTTGAAGCTGTGCCCGTGCAGGTGCATCGGGTGCCACCAGGCGGTCTCGTTGCGGAAAACGAGCCGGGTCGTCCGGCCTCGGGTCAAGGTCAGCATCGGCGGCATGCCGTCCGGGCTGTCGCCGGTCATGGAGGCGCCGTTCATGGCCCAGAGCGCGCCGCCCCGGCCCATGGCGCCCATCATGCCGCCGCCCATCATGCCCCCACTTCTCATTCCCATGCCGCTCATCCCGCCGCCTTGCAGCGCCATCTCGTGGCGTTCGGCGGTGGCCAGGTCGGGCTCGGGCAATGGGTTTCGCGGCAGGCGCACCGGGGCATCGCTTGGATGCTTCCGGATCGGGGCGCCGGGGTCGTATTCCAGTTCGGTCAGAGTGTAGTTCATCCGATCGCCGTAGAAATCGTCGGTGACGCGGTAGCGCCGTCCGGGATCGCCCTGCATGTCGATGACGATGTCGGCGCGCATCGCGGCGCCCAGCAGGATGCGGCCGTCGGCCGGCTCGTGCGGGTCGCAAGGCTGGCCGTCATAGGCCACGACCACCGGCCGGTGCCCCTCGAACCGCAGCGCCATGGTGCGCGCGACGCTCATGTTGGCGAGCCGCAGCCGGACCCGCTCGCCGGCCCGGACGGCCACACGATCGGGGACCCGGCCGTCGATGGTGACCACGTTGCCGATCCGGCCGGCCATCATCGCGCTCATGCGGTTGCCGAAGCCCGGCGCGATCTGCGCGTCCTCGGTCAACTGCCAATCCGAGAGCGGCCAAACCAACTCGCGATCAAACGGCGGCGGTTCCGCTTCATCGACGATTAGCACGCCCGCGAGGCCGCGGCCGATCTGCTCCAGGCCGTTGGCGTGCGGATGATACCAGAACGTGCCGGCATCCTGCGGCGTGAAGGCATAGGTGAATTGCCCGCCCGGGCGGATCGGCGGTTGGGTCAGCCCCGGCACCCCGTCCATGGCGTTCGGCAGGCGCATACCGTGCCAATGCACCGTCGTGTCCTCTGCGAGGCCGTTCTCGACCAGCGCCTGGAACGGCACGCCCTGGCGCACCCGCCGGACGGGGCCAGGCACCGTGCCGTCATAGGTCCACATAAGTGTTTCGGGGTGCCCGGCGCCTGCGAGCGGCACGCGCGCCGGTCGGACGTGGAGCCGGGTCGCGTCCGGCACCGCCGGACCGGCCAACGTCGGCCGTTGGGCGATGGAGGACAGCGCGGCGGCCCCTCCCCACAGGGCGAAACTCCGGCGGCCGATCGCCGGCACGGATAAACTGTGAGTCGTGGTCATGATCTGCCCGATCGTTCTGCGGATGGCGCTTCGGCAAGCCCGGGAAACTCATGCGCCCGGGCAACCGTCTCCTGCCGCCGATCGGCCTGGGCAGACGACGGCTATACGGAGTTGAGCGTTCTCGGCGGGAACGGGTCGGGCGGCAGCGTCGCGCCGATAACCTGCTGCGGGCGGGCAGGAGGGAATGTAATAGCTCGCGTGACCTGCGCACCGCGCAACACCGGACTGGCGGTCACGATCGCTACCGCGGCACACAGCGCAAGCCCACACGTCAGCGCTTTGGCTGAATGGTCGTTGCAGTCCGACTTTGGTCCGCGCAGGGTTTGCTCGGCCGCGCAAGGCGCCATCGCGGCGACCTGACCCTGGGCGGCGGCCAATGTCGGCATCACCGTCGCGAACAGAAAGGCCAGCCCTGCAAAGGCATACCAAAACCGGCCGTGGGGCAGCGCGGACATGAGGGGAGGATAGATCACTGTCCCGTCTTCAGCAATTCGGCGATTCATCCACGCCACAGATACTTTGCCAGTGCCGCGATCAGAAGGACCAGCACAATGAGGGCAAGCAGCCAAACAAGGCCCATGCCCGCCATCATACTGGCCATACTTCCGCCCATCCCATTCATCATCGTTCGACCTCGCTGAGGAGCGAGGCCAGGGCCGGAGGGCTCTGGTCCGCAATGCCGTTACGACCTGCAGCTTGGGCACCCGAACTCGGTCGGTCTCCCCTCGGGGCACGGTCGGCGAGGTCGTCGATGATCGGGCAGTCCGGCCGCTGGTCGCCGCGGCAATGCGTCGCCAGGTGCTCGAGCGACCGCGCCATCGCCTCGAGTTCCGCCATCTTGCGGCGCAACTCGGCGACGGTATCCAGCGCGATCCGCTTCACGTCCTGGCTGGTCCGCGAGCGGTCCTGCCACAAGGCCAGCAACCGGCGGATCGCGTCGAGCGGAAAGCCCAGGTCGCGGGCCCGGTGGACGAATTGCAGCGTGTGCACGTCTCTGTCGTCGTAGGTGCGATACCCGGCTTCGCTCCGCCCGGCGGCGCGGATCAGGCCGATACGCTCGTAGTAGCGAATCATCTTGGCCGACACGCCCGACGACTTGGCAGCCTCGCCGATGTTCATCGTACATCCTCCCGGGAGCGCCAGCGGCGCAGCAGGAGAGCGTTGGAGACGACGCTGACGCTGCTGAGCGCCATCGCCGCGCCCGCCACCACCGGGCTGAGCAACCCGAACGCGGCGAGCGGAATGCCGATCAGGTTATAAGCGAACGCCCAGAACAAGCCCTGCCTGATTTTGCTGTAGGTACGGCGCGACACGTCGAGCGCGGCGGGCACGAGCAGCGGGTCGCCGCGCATGAGCGTGATCCCGGCGGCGCTCATCGCCACATCGGTCCCGGTTGCCATCGCGATCCCGACGTCGGCCGCGGCCAGCGCCGGGGCGTCGTTGACGCCGTCGCCGACCATTGCGACGACGTCGCCATTGCCCCGCAGCCGCGTAACCGCGTCGGCCTTGCCGTCCGGCAGCACCTCGGCGACGACCTCGTCGATGCCGAGCGCCCGGGCCGCAGCATCAGCCGCGCCCTGCCCGTCGCCGGTCAGCATGACGGTGCGCACACCCTGGCGCTGCAGCCCGGCCACCGCCGCCTGCGCCGACGGTTTGACCGCATCGCCAAACGCAACCAGGCCGATGGTGCGCTGCTCAGGCGCGGTTTCCCCAAGCCAGGAGACGGTGCGACCTGACGCGGCGAGCGCCTCCGCCTGCAGCGCCAGCTCTCCCATCGCCAGCCCGCTCTCTTCCAGCAGCCGCCGGCTGCCCATCACCAGGCTGCGGCCTGCGACCGCGGCCGACACGCCCCGGCCGGGGAGGGCGCGGAACTTGTCCGCTCTCTCCCCGGTGGCCCCGTCCGCCTCCGCCCGGCGCCGCAACGCCGCCGCCAACGGATGCTCGCTGCCGGCCTGCAACGCGTTCGCCTGCCGGAGCATCGCGAGCACGTCGATGCCTTGGGCCGGCACGATGTCGCTGACCTCCGGGCGGCCCTCGGTCAGCGTGCCGGTCTTATCGAACGCGACGGTCGTGACCGCGTGCGCCCGCTCGAGCGCCTCGGCGTCCTTGATCAGGATGCCGTGCCGGGCCGCGGCGCCGGTGCCGACCATGATCGCGGTCGGCGTGGCGAGCCCCAGCGCGCAGGGGCAGGCGATGACCATCACCGCGACGGCGTTGAGCAGCGCCGGCACCGGGTCACCGGTCGCCGCCCACCAGCCAATGAAGGTCAGCAGCGCGATGCCGAGCACGACGGGGACGAACACGGCGCTGACCCGGTCCACCAGCCGCTGGATCGGCGCCTTGGACGCCTGCGCGCCCTCGACCAGCCGCACGATCCGGGCGAGCGTCGTCTCCGCGCCGACCGCCGTCGTCGCGACCACCAGCAGTCCGTCCGCATTGATCGAGCCGCCGGTGACCCGGCTGCCCGGCGCCTTCTCGACCGGTAGGCTCTCGCCGGTGAGCATGCTCTCGTCCACGCTGCCGCCGCCCTCGACGACTTCGCCATCGACGGGGATGCGCTCGCCGGGCCGCACCACGACCACGTCGCCGACCGCGATCTGCGCCAACGGGATTTCGCGCTCGGCCCCGTCCCGGCGCACCCGCGCCGTGTCGGGGCGGAGCCGCGTCAGCGCGTGGATGGCGGCGGCAGTCTGGCCCTTGGCCCGCGCCTCCAGCCACTTGCCCAGCAGGATGAAGGTGACGATCAACGCCGAACTCTCGAAATACAGCGCCGGCTCCTGTCCCGCAGGGGTGGTCAGCAACTCGAACACGCTAAGGCCCCAGGCGGCCGACGTGCCGAGCGCCACCAGCAGGTCCATGTTGCCGGCCCCGGCGCGCACTGCCTTCCAGCCGGCGACGTAGAACCGCCAACCCAGCCAGAACTGCACCGGCGTCGCCAGCGCGAACTGCACCCAGCCGGGCAGCATCCAGGGCAGGCCAGCGAGATGTCCGGCCATGCCGGCGAGCAGCGGCGCCGACAGACAGGCGGCGATCACGACGTGCAGCTTCTCGCGGCGCCGGGCCGGGGACGGCGTGCCTTCCCCGGCGCCCGCTTCGGTCACCGGCGCCGCCTGATACCCCGCCTTGTCGACGGCCTCGGCAAGCTGCTCGACGCTGACGCCGGCAGCCGCCGTGACGCGGGCGCGCTCGGTCGCGAGATTGACCTCGGCCCCGACCACGCCCGGCACGCGCTTCAGCGCCCGCTCGACCCGGCCGACGCACGACGCGCAGGTCATGCCGCTCACGCTCAGGTCGAGGACCTGCGTCGCTGCCGCATAGCCGGCCCGGCCGACGGCCTCGACCAGCGCCGCCGCGGTGCCGGGCTGGCCATCGTAGGCGACCCTCGCCCGCTCCGTCGCCAGGTTGACCGAGACGGCCGACACGCCAGGAACCTGCCCGAGCGCCTTCTCGACCCGGCGCACGCAGGAGGCGCAAGTCATGCCTTCAATGCCGAGATCCATATCGGCCGTGGCCTCGTCCGAGGCGTTTGCGGCCGTCGGGGCCGAAATCACCGTATCCATGCCTGTCCCCTTATGCGCGGAGCGCTCCGGGACCTCACATGGGTCTTACCAACGTGGGAAGGTCAAGGGGGCGCGACGGACATTGGCGTGGTCGGTTTCACGTTCGCTAGAGAACCGTGCCGGCCGCGCTGGGACGTCTTGACCTGCCAAGCTGGGAAGCACCCAGCCTATGGCGAGCAAGATAAGGAGCAGGCGGATGCTGCAACTGAAGGTTTCCGGTATGACGTGCGGCCATTGCGTCTCCGCCGTCACTCGGGCGGCCAGCGAGGTCGCAGGCGTCAAGGACGTGAAGGTGGACCTGGACCATGGTCTGGTCACGGTGGACGGCAACCCGAACCCGGCGGCGATACGCGAGGCGATCGAGGCCGAGGGCTATCAGGTTCAAGCATAGGGCGCTCCGTCGCGCGCCTGTGAGGCAACCTTCCCCCGTAGGCAGGGTGTTCGCAGGTTCGTGGAAACGTTGGAGGTGACCGCGATGCAACACCAATCCCCCAAGATGCAGTCCTGCATCGAAGAATGCCTACGCTGCTACTCGACCTGCCTGGGCATGCTGATGAACCACTGCCTGACCGCAGGCGGCAAGCATCTCGAACCCGAGCACGTCCGGATCATGCAGGCCTGCGCCGAGATGTGCCGCACGTCGGCCGCGATGATGCTGATCGGCACGGAGCACCACAAACACACGTGCCGCGAGTGCGCCGAAATCTGTGAAGCCTGCGCGACGAGCTGCGAACAGGTCGGCGATATGGACGAGTGCGTCCAGCAGTGCCGCCGTTGCGCGGAGAGCTGCAAGAGCATGGCAGCGTAAGAGGTGGCGGCACTCGTCCGGAGCCAGGCCGAATGATCCCGGCCTGGCTTCATTCGCTCTCGATCGCCTTCCTGCTGCTCGGGCTCGTGTGTGCGGTCGCGATCGCCGCCGACCTGGTCCGCCACAAGCAGCACATGTGGATCATGAACGTCGCGTGGCCGGTGACGGCCCTATTCGGCACGGTCTGGATCGTGTGGCAGTACTTTACCTATGGGCGGCTGGCAGAGGACGCGCGGGCGAAGGCCGCCATGGCTCGCGACGAGGAGATGCCGAGCAAGAAGCTCACGCCATTTCCCGTGATGGTCGGCAACGGCGCGCTCCACTGCGGCAGCGGCTGTACGCTGGGCGACATCGTGGCGGAATGGCTGGTTTTTGCGGTGCCCGCGATTGCGGTGTGGTTCGGCTGGCATAGCCTGTTCAGCGAAAAGATCTTTGCCGCCTGGTTGGTGGACTACCTGTTTGCCTACGTCTTCGGCATCGTGTTCCAGTATTTCACGATCGCTCCGATGCGAAACCTGGGCTTTGCCGAGCGGATCTGGGCGGCGATCAAGGCCGACACCCTTTCGCTCACCGCGTGGCAGGTCGGCATGTACGGGTTCATGGCCTTCGCCTACTTCTACCTGCTCGGATCGCTTGTGGGGACCAAGCTCGAGGTCGACACCGTCGAGTTCTGGTTCATGATGCAGATCGCCATGATCTGCGGCTTCTTGACGGCCTATCCGGTCAACTGGTGGCTGATCCGGACAGGCCTGAAGGAAAAGATGTGATATGGACCGTGTCTGACGCTCGCATCCGCAATAGTCTGTCAATAGAACGCTCCCGCTCCCGATGAGTAAGGCTGCGGCGCCTTCCGCGGAATCACGTCAATCTCTCAGCGAGCGCACCGAGACCGCGATACGCGACGTTCTGGAGGGCAGACGCCAGGGCGCTAGCTCCGCTCTGCTATTTGCAGGACCGGCGGTGATCGCCTCGATCGCCTACATGGATCCTGGTAATTTCGCGACCAATATCCAGGCCGGATCGCAGTTCGTCTATTCCCTGCTCTGGGTCGTGGTGCTGGCCAACCTGGTCGCGATGCTGTTTCAGGCACTGTCAGCCAAGCTCGGCATCATCACTGGGCGAAACTTGGCCGAACTATGCCGCGACCGGTTTTCGCGACCCGTGTGCTACTTCATGTGGAGTGTCAGCGAATTGGCAGCCATGGCCACGGATCTGGCCGAGTTCTTGGGCGGCGCGATCGGGTTGTCACTGCTGTTCGATATGCCCCTGCTGGCAGGGATGGCGGTGACCGCCATGATCACATACGCTATCCTCCTGTTTGATCGCCGGGGCTTCCGACCAATGGAGTTGGCCATCGGCGGCTTCGTTTCGGTGATTGGGCTGTGCTACCTGGTCGAGTTGATGGTTGCCCCGATTGCGTGGGGCCAGGTTGGCCTCGGCGTCCTCACCCCATCTCTACCCAGTACCTCCGCATTGATCGTTTCAGTCGGAATCATCGGCGCCACCGTAATGCCGCACGCGGTATACCTGCACTCCGGCCTGACCCAACATCGGGTAAGCGGCGCAGATGCGCAGCAACTCCGCATGCTCCTCCGCTTCTCCAATCGGGAGTGTACCGTCGCTTTGGCTTTGGCCGGGGCTGTCAACATGGCCATGGTGATGATGGCCGCAGCTGCGTTTCATGCTGGCCATGGCGATGTTGCGGATATCGAGGCAGCCTATCGCACGCTCACGCCACTGCTTGGCGTCGCTGCGGCGAGCGTATTTCTGCTCTCATTAATGGCGTCCGGCATCTCCTCTTCGGTCGTGGGCACGATGGCCGGTCAGATGATCATGCAGGGTTTTGTGGGTTTTCGCATACCGATTTGGATCCGGCGTTTGGTGACAATGACGCCGGCGTTCGTCGTCGTCGCCCTGGGGATCGACGCACCCGCGCCCTAGTTCTCAGCCAAGTGTTGCTCTCGTTCGCACTGCCGATTCCCAGTATCCATCCGGTGAAGGCCGCGGATTAGATGGATAGCTTCTGCTTGGTGGTCGGTTTGCGGGTCCATGCCTTGGCAAGTGCCGCGACATCGTCGGCAAGCGCCTCGACATTGACAGCAGCGGGAT
>JAABUJ010005021.1_pt1 | contig 13542 bp, 10 predicted proteins | sample 5559131 | NCBI WGS metagenome assembly JAABUJ01 (sample SAMN10711875, study PRJNA513366) | rock metagenome | isolation source: Antarctica rocks | place: Antarctica: Victoria Land, Mt New Zealand nord | collected 2016-01-07
CGCCGTTGCCCGCCCTCGCCCAGGTCACGCACCGCCCGCGCCATGAACACCCGGCGTGCGCTTCCCTTGAGGGTGCAGGCGGTCTCGTTCAAGAACACCTTGAGCTCGTCCGTCAGTTCCATTGCTTTTTCTCCTCGTGCGGCGACGTCTGGCATCGCCAAGTGAGGAAAGTATACACGTCATGGGATATGGTAGTTTTTCGGCGTCCCTAAGATCCGGTTTAGGAGGATGCTGCTGGCGAACCTCGATGGAGCCTCGTCGGCGAGGCGGTAGCAGGTGTGACCACACGCAGTCTGACGCGCTTGAAACTCGTGACGCAGGGTTCGCCAGCAGCATCATGACAACTGGCACATGCATCATCACCCGGCACTGTAGAATTCAGGGCGTTCCCGGCGTCATCGGTGACGCACGGCACTCGCCGCTCCGTAGAAATCATCGCACCTGGCGCGGTCCGGCAACGCGGGCCGGACCAGGAAAGCCCGAGTTCCCGAGAGCCGCGCTGTAGAGAGGGTTGACCGTCCGCCTGGTCTGCAGCCGATGGGCTTTCTCGACCGGCGCTGTGACGGTTGTGCCGTCGCGTAGAATAGGGCGTATGCCGGACGCACAAGCCGAGCGCTATGGGTGGAAACACCCCACCTGTCAAGCGCGCGACCATGGCCGTGCGATCGCCCGGGATGGACGTGACGCCGTGCCGCGGTAACCACGGCGACCACGGCAAAGGCGGTGGAGTTGGCGACGGCCATCGTCGCCACGGTGACCCGCGACGTGCGACGGAGGGGCTGTCATGGCATGGAGCCGTGAGGCGCCGGGGAAACGACCTGAAAGTGAGGGCGAGATAGAAACGGAGCACGGCCTGTCCATCCTCGTCGTCGGCGAAGGTCACGGGTTCGGCGACATACCGGCCTTCGAGTACGCGCGCAATCTCGTCGCCGCGCAGCCGGATTGGCGCGTGATCGGATCGCGCTTGGGAGGCGCGCCACACGGTGTCAGCCAGGAGACACTCCCTGGCATCGCGGGGCTGCCCAACCTTCGCCTGCTGGACAACGTGGATGCGACGCGCTTGGTCGAGGGGGCGATCACCGGCCGGGAGACCTACGACCGCATCGTCTTCCACAACCCTCATATCGAAGAGGGCGATGCGCTCACGCGGGCGCGGGCGACCGGCGGGCTCATCGACGGGTTCGTGCGGTCGGCCAGGGCGCTCCTCACGCCGGGAGGGTTCGCGCGCGTCACCATCAATCCACAATTCGTGCGCCAATTCACTGCGGTGAGCGGGGCGATCGCGCGGGCGGGCGGCCGACTGGTGGGGCGGTTCGGGGACGATCCGGAGCTGTACGCGCCGTTCACGCCGCTGCGCACGCAGGGCGGGCTCATCCGGCTCCCGGGTGACGAGCCTGCGGGGATCGGCCTGGCGGCGTACAATTTCCATAGAGGGTCGGCTTTAACATAACATGGATGTCGCTGTGGCCGCACGGGCGTTGAGTGTGCGGACGCGCTGGAGGGCGTGGACGTTGATGGCGATGTAGGTGAGGGTGTCGAGGGTGCGGACGGAGCGGCTGTTGCGCACTTTGGGGCGCTCGATGCCGAGGGCTTTGGCTTGGGAGTTGATACGCTCGGTGGACGTGCGCTGGCGATAGATGTCTTTGTAGGCGGCGGAGTCGCGGTCGAGCAGGACGCGCAGGAGGCCACCGGCCTCGACGTTGATATATTTGACGCAACCCGGTCCTTTGATGAACTGCTCATGGTCACACGGTTGGGCGGTCGGATGCGGATGGAGCAGGGGGCAGCGGAACTCTTGGGCGCGATAGCCGTCGGTGTGGTCGAACGGAGAGGCGGGGCTCATGGGCAGCCCTGTGGGGCAGAGCGGTGTGCCGTCGGGCAGGCGCTGGGGCGTGGGATGGCCGCGCGTGTTGAGCGGAATGGCGGCGATGCCGCCCTGGTCGGCGCAGGTTTGATAGATGTGCCAGGCGTCGAAGGCGGCATCGGCCGTGACGTTGGCGGGTCGGAACCCTAGGGTAGCGACCGCGCGCGCGTAGAGGGGGTGATAGTAAGTGGAGTCCACCTCGTTGAACGGTTGGGTGTACTCGGCGAGGACCACATCGCCGTAAGCGGGGTCGGTCGCGGCGACCACGCCGCTGCCGTAGCCCCACACATACTCTTTGCGCTGCACCGCCGTGCCGTCTGCCCGGACCTGGTTGCTGCTCGTCTTGACACCCAAACGGCAGTCCGGATCACCTGGTGGCTGGCGCTCCGGGTTGTAGCGGGCGGGGACGTAGGCTTTGGGGTTGTTCTGCTCCACCCAGGCGTACAGATGCTTGACGTCGACCGCGACCGTTGCCCCGAGACCGGGGATCTCGGCTTGCAGGGCGTGGACGGTCCCGTGCAGTAACGCCTGGAGCAGCGCGTTATCCAGATGCTGCTGCCAGTGGCGCAACCAGCGGTCGCACCGGACCGTGCGTTCCACGTCGAAGCCGTAGGGTTGCGTCGCGTCGCGCAGGGGATGGAAACCGATCTCTAGCACGAGGAGGGGATGCTCGACCAGGAAAGACCGGACCTGTGTGATGTACTCCTTGTGCTCACACAGCTTGATCAGCAACGCCTTGACGTAGGCAGACGTGGGATGCGGCACCCGCCCGGGTCGCGGGCGCGTCGCGCCGCGTTCCGGAATGGCCGCCCAGTCGAGGTGGGCGAAGAAGGCGCGGTAGCGCCGCACGACGGGATCGTGGTCCAGCAGCACAGCGAGCGCGCCCTGGTCCCACGCCGCACAGACAGCTATCATAGCAGCAGGCTCCTTGGCAGAGGCAGTGGGTGGTTTCTCTGACTCTGCCGGGGAGCCGCGCTGCTGTCAAATCGCTATATTATGTTAAAGCCGACCCTCTCCATAGAGAGTGAAACGGGAGGATATCATGGACGACCGGTCACGGGACCGCATCATCGGCGCCGGCAGGGAGATAGGCCGGCTGCCCCACGCCTTCGTCGACCGCGGCATCGGCCAGGGGCATCAGGCCATCATCGACCACCTGGACCCCTTGCCTGCGACGGCGGAGCGGGCGCTCACGGCGCAGCCTCGCTACGCTCCGCTCGCGCAGGAGACGCCCGCGCAGCGGGCCGACCGCGTCATCGCCGACATAGCGGCCTACCTGTCCGAACTGGACGCCTGGTTGGCGCCGCAGCAGCTGCCGGAGGACTACCAATTCTTCATCGCGTACTACGGCGGTCTCGCCATCGACGACCCGTCGTACTACTTCGACATCTTTGGGTACGGCCCCAAGGCCGCTGCCCAGTACGATATCCCCATGGATGGCGACCAGAGCCTCTACGAGCACGGCTGGCTCGCCATCGGCATGCTATCGCTGAAGGATGACGGCCAGCCCCACGACGGCCATCTCATCCACTTCGTCATCGATCTCGCCGGAGATGTCTGTCGGGGCTGCGTGATCGCCATCCCGACCTGGGGCTGCTACGAGAGTATCCGCGATCCCCGTGTCATCCTGCGCGATATGCACGCGCACAAGGAATGCTGGACGAGGGTCGCCGACTCATTCACCGACTGGCTGGAGATGGCCGCTCGGACGCACGGCGCCTTCGACTACACGCGGAGCAAAACGGCGGCGTTGGCGTAATGCCTGCTCCTCATGGGGCGAGAGCCGGCGGAGGTATGCGACGCCTGCGCCTCCGCTGGCGCACATTTTCTGGCTGTCGACGACCGTCCCGTCCGCGAGATGTCGCTTGTGCGATCCCCGTCGTCAAGGCGGAGGCGGCGAGCGCGACGCCAACGACGATGCGACGGACGCCGAGATGGCCCTGGTCGCCCCCGACGCGGCGGGGCTACGCCTGGCTATTGCCGAGATACCGACCGGGGAGTTCTACCACAACGTCCTGCCGTACCTCGATGAGGCGATCCACTACGCGGAGCCCTGGGGCGACTGGGGAAGCTCCCCGCATTATCGTGGTGATGACGACGGCTACGGGTTCATGGAGAATCTGGCACAGTATCTGGAGGTGGGGAAGGTTCCCGATCAACCCGATCTAGCGGGCGACGAAACTGGCGATGCTCCGTCGGATCCGAACGATGCGCCGCCGTGGCTGTACGACCTCGACCCCGACCCCCTCCGCGGGCCCAACCGGCAACAGCTCACAGTACGGATAGTGCCGGCTGGAGGCATGACGTCGCAACTCCGCTCGGACCTACTGGTCTTCCTCAAAGAGCACGGCTGCTACGTCGAGGCCGGAGACCCGCGCGTCATCGAGGCGGTGTACTCATCCAGCGCCGTTTCACAGCAGGGCAAGGCAACCTTCAAACGGCTGATGTCGACACTTAATCGGTGGCCATCGAAGGGGTACATTGCCTGGACGGCCTCGCGCGTCACCTCGCCCCAGGCAGGACCCAGGGACAGGAACAAAAGGAGGCAGAGGAAACGCTGACGACTACAAAGGATAACTCGAGACTGACGTAGGCTGCGTGAGCGACCGCCGGACGCGGCCAGTCGCCCACAGCGCGTCCGGGCCTCGCTACAACAGTGCCGGGGAAATCCCCACCAAGCGCTGCGCCACTGCCACAAAATGACACGACTTTGGCGGTTACGGTGTTCTTCTGCGGCAGGTTTTAAGCGGCAACGTGGCGCCGATCCTATCTCCCCAAATCATTGGAAACCGTCTACGGCTGCGATCTTCTCGCATGATCATCGTTCCACGACGCGTGTTCGACGACGAGCCGGGATGATCGCCTGAACGGATGTTCAGCTTCGTTGAAGGAACGTCGTCGACCACATGTCGGCGGCCCCGAACGCGATGCAGGCGGGGCGCAACAGCGCGTGCGTCGAAGATCGCGCTGTCCTACGTCGAGCGCGGCGTGGCGCGGGTCGAGGCGATGGCGCATCGCCTGACCGCGGCCTGAGACGCCCCCCTTGTCGAGCGCCGCAGCCCGCCCGACACGCTACCGACAGACACGCCCGGGATACGAGTAGATAAACGAATGCTCTTCGCTCTAGGGGGAGTTACACTGACGACATCATGAGAGGACCAAGGTCAATGATCGAATCCATCACGGCCACCGGCCAGCAAGGTGCGGATTGGACGTCCCACATCACCGCGATCGTTGCGGGGGCCATGACCGACGCGGTCGAGGTCAAGGCCCTGCTCGCGGCCTGCGACATCGCCTACTACACGCGGGACGCGCCGCTCGTGCCCGACGCCCAGTACGACCGCCTGACCGAGATAGCGCGCGCCCTGACGGGCGAGCGGCATCAAGAGTTGGGCGAGATCGGCGTCGAGCTCGTTTCCGTGCCCCACGCCCATCCGATCCTGTCGTTGCAGAAAGCCTACACGCTCGACGAGATCCTGGCGTTCAAGGTGTCGGCCGCGCGCGGGGCGGGGCGCGATGATGATGGCGCGGCCCTGTGCCTGCTCATCGAGCCCAAGATCGACGGATTGACGCTCGTCCTGGAATATCGCGACGGCGCGCTGGCGCGGGCGCTCACGCGGGGCAATGGACGCGTCGGCGAGGACGTGACGCACAACGCCCGCGGCCTCGCCGGCATTCCTCAGCGCATCGCGTCGCAGGGCACGACGTTCGTGCGCGGCGAGGCTTTCCTGCCGCTCTCGCGGTTCGCAGCCCTGCGCGCCGCTGGCGAGGATGTAGCGACCCCACGCAATACGGCGGCCGGCGATCTCCGGCGCAAGAGCGCGGGCGCGGAGCCGTCGCGCGCCCAGGCGCATGGCGTCTCCTTCCTCGCGTACCAGATCGAAGGCGACGGGGCGCGGGATCTGGTGACACAAGACGAGATACGCGCATGTCTCACCGACTGGGGTTTCCTGCCCTTGGAGTATCGTCAGGTCGTGGGCGGCCCATTCGCGGAAGAGTCCCTGGACGAGCCGATGAGCCCGCTCGGGGTGGCCGCGGCCGATCTCATGGAGAGCCTGGAGGCGGCCGACTTCGCCATGGACGGCCTGGTGTTCAAGATCGCCGATCGCGCGATCCAGCGCCGCCTCGGGGCAACGGAGAAGACGCCCCGCTGGGCGATCGCCTTCAAGATGCTCGGCGCGGAGTACACGACGACGGTGCGCGCGGTGCAGTGGCAGGTGGGGCGCGTGGGCGCCGTCACGCCAGTCCTCGTCTGCGATCCTATCGAAATGGACGGCGTCGTGATCCGCCACTACTCTGCGCACCACGCGCAGTTCTATCAAGAATTGGGCGCGGCCGTCGGCAGCCGCATCCGGGTCACGCGCGCCGGTGACGTCATCCCCAAGGTGTTGGGTCTGGTCGAGGGCGAGGCGCGCCACGCCGACCTGGCGCCCCCCACCCGGTGCCCGAGTTGCGACAGCCCGCTCACGCTGCGCAACGGCAAGGTGCTGGAATGCCGTAACGCCGCCTGCCCGCCCAAGGCGCGCAAGGCGCTCGATCACTGGGCAGCGCGCGACAACATGGACATCGCGGGGCTGGGGTCAGAGATCATCGAGGCGCTGCTCGGCGGCGGCGTGGTCGCCTCGCCCGCCGACCTCTACGCGCTGTCCATCGAGGACTTGGCCAACCTCGTGCTCGCGAACGGCCAACTCTACGGAGCCACGCGCGCCCAGAAGCTGCATGACCAGATCGCGGCGACGCGCAGCAAGCCCTTCAACGTGCTCCTGCACGCCCTGGGCGCGCCCGGCGTGGGCTACCCTGAGTGCCGGGCCATCGCGGGGGCCTACAGCCTCTCCAACCTACTCGGGCTCGCGCGAGAGGGGGCGCTCGCCGCGGCGATCTGCGATTTGCACGGCGTCGGCCCCGCCACGGCGGCCTCGCTGCAATTCTTCCTCGCCGACAACGCGGCCTGGATCACCGCCCTGGCCGCGCAGGGCGTGCAGGTCGAGAAAGAGGCGGCCCCGGCGGCGGTCGATGGGCCGCTTTCGGGCCTGAGCTTCGTCGTCACCGGCGTCCTGGATATGGGAAGCCGCGAGGACGCCGAGGCCCTGATCCGCCAGCACGGTGGGACCGTCTCGGGGGCCGTGAGCGCCAAGACATCGTACCTCGTCGCGGGCGCGAAGCCGGGCGGGAGTAAGATGACGGCCGCGCGCAAGCACGGCGCCACAATCCTCGACGAGCAGGGCTTGCGCGCCCTGCTGTCCTAGCGTCGTTCGCGGCAGCTTCCCGCTACCCCGCAGCCACGCGGCCGTAGGGCGGGCGCGATGGCCCCATCGACCCTGTTGCTCTTTTGTCGCGCGGGCGATGGTCGCCCTATGTCTCGCCCTGCCTGTCCATGCACGCGGAAAAGAGCCAGACAGCCCGCTTCAGGCGTGGGAGGCGTCGGGTGTGGCGTGGATACAATGCCTCGATGAGGAGAGGCATCGCTGACCAACGACAACATTGGCGTTGCGTCCCGGTAGCTGACTTTGCACACGCCCTACACGAAGCGGCACATGCCGCGCTACCCGCGTCCGGCGCTCACGCCAGGGGAGCGTAGCGCGGCCATTAGATTGCACCACGCGGAAAGGCGCGAGGCCCGTCATCGCTAGCGATGACGGGCCTCGCGCCTTTCCGCATCTACGGTCGAGCCACCTATCACGAAGGGATTTTCATTCATGACTGCGCTTCCATCGTCCGTCGTCTTTTTGCTCGTCCGTTCCGCCCCCGCTATCGTCGACCTGGCCCATCGGCGCGGCGGTCGGGACATGGATGCCATCCGCGTGGACCTCGAAACAGAGGGGCTCGCTCTCTCATATATGCGTGCCTCGGAGGGGAGAAGGGCGACATTGTTCACCATCCCCACGGAGCACACGGCGAGTGAGCGCACGGTGCTTCTTTTCATCGATCGCTGGATCACCCAACAGGAGGATTTACCCGCGATGCACACCTGGGCACCTACTGGTGAAACGGCGATGGCCGCCACGCGGATGGTGCCTGCGGCCACATCACTCTCACCCTCGGCGACGACGATGGGCCACGCTCAACGGGATCGCTCGGTCTGGCCCTCACAGACATCGGAGCAAGATATCCAGCTGGGCCGACCGAGCGATCCGTCCCAGGCCGACCGCATCCTGCGGCGGCAGATCGCGATACCAACGCGGGAGCTTGATGCGACGGACCCGGCGACGCCGGGACTCGCGACGGACTCGGCGGCGACAGACGCCTGGGTGGCCGCGCCGCGGCCGATCTCTGCCGATGGGGGCGACATGGACGCGGCGGTGCGCCTGCTCCGCGAGAGTGGAATGGTGCGCGCACGAATCGGCGCGGATCGTCGCCGGGTGGGTGAGCGCGACACGCGGCGCACACAGTCAGCCGCCCCGCGCTTCCGGCGTCGTGTCGTCGGCGACCACCTCGAGTACGAACCGTCAGCGTAACGGCCGGCGCCCACCCCAACGTCCCGATCCTCAACAGTTCAGGAAGGAGGGCGCGTGCTCCTCACCCGCATGGCGGGTGAGGAGCACGCGCATCGTGCGCATGGAACCTGCAACACACTATCGGTATCACGTCCTGCGGACGCCGCACGCCGACGCGGTGCGACGCGGTGTGCCCCAATACCTCATCTACAACGGGAAGGATCGACGCGGCCTCGAAGGAGTCGGCTATCGCTGCCTCGAAGACCAGGTGGCGGCCGCGTTGCAACGCGAGGTCGACCAACTGCGCGCGCCGTCCGCACGACCTGTCGTCGTCTATGACATGGTTGACAGCGTGCATAACCCGGGCAAGATCACTGGAGTGATCGACGTGTCGGTCGAGGTTCTGGCGCGGGCCACCGCCGCCCGGCGTTTCGTCGAGCGCGTCGAAACCGTCGCCGTGCCGCTCAAGCCCGTTGGCGACATGGCCGCTGCCACACCCTGCGGCGCGGAGATCGCAGCGCTATGCCAGGCGCACGCGCGTCTCCTCGCCTCGGCCAGGGCCCACTATGAGCGCGTTGGTCTGCGCGCGCGTATCCGCGGCCGCGGACTGCCGGTGCTCGACCTCGACGTGTAGCCCCAGGCGCCCACCCCGGACAACGCCTGCGCCTACTACGGGCAGCCGCACAAGCGGGCTGGCCGCCGCCCTCGCCCACGCCTGCCACCGGGCCGACCAGGCCGACGCTTCGGGGTTGGCAGAGCGGAGATTCTGGATAGAGTATCCCACGCGCATCTCGCCAAATAGTGAGCGGCCACCGCTCAGGCATTCTCGTCCACAGTGGCGACGCTACGTGGTGTCGCATCCGACCGTCACATCGAGTGATATACGGTCACGCCGACTGGGCTGCGCATGCCCCGCGGTTCGGCGACGTCCGGCGATGACCCGCAACGCGGCGGGGTTGCCACGATCGACCTGACACGATCCAGCCCGAACGCCGCGGGGCGACGGGCTGGGGGTAACTCGGATAGTCGCATGGAGGGTTATGCATGTCTGTGGCGGAATTCGGATCACTGGAGCACACGCTCGAGATGGAGCGCCTCATGACCGGCCGGGACCGCCGCCTCCCGGTCCCGGACATCCTGGATCAGCTCTGGCGGCGTGGCGGCGCGGAGGGTTATCCCGTGCGCCACCTGTACGTGCTCGACGAGCCGTTGCACCCTGGCGTGGCAGGGACGTACAACACCAAGACGGGGGATATCTGGATCTATCTCGACCGAGACTGCCCCGACCGAGCGGCGGCGGAGGCCGAGGCGGCTTCCAATCTCCTGCACGAGATCGCCCATGCCGTGCGCGCCGGGCGCGGCGTGTCCAGGCCCGAAACGATCGGAGCCTACCACCGTGACGAGGGGGCGACGCATCGCCTCGCCTACCGCCTCGCGCGACGCTGGCGGGTCGCGCATCTCTTTGCCGACGAGACCCTCAGCGCGTACCTCGCCCTCATCAAGGAGCGCCGCGACGAGCTTGAGCGGGCTGGCGCCCTCGCGGGAAACAATGCGCTCGCGGTAGCGCAGGGCGCGCATGACGGGTTGCGCGCCCTGCGCGGCCGCCACGGTTGGGATGAAGCGGCGTGGGAGGAGGCGTTGTGGGGCTACCCGTGCGATGCCGGAGACCCAGCCACGGTCGCCGGCACGGACCTCGACCGCTGCCTGCTGCGGCCGACGTGGAGCCTGGGTTGGGGCCACGGGCGCGGCTTCGAGGCGCTCGAGACGGCCACGACGGTCGCCGCCGCGCGCACCATACGCTGGGTACTCGAGGATCTGGCGGACAACGGCGCACGCCTTGCTCGCGCCAACGTCCGGATGCGCCGGACGCGCGGTGGCGAGCGGTACATCCTGGGACACATCCCCCTCTACAACGAGCGGGACGTGCGCCCCTTCATCGCCATCGCCAACAAGGCGCTGCTTGGCGAGCGCGCGTGGGCGGCCGAGGCGGCGTGGGCCGTTTACGGCGCGGCGGGCGACCCGCTCCGGTACTACACACTCACCGTGTCGTACAGCCCGCCGATCGGCGGCGAGACGCTCGGACCACGACCGCCCGAGGTGCGCCTATGGGGCGTGGCGCTTGCGCGGGTCGGCGAGGTCGAGGCAGCGCTCGGGGCATACATCCGTGGATGGAGCCGCGCGACATCAATGCGCGCGGGCACGCTCCGGGACGCGCAGGAGGATCTCGCGCTGCGAGACAGCACCGCCCGACGCTAACCGGGTCGGGGCAGCAGTCAATCGGTGGGATGCATCGAGAGCGGGCAAGAAAGGAAACAATGGAATGAGGATAAACCCGAACGATACCGAAACGGGCGTGATGCGCCCCGACAAGGCGCTCTCGCTGCGCAGCGTCGGCGCGTGTCATTGCCTGTCCGCCATCGACCAAAACCTGCGCGGCGCCGAGGGCAACGCTCGCGACGACGACGAGACGCTCTCCGGCTTATTCTTCTCGACCGTGGGCGAGTGGGCCGAGACGCTGGTACGGCTGACGGAGTTGGACGACGCCGGGGTGCGGGCGCTGCTGCCATCCTGGCTGGTGGCCGCGCACGATGCGGCCCACAATGCCGGGCGTCCCCGCAGTGAGCACGACGCGCGGGCGTGATACCCGGCCGACGATGCGCTGCCGGGGCCCGTGGCCGCTCAGGGTACAGTAGCGAGAGGGGGAGCCGTGACGATGGTCGTCGCGGCTCCCCTCGTTTATGGGAGGATCGTGATCGACATGGCGACGATGATTAACGAGGATAACCTGTTCAAGACGCTGCGCCGCACCTTCGCGAACGCCCTCTCAGAAATGTTGGGCGAGGTCCTACAAAATAGCCAACGCGCCGGCGCCACGCGCGTCGAGATCGCCACCAGCGCGGGCAAGGAGCAGAGCATCGTGACCATCGAGGATGATGGCCGCGGTATCGCCGACTGGCGCGCCCTGCTCGTGGTGGCCCAGAGCGACTTCGACCGGGCGGTGATGGAGGACCAGGCCCCGATGGGCGTGGGCTTCGGCTCCGTGCTGGCCTACGACGGCATCGCGAGCGTGGGCATCGCCAGCGGAGGGCGCTCCCTGCACATCGAGACCGGGCGGTGGTGGGAGGACCGCGCCTACCGCGAGGGCTGGGAGGGCCGCCTCGAGGCGGTCGACATGCCGACGGGTACGCGTCTTAGAGCGTGTCCACAAACCCTCCATGCTCAAAAGGTATTGTTTCCAAACCAACAGGGGCACAATCGGTGGTTCCCTGGGTATCGGGAGGACGCGCACACCGCCATCGTGCCGTCCCGGGCGTTTGGAGACTGCGCGCGGGCGAGTGCGGCGCGTCGGGCGACCGCTGGTGGCCGCAGGATCGCGTCTTTTTTGGCAACAACGGACCTCGTGGTCGGCCAGAAGGTAAGGTGGAAGGGCCGTGGGTTTGTGGACACGCTCTTACCCTTACCGGGGCGACGGGCCTGGCTGGCGCGGTCGCGCGGGCGTTCATCCCCGACCGCTACGATACGGAGAAGGCCGTCGCGCGCGGCTACCAGGGCATCCTCACGGTGACGGTCGACGGGCGGGAGGCCCCTGTCGACGTGTTGCCCGCCAATGCCCTGACCGAGGCGGACACCCCCTACGACAAGCTGGTGGCCGACATCGTGGGCGATTACGAGGGCAACCTCGTGCGCATCCGCATCGGCAACGCCAAGCCGCGCGGCTACCACTCGATCGGTCTCGTAGCGAACTGGTACGGGCAACTCGTCAAGCATGGGTGGCCGCACGGTGACGTCTACCTGGAGGTCAGGCAGGGCCGGCCCATCAACCCGAAAGCCCCGACCCGACAAGGTCTGATCGGGGACGAGGCGCTGCGCCGCTTCGAGACCTGGGTCACCGATCGCATGTTCGCGCACGTCGCCGCGCTGCCGCTTGAGGAGGTGACGCCCCGCCATCTGCACGCCCTGCACGACGTCGACTCCGCGCGTTTCGCGCGCGAGATCCCGTACGTCGTCGTCCAGCGACTGAACCCCATCGCGGACAGTGTGCATAACAGCGACGAGGTGGACACGCACACGAGCGAGATCGTGCCGCGCGCGCGCCTCGCCGCGATGGAACTGGCCGCCTTCGACGTCACGCTCGCTTGCCCCGTGTGCTTCTCGGGGTCGGATGCCCACGCCCGGCAGGCGCGGGCCAAGGCAGAGGCGCGGCGCGCTGAGTACGCGGCGCGCGACGAGGCGTGGCGCGGGCCGCACGACGGCGGCGACGAGGCGGCGTTCATGCCCTGCAACCATGGCGCCTCCTACAGCTACGGCCTCTCCAGCTTCGCCCGAGCGCTGGGACTGGGGATCGCCGCCGTGGCGACGGGCCACACGCCAGACCGACGCCTGTGGTGGATGCCGGCCGACCCCGACCCGCGCTTCGCCCGGCACGGCGACATCGCGACGCGGCCGGGCAGATGGGGCTGGGGTTTGGGCGACGAACCGCCGACGGAGTGGCGCGACCTGCCCGAGGGGCGGCCGGTGTTCGTCTTCGATCAGACGGCACACTGGGACTGGAATAGCGAGGGCGACCTCGTCTGCTACGCCCCCGCCGGCCTGCGCGACTTCCTCGAAACGTACGGTTGGGCCTCATTCGAGGCCAGCGACGACGCCGACGACGACGGGGACTACGGCGAGAAGAGTTTCGGGCACAGCATTGGCGTCATCATCCGCGCGCTCATGGGGCCGGATGTCGTTAAGGCGGAGTGGAGCCTCGACGATCTGCAAAATCTCTTCCCACGTCGGTGGAACCAGGCCAAGGGGTGCGCCGACTACCCGGAGGGCCTGGTCAAGAGGATCGAGGTGCGCTACCAGCCCCTGCCCGGCAACGCGCCGACGACGGCCGTACGGCGCCTCCTGGTCAAGACGACGACGGGCAGGAGCAAGTGCGTCCTGTTGTACGGCGAGTAAACGAGGCAGACACGCTGTCGATGCACAGCCAACGGCAGCCCGGCGGCGCTTGAAGGCCGCCCAACGGGTCGATGGCAGGCGCGTCCGCGGGGGCGATCCAGGCGGGTCGCCCCCACGGACGTGCACGAGGAGACACCATGAGGAGATCTGAGGATGCGATACCAGGAGCCATGACGGCGCCCACGGCTGAAACAACCGTCGAATACTATAAAGTTGGAGCGAACGGATTGCCGCGCTCCCAGCGACCAGTGAGAACGGCGCCCTTTGAAGGGGGTACAGCTCTTGCCCTGTCGTTTGCCC
>JAABUJ010005022.1_pt1 | contig 13542 bp, 7 predicted proteins | sample 5559131 | NCBI WGS metagenome assembly JAABUJ01 (sample SAMN10711875, study PRJNA513366) | rock metagenome | isolation source: Antarctica rocks | place: Antarctica: Victoria Land, Mt New Zealand nord | collected 2016-01-07
TTCGTCAATTAATACAATAAACGTTAACACAATTCTAAATATTAAAGTCTCTTGCAAAACTCGCAATTACAACAACGACAAATTCTTTCGCAAATAGTTAAAGCAAAAATTCTTATTATTAGAATTAAAAGACAAGAGATAAACAAAACAACGCACAACAAGATCGAGACAACTATTAAGATAAATATTGCAAAAATTATTGCAATAGCTATTAAAGCGACTACGAACAAATAATAATTTATTAAGTTTTCGTTGTAACAATATACTACGCAAATCTTACAAAATATATAGAGTTCGTCTATTATTTTATGTTCTTCGAAGATTTTACAAATTATTATAACAATTTTTGTACAAATACGACAATATATTATGTTGTTAACAATCAATCGAAAGAAATATATTATGTTAAAAAGAAAGTATTAGCAATTATTTATATAATTAACTTGTTATAAGAAGTAACTTACTAAACGAATGCAATGTATGTTAAGTTAACGTTAATGTTTTTTCTTCAATTCTTCAAATGCAAAAGTTGTGTCTTAGTTTTTTTTATCGAAAAACAAGCTTTTTTAGTATATCGAAAATAGACACAACAAGATATGTCGTCGAAAATTTATTAAGACATTCTATGTTAACTTTGTTTTTATTAAGACAAATTTTATCAATTTAGAGCTAATTAAATTAGACGCTTTATTATTGCGTCAAGATAAATTAACTTTTAAGCGTTAATACTATGCGATATATTAAATAACATTCTTATAAAAAAACATCTCGTGTACTATTTACGTCGACAACGAATGTACTATATTATTAATTAACAATAACTTTTTTAGTAACTTAAGACTAAAGCATCTTACGAAACAATTTAACGTCGTTGTATTCGTACGCGACATTAAAAACGATAAGTATTTAATCAACAATTATTTTCGACTTTTAATATATCTTTAAAGCAAAATAAACGACAAAATAATTGTTACTTACTTTTGTTAAAAAGTTTACATCGTAAAAAATCTAAAAACAAAACTATTGCTTAAAATAAATATTATTAATCTTAAATATATAGTTGTTAACGCAAATAGACGAAAACTAATTATTAAGAGTTGTTAAAGTTTAAAGACAATGCTAGAGATAAAGTCAAAAAACAATATTCGAATAAAACAAGTTGTTAAGATTAAAAAAAGTCTTGTAATTGTTGCTTATTTTATTTTCAAAATTTTAATAATAGTACAAGACAAAATCTTGTCTAACAAGAACTATCTCTTTGAATTGATTTTGCTCGACGCTTATTTTTATGTCGCAAATAAAAAAATGTCTTTCGTATATATTTGTAACGATTGTTTCGTATCTCTTTGCATTTCGCAATACGCGACGTTGAAACGTTTGCTAAAATTTAAGAAGCAAATCTATTATCAAGTTAACTTTAACGAAGAGAGCTAAACAACTAAAGAAGATATCAAGATTAATATATTTAATAATAATTATTAAACGAGTTTAATTAATAATATTTATGTTTACGACAATCTAAACAAAATTATTGCACTTTAACGTCTTGTCAAATAATTGCATATCTTGTGAAAGAATACTAGCAAAACTATTAATCTTGTTAAAAAAAATTAAATATTAATTTTATTAAATAGCGACTAGAACTTTACATTAACGTTAAAGATAAAATACAAAATTTATTTTTTAAAAAAATGCGATCGCAAGATAGTTAATAAAGAATTCGACAAATTGCATGTTCAAAACAAAATAATGTATTTAATCAAATCTTTGTTGTTCGAATTTTTTATCTTCGTAATTTGACGAATTTTGTTAAACGAAACTCGAAAGCATTAAATAGTAACTAATATTCGCAAATTAAATAAATTAATTATTACGAATAAGTATTCGATATCTATTTAGACAAATATTAAAGTTCAAATTTGTGATTGTAAGTATATAAGTTTAATAAACGAGTTAACTTTCTTTTTGCAATTCTTAATTGCGTTTAAAGACAAACATAAGTTCTTCTTTATTATGTATCGAAACAAAAAACAACTTAATGTCGTTGTTATAAAATTCAAAAATTCGTTCGTCTACGTTTAACGAATAATAAACAAAGAACTTCGTCAATTTAGAAATTTCTATCGTATCTATATTAACAATATTGTCGCTTTCTCTTAATTGTTCGACATACATTTAGCTTATTTTACTTAATTGTTCGACAAATTAATCTTGCTAAACGTTACGCTTAATTTTAAAAAAATCTATTTTAATTATTTTAGCATTATTTTGTTAAAACAAAAAGTAAATGTCTTTGACTTATTTATTATTAAGAAGCGTATTGTCGTTATTAAGATCATCAAATTTTCTAAAAATTTAAAGACGCTCAAGATCTATCTTGATCTCGTTAATTATTAAAGAAACAAGATTGTTTAATACGCTTAGCAAATTAATGTTTTACAACAAGAAAAGACTTGTTTTCTAAAGAGCTTCTCTATTGTTAGCGAACAAAAGCGAAAGACGTATTCAAAAAATACGTATATTAAACATTTGTATATTTTTCTTTAATTTTTTTATCAATTATAGCGATTTTTGATAGCTTCGAACTTCTTAATTTATTTCGACAACAATTGTTAATTATATATAGATTTAAACGTCTTTAAAAAGCGCGAATTTAATGTCGAAGTATATTATATTAATGACAATTCGATTAACGACAATTTTAGACAAGACAATATTTAATATATTTTGTTTTTGTTCAAAACTTTAAGCTTTGTCAAAATAAATTATTAATTAATTAAAATAAAAGTAACTTGTCTTGTATAAACAATACGAAAGATTAAATATCTAGTAGAAGCAATCAAGAGATTTATTATAATTTATACTAATTACTTGATTACAACAAGCATTGTTAAACAAACTATGTTATTCTTTTTATTAATTAACAAACTTAATCTTTGTTTAATGCGTATTTCGCAATATCTTTTACAATTTTCATTAAATATATGTTATTGTGTAGAAAGACTATATACGATTTCGAATGCATTGTTTAAACTTTTCGCATTTGAAATTAAACATAACAAGAACAAATTATTAATTTTAAATAAGATAAATAACTTTGCAACAAATATAAAGATTATAATTAAGTTGATGCGATAAACTTTTAAAGAGAAGTCAAATCTAATAGATTAAGATACAATCGACAAGACGATTTTGTTCTATTTATATTTTATTCAAATAAATAAAATCTTTAAAAAAAGACTTCTTAAGATATATGTTAAATTTATTAAATAAACAAAAATTCTAACAACAATTCGAAACTTATTTATGTCTTTTAACATTCAATTCTTTAAAGAAAACGACTTATTTTATTTTACAAATTATGCAAATCGCAAAAGACTATACTTGTTTAAGAGATTTAAGACGAAAATCTTTTACTAAACGCACGTCATAAATAGTTATGCTAGCTTTACTTGTATTTATAAGACAATAATTGTTAATTTTTATTTTCGCAAGCTTGTCTCTCGATTGCATCCATATATTGCTTATTGTCGAAAATGCAATCTTTGTCAAATTAAGCAATATTAATTGTATAAAAGTTTTAATTTAATTTTAAATTTTTTCGTATTTTTTTATACTATGTGCATCGATTTTGTTTTAAGTTTATTGTTATATTAAAGCTTCGATATTGTCTTGAGAACAACTTGCAAATTTTTAAAAAAAATATTATTTTGAGCGATAAGACAATTTATATTGCAACGAAGTAAACAAGTATTCTTTTTAACAATCTTATTAATTGAGAAGTCTTAAAAGCGTTCGTATACGATAAAAATCGCAAATTTATATTTAAATTCTAAACAATTATGTTTTAAAAATTAGAAGTTTAGTTTTTAATTTTAACAACATATTATTTACAAACAAACGAACAAAGTAAACGAACAAATTAAACAACTAAGATAGTCTTGCGATATATAACAATCAACAGCTTTAATCTAGATTAAATGTTCTTTTTGCTTGCACTTTACGTTCGTCTTAATAATTTGTTTAGTATCTTTATCAAGTTGTTATTAAATAAAATAATTATAAGCTTTAAGATACGTAATCTTTTGTTTCTTCTTAAATTTAATAATTTTTAAACAAATTAATTGTAAAAAAAGATTGTTAACGTCTTTGAAGTAGAAGCGACAATTGCGTAGATTAATATAATAGTCAAAACAATATACGATAAACATTATAGATCTATTAAGTTTTCAATAAGTAGCATAATGTATTTTCGTCTTTACAAGAGCTACTTTTTGTTGTTTGTTAAATCGTTTAAATTGTTGATTTAACGTATCGAGTCTCTTAAGATTTTCGAACAAAAAAATAATTTAGCGTACAAATTAAATTTTCTAACAAATTAAAAAAATTATTTAATTATATTTATTGCTTATCTTGAGTTAGCGCTAGACGATAAAGATTTATATAATTGTTTAAAGTCAAATTATTCGAAGATTGTTATTAAGTTAAATGTTGAATAATATTCTTACAAAATTAAGATTTTTATTGAGCATTGTATTCGTCAATATAAGCAAGATTGTTTTATTTTAAAGTATTTTGTTTAATGAAAGAATTACGATGCTAAATAAAATCGATAATATGGCGAAAATTTGTTAAACGATTTTGCGAATTTTGTCAACAACTACAAGACAAAGCACGAAATGTCTATTTTCTCTATTATAAAACGCTCTAAAATAATTATTATAGTACTTGAAGTAATTGTCTTGATATCTCTAGTAAACATTATTATTCTCGTATTATTGTTAAAGAAGCGCAATCAATTATCTAAGGCAACAAAAAACGCATCTATGTCTAAGAAAAAAGATAGATCGTCTAAGATTAAAACTACTACAAATAGCAAGAAAAGCAACAAGGTTAAAATATTATTTTAATATTATTATTATCAATGTCTAAAAATTGATAACGATAAACTACTCGCTTAAACGTAACGTTAAACGATTATAATTTATTGTTTACTTATAGCAAACGCTTTACAAGTTTTAATTATAAGACGCAATTTATTAGAACATTAATATAATTAACACTAATATTAACAATATTATTAAAGCTTATTATTTTTAATTTTGTCAACATCTATTCTTGTTTATTATTGTTAGCTATTATCTTTATATTATTAACAATAACATCTTTATTATTATTGTTGCATTGCAAAATCGTCTATTTATTGTTATTGTCTAGCAAACAATTAATATAGTTTTCGACAAAAAAAAAGAACTCTTATCTTAATTAAAATGTCGCAAAAACTCGCGAACGCAAAGTCGCAAATTAGACAATCAAAAACAATCTTGCGAAAACGTTAAATTAGCAAGATAATAATAATTAAGTTGCATTAAACGACGACAAACTAAGTCAAATAAATATTAAGCTTAAAGACAATTTTTTCTAAAAGCATATTATAACAAACGTCGAACAACTTATTTGCGAAATGTTTATGTTTAATAACTATTTTATTATATTTATACTTCGCAAAGACAATAACTTATTTCTTGTTTATTTAGTTTTTAATTTTAAGATCTTAAATGCAAAGATAGTTAAGAACAATATCGCTCTATTCTAGTCTCAAGAAAAGATAAAGATCGACGATAATTTTATTTATTTAATAAATTATACATGTCTTATTAATTACGATGTAAATTGTATCGTTTGCGTCAACATTACAATACAAGATTGCTTTGTTCTATAATTCACAACTTTTAATAAAAATAACAATATTTATATATTACGCAAATCTTTAAAATTTGTTTTTGTGTTTATAAATACTATTAATGTTTTTAAAAAAAAAATCTTGCAAAATAATATTGACGTTTAATTTATTTAAATTATTGATTTGCAAAAGAAATACAAAACAATTAAGATAAGCAATCTTGTATATAGCATTATATTTTACGACACATTAATACGTTTTAACAAGTTGTTGTCTTTAAAAAAAGATTAAGTCTTTGCAAATTACAAAACTTGCAAGTCTATCTTAAATCTTATTATATTTAACGATCAATTTTCGAATTTATACTACAAGAAAGGTCTTAAAACAATTAATATTAACAAAAAGACTATGTTAATTAAAGCTTGTTAAGCAATTAAATGTCAAAACGCAACTTTAATTAAAGCGCGAAAGACGCAAAAGACAAACGTTAATTAAGTTTTATTTAAAATAATAACGTCGTCTTGCGAATATTTAGCTTCGACAATAAAAGCAAGCAAATCGACTTTAAAAATCTTAATTGACAAAGATATCTTCTTTAATTTTGCTCTATTCTTCGCTTTGCGAGATTTAAAGTTGCTAGAACGTTACGCGAAGAAGCTTAAGACAATTAAGATGAACTTAATTATGCGTTAAATATCGATTTCGAAAAATAAATTAATTCGCAAAAAAAGAGCTTTTAAATTTATAAATAGCTTAGTTACTAATTGTTAAACAACTTGATTTGCGACAATTACTAAACAAATGTTAAGCAAAATAGCAAATAATTCGAACGAGACAACGACGCATTTTTAAACTATACAAGATAGTTGTAACGCTATCTTTAATGTTAATTCCATTATCGTAATTAATATCTATGCTCTTTTTAAAAACATTGTTAAATTCGTTAACAAGTCAACTTAAATTATCAAGATTCTCGAATTGTTCGAAGATAGTTTTCAAAACAACTTTGCAAAAATTGAGCTAAACAAGATATACTTAAATGCGAGAAAGAGCGTTTATTGTTAACGCGACAAGAAGTTCTACGACGAACTAAATATTAAGAAGAATTGATTTAAGATTATTTAACAATATAATGCGCAAACGAATAGAAACAACGAATTTATTACAATTAATTAGATTATTAAGATCTAGACAAAATAATAATTGAGTTTAGAAATCAAATAACGTTTAAATTTGCAACATAACGAGAGCGTTATTGTTTTTCCTTTTAAGAAGAACATGTATTACGAGATTTGTGTCTAATGCTCTTGTTAAATAACAAGAGAGCGTTTGGCGTTTATCGATAACGTTTGCTCTTAAACAATCAAGTATAACTTGATTGTTAATTTAGTTCTTAGAGAATTACCTTTACAATTATTATAGATGTTTGCTTTGTTCACTTGCGTGTCTTTTTACCTTGCTTAGTTGTCTTGCCCAGTTGTTTTGCTTGCTTAGTTGCCATTCTTTGTCCAGCAAATATATATTAGAATTTTATTATATTAGTAGTTATATATTGCAATAATAGATAACTATACTATCTTATATATAATATCTATATTGCTTGCGTTTTTTACTATTCTTGTTCAATATAGTTTTGCTTTTTTTTTAAAAAATAGTATTTATAATTTGTTTAATATTATTCTTGCAATTAAAGTTAATTTTGCAATAGTAAAAAGTTATATATAAATATTTATACAACTTTTTGTATTAAGAGTTAGCAAACTTTTGTTTTAGCGTTTGTTCTAAATATATTTTGCAAAAAAAATAGAAAATCTTTTGCTTATTAATTTTAAGATTGCAAAAGAATATATATATAACTTATTGTTCTATAGGCAAATTGTCGATAATAATATATTTATATTGTTAGACTTTAATTTATATCTTAATCTATCTTAAAAAGATTTTAATTATATTGTTGTTTTTATTACTAATTACTAAATAAACTACGAAAATCTATTAATTGTATTTAAAATATACCATAATAGTAAATAGTTTCTATTGCAAAATATTAGAATTATAAATAATATTAAGCAATATTAAATAATTGCGTCTAATAAGAATACAAATATATTCTCTAAGAAAATTGTTAACAAAATAATGTTTTTTCGATATTACAATTTTAACAAATTAATAATATCTTTAATTTTGTTTTGCAAATACAATTTTAAAACTCTTATTTAATTTTCTTTTATTATTCTTTTCAATCTTTTTATCTCTTTTTTTAACTATTAGTTTTTTAGATAGTATATTTGATTCGAGAGTTTATAGATTCTCGAAACAGCTATTTAATTAAAGCTCTTATAGTTCTCGAAAGTTTTGTATACAAGAATTCAGATATTTCTAAAAAAAATTAATTAATATTGTAAATAATTTTTAGATTAATATTCTAATTGTTAGTCTAACAAAGAATAATACTATTAGTATTGTATTTAGTGCTTTGTAGCAATCTATCAATATTGATAGAAATATAGTTTTTGATAATTTTCTTAACAACAATTTTTTTGATCGCGTTATTAATTTTGACAAAATCGAAGTACTTTAAGATATAATTGTATTTCTTAACAATTTTAAGTTTTATATTGTAAGAAAAAACAATACGTATTTGTTTTAGTTGTTTTAATAGATTTTGCGTTTTAGTTATCGATTGTTTTTAAAAACAATAGTATTAATAAATTGTTTGTGTGTTCTTTCTTGTTCGAGAATATATTTAATTGAGAATTCAGATATTAGAAACAAAAAATTATAGACAATTGTAATATTTTTTTCTAGTATTTGAAAATTGCTATTAAAGATAAATCGACAAGTCTCTTCTAGATTAGAAAAGATACAAAAAAGAATAGAGTTAATAGAAAAAAAGAAAGAGATATTAGAACTGCAAATAATACTCAATTGATTGTCGATGTTAAGATTCGAGACGTCGATAATCTAATTATTCAATTAACTATTCAATTGAGCGACGATAAGAGCAGTAGAAGAGAAGAGAAAGAAAAAATCTATAGCGACAATACTATAGACAAAGAGAGTAATTCTAATAATGTTTAATAGCAACGACGAGATCAAAATGCAAATAGAAAATCGCAACGACAAGATCAAAATATAAACAGAAAATAGCGACGAGACTGTTGTTTACTTCTTACGAAATTACTGTAACAGTGCCATCAAATTTGATAAGGAGATGGCTGCATTCTCCTGCAGAAACTAGTAAATAGTAAAAATACAGAACGCCTGCATTATAGAAGCTCCCCTCCGGGGGGGGGGTGCGGACTCTGGGCTACGCTTCCCGACGCTTCGGACCTTGCATTATATCCCAGTATTTCTATAGACCTTTACTCTTACTCTCGTTCTATCTAAAACCAAGTCTACTAAGGCACTTATTAAGCTACAAAGAACATAAACTATGCACATGGGCGTGTTCTTCATGTGGCATTTTAAGTGGCGACGCTGGCCAATCGAGTGCAAGCTTTTGGTAATACGACCGACCGCATATAGGGATAGATCTCTATATTTCCAATTTAATCGAGAAGCGCAAGAGAGACTACATTATCTAGATACAATCTTATTAAAAGATGCCGCTGTCCATCAAGATATCTACCGCTCGCTCGTTGGCTGCTCCCATCATCTTGAAATCCCTCTCTTCGTGCGGGTCATCCGGACGACTATAATAATGTGCCGATACGTCTACGTCCAGGCAGATCGAAAGACGAGCAACCTTCATAATTTGTCTCCATTTCTTAGGGTGCTTGTCTTGGAACCTGTCATCCAGTAGCAAATCATGGTTCCCTGCGATAACGACCTTATATCTGTGGGGTTGCGTAGCTAACCATGTGAGTTGTTCTTGTATCTCCGCACATGTAACCCCACACACTCAGGTCACCGGCGTGAAGCAGAATGTCTCCTGGTGGGAGAGGCGGTTTGGTGCCATGAGTATCCGAGATGCAAACCACGGTGATCGGATCAGATGGCAAAGTGAGATGGGCTCCAGGACGGTGGACCGATTTGAGACATGACCCGTAGGAGCGTAGGCGATGGCGAGGGAGCTTGACTGAGCGAATGGTTGGTGTCGGTTGCTCAGGTTAAGGAATGAGAGACATTGGAGGGCATCACGCTTAGTCCACGACGCTGTGGGAAGGCAGTGCGTGCCATAAGTGGTCTCTGGCTAGCGAGCGAGCTCAGAGATCACTCCTCCATCAGTGAAATGTTATTGGCGACATAAGGAGAAGACGGGGGAGTGTTTCTAGGCGCGAGCTTGAAGGTGGTGATCTAAGAATAGCTTAGCGCAGGATCGGGACATCGGCGATCGGTAGTTGGAAGATCCGTGCTCAACGTCATTGGCCAGCTCTAGAATGATGAGAACTTCTTTCTTCAATGGATGCTCATCTCCACCACTCAATCATCACCGAACCACCTTGCGGCCTACTGTACAAGTCGACCGTACTACACCGATACTGAAGACGTATGTCTTTCACGTGTGTCCATTGATGCGCACAATTGCTCAGCCAGTGGATGTCAAAAAGTAGAAAGTCAATGCGCAAAGTGTTGACGTCCCTCAACGGAAAGACGAGTCTCCGGAAAAGGAGATCTGCAGCGCCATGGCCGAATCTGATACTGCGCATCAACGATGTTGACGAGTAAGTCAACGTTCTGGTTTGTGTCAGCCATTCCGGCAACTGTTTGGGAATGGTCACGGAAAGATCCTTGATAGCGCAATCAAATGACGGAAGAACGCGTTGCCGTAAACTCGTTCAGGCCAACAGGGTCTTTAGAACATGGACGCATTTGGCTACTGGCCATTGACAACCCCTTGGATGGGAAAAGCTTGAGTACGACGTAAGATGACACCAGATGAGCACGACAAGGCTGCTCTGGTATCAGAAGTCTAATGAATCGGATGTGTCTTGCTCCTGTTGCGCGAGTTGTTTTGCTTTCTTTAGTCTTTGACATTGCATTGTGATATCTTCGGTTCAAGACCTGTGGCTCTCGCATTTCTGCTCAAACTTCTGTACTATGGACTTGTATCTCTCAGTATGGCAGACACAACGGAGGCTTCGAGGGCAGTGTTGCCAATCATCAAGAAACACGCATCCCGAATCACACCTCGGACTTGCCTTTGGCCTCTCGCCGGAAGCCTGGTCATCACCTTCGGCCTCTCCATAGGCTTAACATTTCGATCGGACAATTGGTGCTATGCAGCCACATGCGGCGAATCGCTCTTCCCTCTTCAAACCAGATTGCATGTTGTTATATGGTATTTCTGGCTCTCAATATCAGTCACGGTGCTTGCGGCACGAGCGTTCCACCCAGAGATGCAGAAGCGGCTTGCGCGGCCACTCACAGAATGGAAATTGCCAGTACTCGGCAGGCACATCAGCATTGGTGGTCTCACGATGGCGCTCTGGATCGTCTCGCTATACGGGATCGTCGTTGGTGTTTGGTGGATTCGACTACGCGACTATTTCAATGAACGGAATCGTACGGCCGGGATCTATCATGGGAGTAACAGGCTGGCAGCCATCGCTCTGACGGGACACATGTGTGATATCACGATGGGGATGGTCTTATTGCCCATATCTCGACACAGCGCACTGGCATCATTTTTTACGATCTCGGTGTCGACCACACTCACAAATCACATATTGACGGCTTACACATTATTCATCTTGGTGATCATACATGGGTTCCTGTACGTCTCCTGGGTACCAGCCTTCAACAGCCTCTCAACCAAGCTTCGAATGGTCATTCCCGTTCTCAACCCAACCTACCTTCACACCGAGACCTGGCCTGGCAACACCTCACCTGTTAGCGTCTGGCGTGCCTCTCTGATATTCACCGGGTCGCTCGCTACCCTGATTATGTGTGCCATCGCCATCACTACACTGCCGAAAGTGCGCAAAGCACACTTCAACCTCTTCTATTTCACTCACCTGCTGGCTATAGTCATGGTCATCGTGATCTGCCTCCATGCAAGCACTGTGTTCTATTGCACCGCTCCAGGATTGGCTATGTGGTTTTTAGACTGGATGATGCGCCTTTGGGAATTAAGAAGAACCCTGGATGGAAGTATTTCAGCCCTGGGCAAAGGCTGGTACTGGTGAGTCAAATCAGGCCCCTGACTCTTATGATGTCAGTGCTGACCATTTATCTCAGTGTCACACTGCCGTTGCCTCGCCAGAGATTGCAAGGCTGCTCGTGTCATTCACCACTTGCCCATTTCTATATTCACCATGCCGGGTCTTCTATACGCGAGCTGCACCCGTTCACCACAATCACGCATCTAGCCTCTAAGAACAGCGAAACTCACTCAACTGAGAACGACTTTCCAATCCAATTTCTCTTCCGCAAACAGGGAACAGCATTACCTCCAGGCGAAGCCGCTGTCGCACCACTACCACTCCGCCAGCGTATATTTAGAGGCAAGAAACAGCGAGTGCAAAGCACACAGTGGACTGCGCGACTTGCAGCCCTAGCAGATCAGCTGCAACCTAGTCCATCGGTAATACGAAGTAGCGACGACATTGACGCGGAAAAGGCGTCGGAAACCTCTACGCCCGAGGCAGTCGGCATCGATGTCACTCTTCGACTCGAGGGACCCTACTTCTCGCCTGCCGATCCCTCACATTACGACACTGTTGTCTGCTTAGTAGCAGGCACAGGCGTCAGTGGAGCCTTAGCCATCGCTGCGGCTTTTAACGCGGCTGTTACGCAAGATTCCATAATGAAAGAGACACATATACGCAAATGGCGCAGATGCATCATCGTATGGAGCGTCAAAGATTCGGATGATATCGAGTTGCCTTTCATCGAGCCAAGGGCCGAGGGACTAGAGCTGAGGAAGTATCTCACTGGTTCTGGGAGAGCTCGAGTAGACCTGCGTCAAGAGTTATCGGAGATCTGCGTGAAGGGAAGACAAGACAGTGGCAGGTCTTGGGTATACATATCAGGACCGAACAAGTACATCGAGTCTGGCAAAGAGGCTTGTAAGGAGGTCGAGCAACAGACTGAGCTGGACTTTTACGCCGCGAGCGATATATGATATGGCATCACGGATACTTGAGTAAATTTGATGAATAGACTATGCAAAGTTGCACATGATTGAACGAGTCCGAAAGGGACGACCCAAGAATGTTGGGGTGTGCTCTCCGACAATTTCTTGGATATTGCTTAGGCTAGTTCTTTGTAAGGGCCTTCGCATACGAGTATCAGCCTTCAAGCCGGATCAACATTAGATCTAGAATACATACGATATATATTTAGCTGATAAAGATTCAGAATAGCTTCTTCTCTACAAATTTACCATAGACCTTGTGTTCTCAAAATCACTGCTTGCAGAGATGTATCAAATATCCTCAAGCGACCAAGCTTTCGTGAGGGCCCTTGAGAAAAACTAGCCCAGGTGCGGAATTTAGAATGCGTAAACTCCGTCCCGACGTGTCGCGTTGTAAATCACTTTACTTCTTCGTCCAACCACAGCCATTCACTTCCAATTTTTACTTGATATCAAAATCAATTACACACAGCAGCGATGGACACCACCAAAAAGGAGCTCAATGATTTCTTTGCGATCCCTCCAGTGACAGACCTTACCCCCAACGTCCTTGGCGAGTTGCAATCGATCCTCCGCATCCACTCAATTTCCCCGCAAGAATTATCGTACAAATGGGAATCATACACAATGAAGATGGGGACGGAACAGACGAAGCTAGACCTCACCACGGCTAGAGCGTTCAAAAAAGACCTGCAAGAGAAGCTAGAAAGAGAATCACGGGGAAAGGCGCATGTTCGTAGTGCGGACAAGAGAGGTGCGCACGCAACACCGAAGAGCG
>JAABUJ010005024.1_pt1 | contig 13539 bp, 9 predicted proteins | sample 5559131 | NCBI WGS metagenome assembly JAABUJ01 (sample SAMN10711875, study PRJNA513366) | rock metagenome | isolation source: Antarctica rocks | place: Antarctica: Victoria Land, Mt New Zealand nord | collected 2016-01-07
ATCCCGGCCCAGTGGACCGACGCCCACCACGTCCACTGGTGGAGCCGCGGCGGGCCGACCGACCTGTCCAACGCCGCCCTGCTCTGCGGACGACACCACACCCTGGTCCACCAACGCGATCTCACCGCAACCGTCACCGACACCGGCGTCACCTGGCACCTCTAACTGCCCCGCGCCACACCCCGTCGACACCGGCGGGGCAGGTCGTGACGCCCGAACCGACCCGTGAAGGGAGCCGAGGCTGCCGAGGCAGCCGTGGCCCGTCCGTTGGTAGTTGCGGGGTGGAAACCTCGGGCAACCTGCCGGAGCCCGCGGACCAGGTGGGTCGCGGACTACCACTCAACAGCCGCCGTAGCCCTCAATCTGTTGTCCGCGCTCGCCTGTTGTCCGCGCTCGGCTCGTCGTACGGACAGCATCAGTGCTGCTCGTGCTGCTCGTGCTGCGGCTGCGACCACGGTCATCGTGCCCGGGGACGCCAGGCGGTGGTCCGGGAGGCGGCAGCCAGGGCCTGCGCGACGTGCTCGGCCTGGTCCACCTCAACGAGTCCCGCGGTAACCCGCACGTGGTCCCCGTCGCTCGGCCCGAGCGTGAAGGCCTTGCCCGGCGCGACGCCGATGCCCTCCCGGGCAAGGCGCACCATGGCCGCGGCCTCGTCATGGACGGGCACCCAGATGTTGAGCCCGTCCGTTCCTGGGGCGAGGACGTCACACCGGGCCAGGGCGTCGACGAGCGCGGCCCGGCGTCGGCCGTACTCGTCCCGCGCTCGGATCACCGAGCCAACCGCGTCCCGGTCGGTGAGCAGGCTGTGCAGGATCCGTTGCAGCAGACGGCTGCTCCAGCCTTGGCCGACGTGGCGGCGCGACTCCACCGCGGCCATGACGTCGGCCGGTCCGCTCATGGCGGCGAGCCGCAAGTCGGGCCCGTGTGACTTCGAGAAGCTGCGCACATGCACCGTCTGGTCCGGAATCCAGCGGCCGAGACTGAGCGGCGGGGTCACGGCGATGCCGCCGGCCGAGTCGTCCTCGACCACCAGGGTGTGGGTGCCGGAGAGCAGCTCTGCGAGCTCCTCTGCTCGCGCCGGTGTCATCGTCACACCCGCCGGGTTGTGCGCTCGCGGCTGGAGGAAGACGGCAGCCACCGAGCTCGCGGGGACGTGCCGCAGCCCGTGGGCGGAAAGCCCCTCGTGGTCCATCCTGACCGGCACGATGACCACGCCCACCGACTCGAGGAGGTCGACGAGCGGAGGAAAGGTGGGATTCTCGACCACGACCCGGTCCCCGAACCGCAGGGCAGTGTGTGCCACGAGGTCGAGACCGTCCATCGCCCCGTCGACGACGGCCAGATCCGTTGCGGCACAGGGCCAGTCCTTGAGGATGACCTGCACCAGCTCGGGCAGGACGGGTTCGTCCAGATAGCTCCCGGGTGTCCCTGCCGTCGTCAGGTGCTCCAGGGCTGCCCGGAGGCTGGGCAGGAGTCGGGCGTCGGGCACTCCCGTCGAGAGATCGAGCCGCATCTCGGCCTGGCGCTCGAGCGCCGCCCGGTATCGGCTCGAGTCGGGCAGTGTCGTGTCGGTCACCGTGGTGCCCCGCCGCCCGTCCGTGCGCACCGAGCCGGACCGGGCCAACAGCGCCCAGCCTGCGCTCACCGTCGTCGGCGAGAGGGCGAGCTCGGCTGCCACGGTGCGGATCGGCGGCAGCTTGGTCCCGGGGACGAGGACACCGTCGCGGATCGCCGTGGCGACAGCCTGCGAGAGGCCCCGGGCGGTCGGCTCGGAGAGCCGTTGCTCGAGCTGCGACAGGAGCCTCTTCATGGTCGCGGCGGGGGTCGTCGACGGCTCCATGGTTTGTAACATAGCAATAGAGGGATTGTCACGGCTGCCATGCCCTTCTAGCATGGGCGGCATGGCGACACGAATATCCCACTGGGTCAACGGAAGGTCGACACCGGGCACGTCGGGGCGCACGTCGCCCGTGCACAACCCGGCCACCGGAGAGCTGACCGGCGAGGTCGAGCTTGCGAGCACCGAGGAGCTCGACGCTGTCGTGGCCTCGGCGCTCGTTGCCCAGCTCGACTGGCGGCACGCATCGCTCTCGCGGCGCGCCGCGGTCCTCTTCGCCTTTCGCGAGCTGCTCCACAACCGCACCAAGGACCTCGCGCAGATCATCACCTCCGAGCACGGCAAGGTCCTCTCGGACGCGGCCGGCGAGATCGCCCGCGGTCTCGAGAACGTCGAGTTCGCAACGGGGGTCCCCAACCTTCTCAAGGGCGGCTTCTCCGAGCAGGCCGGGACCGGCGTCGACGTCTACAGCATCCGTCAGCCGCTCGGTGTCGTCGCCGGCATCACGCCCTTCAACTTCCCAGCGATGGTCCCTCTCTGGATGTGTGCCAACGCCATCGCCTGCGGCAACGCCTTCATCCTCAAGCCGAGCGAGAAGGATCCGTCTGCAGGGCTGTTTCTCGCCCAGCTGTGGAAGGAAGCCGGTCTGCCCGACGGCGTCTTCTCGGTGGTCCAGGGCGACAAGGTGGCCGTCGACGCGATCCTCGCGCACCCCCACATCCAGGCCGTGAGCTTCGTGGGTTCCACGCCGATCGCCAAGTACATCTACGAGACCGGTACTGCAGCGGGGAAACGGGTCCAAGCCCTCGGGGGAGCCAAGAACCACGCCCTGGTCCTGCCCGACGCGGACGTCGACATGGCTGCGGACGCCGTCGTCAGCGCGGCATACGGAGCTGCGGGCGAGCGCTGCATGGCGCTCGCGGTCGCCGTCGCCGTCGGCGCCGTCGCGGACCCGCTCGTCGACGCGATCTCAGCGCGGCTGCCCAAGCTCACCATCGGTGACGGCAGTGACCCGGACACCGACATGGGACCGCTCATCACCGCCGAGCACCGCGACAAGGTCCGGGGCTACATCGACGAGGGCGAGCGGGCGGGCGCGACGCTCGTCGTGGACGGCCGCGAGGGCGACCTGCCGGCGCAGGGCTTCTTCCTCGGCACCACGCTGCTCGACCACGTCACCCCCGACATGAGCGTCTACCGCGACGAGATCTTCGGCCCGGTCCTGTCGGTTGTCCGGGTGGACACCTATGAGGAGGGTCTCGCCCTCATCAACAGCAACACCTATGCCAACGGGGTGGCGATCTTCACCCGTGACGGAGGGGCGGCCCGTCAGTTCCAGTTCGACGTCGCGGTAGGCATGGTCGGCATCAACGTGCCGATCCCCGTGCCCGTGTCCTACTACTCGTTCGGCGGCTGGAAGTCCTCGCTCTTCGGTGACACCCACATGTATGGGCCCGAGGGGATCAGCTTCTACACCCGGGGCAAGGTCGTCACCGCCCGCTGGCCCGACCCGGCCACCTCGAGCGTCGACCTCGGCTTCCCCCAGACCCGCTGATGACCCGCGGACGAGGGTGACCATCCGGTCGCCATCGGCGTCCCACCCGACAGGAGCACTCGTGACCCAGCTCGCCGCCACCGCCACGCCCGCGATCTCGGGAGTCCCGAGCGACCAGGAGACGGTGCGGCGCAACGACCGCACGCATGTCTTCCACTCCTGGTCGGCTCAGGCGGTCATCGACCCCCTCCCGATTGCCCGCGCCGAGGGGTCGCGGTTCTGGGACTTCGACGGCAAGGGCTACCTCGACTTCTCGTCCCAGCTCGTCAACGTCAACATCGGCTACCAGCACCCCAAGCTCGTCGCGGCGATCCAGGAGCAGGCCGGCCGACTCCTGACGATCGCGCCGACGTTCGCCAACGACGCCCGTTCGGAGGCAGCCCGCCTCCTCGCCGAGCTCGCGCCGGGCGACTTGAACATGGTCTTCTTCACCAACGGTGGGGCCGAAGCCAACGAGAACGCCATCCGGATGGCGAGGCTGCACACCGGCCGGAACAAGATCCTCGCCGCCTACCGCAGCTACCATGGCGCGACGGCGGGTTCCATTGCCCTGACGGGGGATCCGCGGCGCTGGCCGTCAGAGCCCGGTATGCCGGGTGTCGTCAGGCACTGGGGTCCCTACGCCTACCGCTCGGCCTTCCACTCCGACAGCGAGGAGCAGGAGGGTGAGCGGGCGCTGCAGCACCTGCGGGACACGATCATGGTCGAGGGCGCCAGCACGGTCGCGGCGATCATCCTCGAGACGGTCGTCGGCACGAACGGCGTGCTCGTGCCGCCGGACGGCTACCTGGCCGGAGTGCGGCAGATCTGCGACGAGCACGGCATCCTGCTCATCGTCGACGAGGTCATGTCCGGCTTCGGCCGGTGCGGCGAGTGGTTCGCCGTCGACCACTGGGACGTCACCCCCGACCTGATCACCTTCGCCAAGGGGGTCAACTCCGGCTACGTCCCGCTCGGTGGGGTCATCCTCTCCGACCGGGTCGCCGAGACCTTCCAGGACCGCGCCTACCCCGGCGGCCTGACCTACTCGGGGCACCCGCTCGGGTGTGCCTCGGCGGTGGCCTCGATCGGCATCTTCCGCGAGGAGGCCATCCTCGAGCATGCCCGGGCCCTCGGCACGGACGTCATCGGGCCCGAGCTGCGGGCCCTCGCCGAGCGGCACCCGTCGGTGGGCGAGGTGCGGGGGCTGGGGGTGTTCTGGGCCCTCGAGCTGGTGCGTGACCGGCATACGCGCGAGCCGTTGGTGCCCTTCAACGCGACGGGCGCCGACGCGGCGCCCATGGCGGACTTCGCGGCCGCCTGCAAGGCCGAGGGACTGTGGCCGTTCATCCACTTCAACCGCACCCACGTCGTCCCTCCGTGCACGACCTCGGCGGACGAGATCCGGGAGGGCGTCGCGATCCTCGACCACGCGCTGGAGGTGGCGGACCGCTACTACACCGGTTCGTGACCGCAGCGGCCCCGCTTCGTCATAGGGTTTCGGGATGAGCACCGACCAGCCACCGAGCCACCCGCTCCAGCGGATTGCCGTCGTCGTCAACCCGACGAAGTTCGATGAACTCGAGGCCGTCCGGGACGGGATCGCCAAGGCCTGCGCGGAGGCGGGCTGGGCGGAGCCCCTGTGGCTCGAGACGACGGAGGCCGACCCCGGCGTCGGCCAGGCCCGGGAGGCGGTCGATGCCGGCGTCGACGTGGTGTGCCCGCTGGGCGGCGACGGCACGGTCCGCTCGGTCGCCACCTCGCTCGTGGGCACCGACACCCCGCTGGGCCTGCTTCCCGGCGGCACGGGCAACCTCCTGGCCCGCAACCTCGAGCTGCCCATCGAGCGGATCGCCGATGCCCTGACCGTGGTCCTCACCGGACACGACCGCAGGATCGACGTGGGGCTGGTGCGGATGCTGCCGCACTCCGAGTCGGCCGACGCGGTCAAGGGTGACGACTCGGCCGACGACCCCGGCGCGAAGGCGAGGAGGTCTTCCTCGTCATGACCGGCATCGGGATGGACGCCGAGGTGATGGCCAAGACGAACGAGAAGGTCAAGGGGGTTCTGGGCTGGCCGGCATACGTCCTCTCCGGGGTGGGCCGGCTGTGGAGCCGCGGCTTCCGGATCCAGTTCTCAGCGCAAGGTGGGGATCCGCGGGCACGACCCCCGCGGGCCCGGCACGCGCGCAGCGTCCTCGTCGGCAACTGCGGCAGCCTGCAGGGCAACTTCCGGATCATGCCCGACGCCCAGCACGATGACGGCCTCCTGGATGCCGTCATCATGTCGCCCAAGGGCGTCTTCGGCTGGGCCGGCGTCGCCGCAGACTTCACGAGCCATCACCGGCGCGGGCACCGGCGGATCATCCGGCTGACCGGCACGTCGCTCGCGGTGCTGACCGAGCATGCGGTGGAGGCCCAGATCGACGGCGACCCGATGGGCGAGCAGTACGGGCTGACGACGCGGATCCTGCCGGGTGCTCTCCTCGTGCGGGTGCGGTGACCCGTGCCGTTCCTGCTGCGCTACGAGGAGGACCCGTCCCGGCCACTGGTGCTACTGGCCCTGCGCGACCTGGCCCTGCGGACCGTCGCCCCGGCCGTGGTCCTCTGGGCGGTCATCGTCGGTATCGGGAAGCTCATCGGCGGCCCCTTCGGCGGGCTGACCGCCGAGAACACGGTCAACCGCGAGCTGCAGAGCGACCGGTCACCGTTGTGGAACACCCTCACCATGGTGTGGTCCCGGGTCGGCAACACGGAGATCATCATCGGTGTCTGCGTGCTCATGGTCGGGCTGATCTGGTGGCTGACGAGGCAGTGGTGGGTGGCGGTCCTCCCAGCCATCGCCATAGCGGTCCAGGCAACGGTGTTCGTCCTGGCCACGGCCGTGACGGGGCGAGCACGTCCTGACGTCACGCACCTCGACCCCGCACCCCCGACCTCCTCCTACCCCAGCGGGCACGTCGGCGCGGCGACCGCGCTCTACTTCACCCTTGCCGCGGTGGCCCAGCGCATCCCGAACGCGGTGCTGCGCCGGGTCGTGACCGTCGTCTGTCTCGTTATTCCCTTCCTCGTGGCTTATGCCCGGCTGTACCGGGGGATGCACCATCTCAGCGACGTCATCGTCGGCTTCCTCAACGGGCTCGCCTCCGCGCTCCTCGCGTGGGGTTACCTTCGTCGCAGCGACCAGAGAGACGCCCGCGCGGAGCGCTCAGTGGCTCAACCGTCGTAGCCGGGCCTCATCCGACCCTGAACCGACGCGCCGAGGGCCGCCCGGGCGGAGCGCTCGGCGGCGCGCCGTTTCGCCCGCCCGGTCACAGCCTGGGACGCCTGGCGCGCGCGCCGCAGTAGACGGCATACGCGGCGAACCCGAGCGAGACCGCGGTGAGGAGCACCTGGCCGTACGGTGCTCCCAGCAGGGTGCGCAGCGCTCCGTCAAGGCCGGTGGCCTCGCCCGGTGCACTGTGCACCGCCGCGAGCACGAGGAGGGCCCCGACGAGGACGAGCGCCGCCCCCTTGGCGACGTAGCCGACCATCCCCACCTTCTCCATCAGGGGTCCGGGGTGGCCCTGGAGGTCCTGAAGAAAGGTCCGCCGCCATCCCTTGGCCACGAAGTACACACCGACGCCGACGACGCCGAGACCGAGAAGCGCGACGAGCACGCGTCCGGCCGGCTGGCCCATGAGCGAAGTGGTGAAGTCGACGCTCTGCTGGGTGCTGGACGAGCTGCCCGAGCCCCGGGCCCAGTTCAGGGAGCTGAACGAGAGGAAGAGGTAGACGATGCCCCGGGCCGCGGCCTTTGACCCTGTCCCTCACCTCACCCTTGGCGAGGACGGCTTCCGTGGCCTGCCACACGGCCAGGGCGAGGAAGCCCACGACCGCCACCCACAAGAGCACCATGGCCCAGCGCCGTCGAGGCCAGCGTCTGAAGGGCGCCCGACTGGTCGGCCGACCCGCCTGCGCCACCCAACGCCAGCTGGAGACCCATCCACGCGATGACGAGGTGTAGGAGCCCGTTGACCGCGAACCCGATCTGCGCTGTCACGAGGAGCGCCGGGCTGTCCCCGGCCTGCCGCGCCGCTGCGCGGACGTCGTTGGTGTCCATCAGCGCATCCTTGCGCAGTCAGGCAGCCCGTGGAGGCGGAACGATGCCGTTCCCGTCCCCCGTGCGCGGCCGGTGTTTGCGGGCGGCATGGAGTCATGGGGCAGGATGGGCGCGTGCCCACCGAGCCTGCGCCCGTCGAGGTCGTCGAACCGCCCATCCCCGACCGGGTGCGGCGGCCGGCCGACGCGCTTCGCCTCGTCGTCGTGCTCGCGGTGCTGGTCGGGGCGATTACGCTGGCGGACGTCGCGGTCGGCACGACGGGCGCCTTGGAGAAGGACCTCACGGTCGCCACCGACGGCCTGCCTCGGCTGCTCCTGCAGCTGCTCGGCTGGCTCGGCGGCATCGGCATCGTCGTGCTGCCCCTCGCCGTCGGCGCCGACCTGGTCGTGCGCGCGCGCCCGTGGCAGCTGGCGCAGTCGCTGCTCGCTGCCGGGGTCGGAGCCCTCGTCGTCCTCGGCCTACAGACGCTGATCCTGGGCGGCCACCTCGGGGCGGTGCTCGGTGTGCTGACGAGGCCGCTGGCCGCGGGGCGCACCGCACCGCTGGATCCGGTCATCGTCTCCCTGGTGGCGCTGCTCACCGTCGCGGACATCCTCGGCCGCAAGTGGATCTCGCCCCTGGCCATCGTCGTTCTCGGCTCCGCTGCGGTCACGACCTTCCTGTCGGGCGCGAGCACCGGCCTGGCCATCACCTGCTCGCTCCTGCTCGGGTGGCTCGTGGGCCTCGCCTTCCGCTTCGGGTTCGGCGCTGCCTCGACCCGTCCCCCCGGCACCGAGATTGCCCGGGCTCTGGTCGCCAGCGGGGTCCCGCTGACCCGGCTGGAGCTCATCGACCCCGACGACGCCGGCGACCGTCGCTACCACGGGACCACCGACACCCACCCCGTCGACGTGCAGGTCATGGACCGCGACACCTTCGGGCTGGCGTCGGGTCGGCGGCTCCTGCGGCTGCTGCGGCTGCGGAGCGCGTCGACTCGGACGCCGGCGCTCACCCTCCGAGCAGAGCTCGAGCACCGCACCCTGATGGGGCTGGTCCTCGCCCAGGCCAAGATCCCGGCCCCCCGGCCGGTCGCCGTCTGCGAGGTGGGCCCGTTCTCGGCCGTCATGGCCTACGTCAACCCGACGGGCAGCTCGGTGGCCGACATCGGGACGGACCTCACCGAGGAGCAGCTCGCCAGCATCTGGTCGATGTCCGCCACCCTGCAACGGCGGCGGGTGGCCCACCGTGGGCTCGCGCCGGACGTCGTCATGATCGTGCCGGACGGACGGGCCGGACTACGGCGCGTGGGTGGCGGTGACGTCGCCGCCGACGACCTCTCCCTGCGGATCGACACCGCCCAGCTGCTCACCTCCGTGGCACTGGCGGTGGGACCACAGCGGGCCGTGGCAAGTGCCGTGCGAGAGCTCGGGGCGGACGAGGTGGCGCGCGCGGTGCCGCTCCTGCAGCCGATCGCCCTGACCCGATCGACCCGGACCGCGCTCAAGGAGCACCCGCAGCTTCTCGGTGCCCTGCGTGAGCGCATCCTCGAGCTGCGGCCGACCGCGGAGCAGGCCCGGCCGGTCGAGCCGGTCGAGCTGCGGCGGGTGACCCTGCGCGGTCTGGTCACGGTCGTCGGAGGTGGCGTCGCGGCATACCTCCTGCTGACCCAGCTCGCCCAGGTGAACTTCTCCCAGGTCGTCGGCAGTGCGAAGTGGGGCTGGGTGATCGCGACCGTGGGGTGCTCGGCCCTGACGTTCGCCGGCGCCTCCATCGCCCTCGGCGGGTCGGTCAGCGCGCCCCTCCGGTTCGTCCGGACCTACATGACGCAGCTAGCCGTCGCCTTCAGCGGCCTCGTCGCGCCGGCCGCCATCGGCAACATCGCCCTGAACACGCGCTATCTGCAGAAGACGGGCCTGCAGCCGGCCGTGGCGGGGGCGAGCGTGGGGGTGGCCCAGCTGGCCCAGTTCTGTTCGTACTTCGTGCTGCTCGTCATCTCGGGTGTGCTCGCGGGGACCGGACCACGAGCCTCCTTCACGCCTCCACCGGTCCTGGTGGCCGCGATCCCGATCGTCATCGTCATCGTCCTCGGGGTGCTCGCCGTGCCGCAGGTCCGCAGGCTCATCACGGTCCGGGTCCTGCCCCAGGTCAAGACCGTCGTGCCGCAGGTGCTCAGCGTGCTGCAGCACCCTGCCAAGCTCGCCCAGCTGCTCGGCGGCGCACTCCTGCTCGACATGTCCTTCGTGGCCGCCATGGTCTGTGCCACCAGGGCGTTCAGTGCCGAGGCGCCCATCGCGGCGATCGCCGTCGTCTACTTCGCCGGAGCGATCATCGGGTCCGCCGTGCCGACGCCCGGGGGGCTCGGCGGGATCGAGGCGGCCATGTCGGCGGGTCTCATCGCCATCGGCCTCGACGGGGGCACGGCCGTCTCCTCGGTGCTGCTCTACCGGCTGGCGACCTACTGGCTGCCCATCCCGTTCGGGTGGTTCTCCCTCAACCGGCTACAGAAGGCCCAGGCGATCTGAGCCGCGGCGGGCGCTGCGACAGCCTGCCGGCGACGTGGCTGTCAACCCTGGGCCGGGCCGTCGACGTTGACGGTTGCGGTGCCCGAGCCGCAGCGCACGACGACCGCCCGGGAAGGGGGCGTCGCCGTGGTCCGACTCCCGGTGCACCATCCCGGGTGTCGGGTCGGCGGGGTCGAGCCCGTCGGCGGCGACCCGGATGCCCGGGCGGGCGGCGTCGTGTCACGGTCGGCTGCGGGCGTCGTCATGTCCCCATCCAACGGAGCGGATGGGCCCGTGGCCAGTCCGCACCGGGCGCCTCCCCGCGCCTGCGCACGTGCGGCGCTGTCCTTCCCGGAGGGCTCAGAGGGTGCGGGTCACCTTGGACAAGCCGCGCGGGTGGTCGGGGTCGTGGCCACGGGAGACGGCCATGACGCGGGCCAGCTGCTGGAGGGGAAGGATCTGGACGATCGGCGCTACCCGTTCGTCCATGCCCGGTGGGAGCGGGATGTGCAGCGTCGCACCGGTGGCGGAGGTGGGGCCGAGGACGCACAGGTCGGCGCCGCGCTCGACGAGCCGGTCGACGACCGGCCGCAGGGCATCGCCGCCGCGGCCCTCGGGCAGGATGACGACGACGGGCCGGTCCTCGTCGACCATCGCGAGCGGCCCGTGGAGCAGGTCGGCGCCGGAGAAGGCGTGCGCGGCGAGGTAGCACGTCTCCATGAGCTTGAGGGCGCCCTCTCGTGCCGTCGGGTAGGCGTAGCCCCGGGAGGTCGTCACGAGCTTGTCCACGAACCGGTAGCGCGAGGCGACCTCGGCGACCTGCGACAGGTCGAGCGCCCTGCTCGCCAGCTGCGGCACCTCGCGGGCGGCGTCGGGGCCGACCCCGCGCCAGGCCTCCACGAGCAGGAAGAGGGTGAGCAGTGACGCCGTGTAGGTCTTCGTCGCGGCCACCGAGCGCTCCGCCCCTGCGCGCAGGTCAAGGGCCAGGTCGCACGCCTGGTTGAGCGGGGAGCCGGGGACGTTGGTCACGGCCAGTGTGAGCGCTCCGGCCGCCCGCGCCCGGGTGGTCGACTCGGCCAGGTCGGGGGAGCCGCCGGACTGGCTCACGGCGATCCACAGGACCCCCTCGAGCCGGGGGGACTCGTTGTATGCCGTGTAGGTCGACGTCGAGACGAGGCCGGCCGGGAGGTGCAGCGTGGTCTCGATGAGGTACTTCGCGTAGAGCGCAGCGTGGTCGCTCGTGCCGCGCGCGACAAGGAGGACGAAGCGCGGATCGGCACGGCGGATCGCGGCGGCCACCGCCACGACGTCGCGGACCGACTCGTCGAGGATCCGCTGGAGCACGGCCGGCTGCTCGGCGATCTCGGCGGCCATGAGCGCACCAGGTTCAGACAGCTCGGCGGTGGGATGAGTTGCGGTCACGCGGGTGTCCTTCCTCTGGCAGCGAGTCTCGGGGCGTTCTCGGTGGCCCCTTGCATCTTCGTCCCGTGGTGAGCGGACCGAGGGGCGCCGCTCGGCGGCCGAGTCAGGATCCTTCCACAGTCGGCCACCCCTGAGTGGCGACCGCTGGTGGCGGCGTCCGGCGCGACAGCCCGGCTCACCGAGGAGCGAACCGCGTCAGGAGGACGGGCTCGGCGTCGCCCCACCGGGTGCGGCCCCCGTGCTCGGGACCGGCTGGGTCTTGCCCGCCGGAGTCTGGCCCGGCGCCAGGAGCAGCTGGTAGTCCTGCCTGACGAGGGGCGCGCTCGACAGGTCGCCGGCCGGTGGAGAAGGGACACTGACGGGACTGCCGTCGTCGAGGACGAAGAGGACCTGCTCGACGCCCTCGACGGAGGTGGCGGTCATGACGACCTGTCCGATGGCGACGGGCAGCTTGACGGGGCTGGGGTCCTGGCTCGCCGTCCTGAGCTGGATGACCGCAGTCCCGTTCTTGACCGCCCGCAGGCTCAGGCCGGCCCCGGGTCCGAGGTCGGTCAGCAGCCCACGGGCCCGCTCACGCTCGGAGGGCCCGACGGCCAGCCGGTTGAGCAGTGACTGCACGAGGGGCACCAGCGTGGCTCGGCCGAGCGGGACCGGGAGGGCGACGAGGTGCTGCCCCGAGTCGACGAGGTAGATCGTGCCGGTGGCGCCGGTGGTGCCGGAGGCGCCGGTGGTGCCGGAGGTCTCCGGAACCGTCGCGGCGCCCGGCGTCGACGTGGTCGTCGGCGAGACGAGCAAGCCGTACGGGACGTCCTGGTCCGGGACGCGTTGTGCGGGGCCGCCGTCCGGCATACCACAGCCCGTGGCGAGCACCATCACCGCGGCCGCGAGGACCGCGCCTCGGCGCCACCTCCGTCTCCCCGGGAGGGTCACCACGGTGCCTCCTTCTTCGTCGCCTCGTACTCCGCTCGGTGCGACCCCACGCCGGCGGGCAGCTCCACCCTGAACCGGGCGCCACCCCCCGGAGCGTCCTCGCACCAGACCCGGCCACCGTGGCCCTGGACCGTCTCGGCGACGATGCTTAGTCCCAGTCCGCTGCCGGGCAGGGAGCCGCGCGAGCCGCCCCGTACGAAGCGCTCGAAGATCCGCTCACGCTCGGCGTGGGGCACTCCGGGGCCGTGGTCGTCGACGTCGATCCGGACGTGGTCGCGCACCCGACGGACCCGCACCGCGGCCACCCCGCGGCCGTGGCGGTCGGCATTGTCCAGAAGGTTGACCACGCTGCGGCTGAGCTGCTGCTTGTCGACGTCGATGCCGAGGTCGGCGCCGTCAATGTCGAGCAGGTCTGGGGAGCGGTGGCTCTGCGTCAGCGTCACCCGGACCAGCTCCCCCGCGTCGACGCGGGTGAGCACCTGGCCGCGGACGCCGGCGTCGAGCCGGCCCAGTTCGAGCAGGTCCTCCAGCGTGCGCTGGAAGCGGTCGAGCTCGGTGGAGACGAGGTCGACCGCGCGTCGCGTCCGCTCGGGCAGGTCGTCGCGCCGGCGCTGGATGATCTGCACGCTGGCGACGAGGGTTGTCAGCGGGGAGCGCAGCTCGTGACCGAGGTCCGCGGCGAACCGGGCGTCGCGCTGGATCCGTTCCTCGAGCGCCTCCACCATGCTGTTGAAGGACCCGACGATGGTCGCGAGGTCCGGGTCGTCCGTCGGTGGCAGCCGCGTGTGGAGCCCCCCGGCCCCGATCCGGGCGGCCGCAGCGGCGACGTCGTCGAGCGGAGTCATGAGCCGGCGGGAGGCCAGCCGTCCGAGCGCGGCCCCTGCGCTCGTGCTGAGGACGGCGAAGGCGCCGAGGACGATGGAGAGCGTCGAAAGGGTCGAGGTCAGCTCCCCCGTCACGGCCACCTCGTAGAACTGCGCATCGACGGCGGCCAGCGGGACGCCGATGACGATCGCCGGCGCGCCCTTGGTCCGGGTCCAGACGTAGGACACCCTGCCCTGCTCGACACCGGTCATCACCGGCCGGGGAATGGTCTGTGGCCCCTGGGTCAGGGAGGTGCTGTACCACCGGCCGCCGAGCCGGACGACGAGCTCCGAGTCGGACGGGGCGTTGACCGAGCCGAGCACCTCGGGAACGTTCACTCCCTGGGTGAGGAGGCCGTCGGCGACGTAGG
>JAABUJ010005025.1_pt1 | contig 13539 bp, 11 predicted proteins | sample 5559131 | NCBI WGS metagenome assembly JAABUJ01 (sample SAMN10711875, study PRJNA513366) | rock metagenome | isolation source: Antarctica rocks | place: Antarctica: Victoria Land, Mt New Zealand nord | collected 2016-01-07
AAGCAATTTTAAGATTCAGGCTTTGATCTGAGCTGATTTAATTTGTATTCTGATTGTGAAAGTTCTGATACAATAATGCATAAATTACATATTTATTCTCTCTTCAGTGTTCATCACTACTTCAGCATTAAGACTACAGAATAAAGAAATAAATTCTTACACTGTATTGTATATAGAAAAGTTCTATCTCTCTTATATTGTAATATGTTTAACAGCAATTCAAATTAAACTGAAATTGATTTGTTAATTGATGTCTTTAATCATTTACAATCTCTCAGTATGAAGCTCAATTCTATTTTTATAATGATGAATGAACTTACTATCATTAATCAGCTGTCAGTGTCAGAAATGACTTCTTAAGTAATTATAAGACAATAACAAGTTAAATTGCATTTCTTCAGACTTAATTAAAAGATATTTATGCTAATTAATTAGTTCTTATGTCTGAGATTATATCTCTATTTAATGCAGCTTCAGAAACTTAAAAAATATCTAATGTGATAGTGTCTTTCTCTACAGTAATGTTCAAGAATTCTCTGAAGATAAAGACATCATCTATCTATAAAAATAGTCAAAAAGTGAACACTGCAAAGATGTAAGCTCTTAAAATGAAAGCTTATTTTCAATTTTACAAAATGTTGACAAACTGACTTCTAAACAACAAAGCAAAGATTACTGTTATAGTCAGTTATTTAAAAGATATTGTCAATGTATGATGATTTTAAAAAGAAGAATGACTTCAAGTCAGAGAAGATTTATTAGACATTAAATTTCAAAATATAAACAACTTCTTTTTAGTATTTCTACTGATCTTTAAAAATGTTAATGAAATGAAACATCAATGTCATCATTATAAGGCACTGAAACAAACAAAATCAATTCAATAATATGAAGTAAAGTTTATAAAGATTGTATAACTTCTTCAATCTATATCAGTCAAATACAAACAGAAACAGCAGTTCACTCAAAGTTTAAAGCAGAAGATCTGATCTAAACTCTAAAAGTATTTAAAGATTGAAGTGACTACTCTTAATGAGCTAATTTAATAAGTTAATCAAATTGAATAAAGTCTTTAAGAAATACATAATAAGAGTTATCTTAATGTCTTCAGTGACTCAAATTTAAATCATAACAACTCATTAAATAATTCTTAAGATCAGTCTCAAAGTCATGAAAGATCAATTATGTCTAAATTAAACAAGTTAGATATGAAAGCTTATTGAATCTGATGTAAAAAGAATAAAGTGTACTTTCATTATAAAAAGTTCTTATATATAGTTAAAGACTGTTGAGACAACAAGAACACTGATAAAAATAAAGATAAGAGTAAAGATAAGAACAAAAATAAGAATAAGAAAAAGAATAAAGATAAGAAGAAGCTGAAGATCATTGAAGTTGATTTGAATGATTTGAAAAACTAAAGTTGTTTATAAATATAAAAATGTTCATGAACAAATTAACAGAAGCTTCTATTCAACTCAATAATGATTTAAGTGAAGCATTTACACTGAATGACTCAGAATTCTTACTATTAAGTATAATCTTTAATTAAATCAATGTTCTCAATTTAAATGCATATATTCTTGCAGATTACATTCAAGATGAACTGAACAAGATAAATGTGAAAGTATTAGTTGATTTAGATGTAAATCAAATATATGTTTTCTCAACAGTTGTCAATTAAATGTTGATTGATAGTCAATATGAAATCAAACTGCTTAAGATATTCTTGCTGAACAGATAGATCATTTAATTAATTGCAAAGCTGATCTTTCATCTCAAGATAAATAGCTTTTAACAACAATTAAAAGCATAAATTGTGAATCTTTAAGAACATAATCTTATTCTAAGATTAATCTGACTAAAAGTCATTAATTTTCAGATTGATTAAGCTATAAGCTGTATGACAATTCAGAATTAACAACAGAAACATCATTATCTGTTTCTGAAAAAGTGACAACAAGCTGTAAATGAATCAACATTAAATGTAATTGAAGAATGCATAACTATGAAGACACTTTAAAATTACAGAACTGTCAGATACTTATTAATAATTCAACAGAATTTAAAGAAGTCAGAAGCTGAACTGTTAGCTGTTATGAATGAATGACTATAAGCTGTTATTGAAGAGTTTCAATCTGTATTTAAATTAACTTTATCAGATAAACTATCATTTAAACAGATGTTTAAACATAGCATTGACATCAGCAACATTAAGTCTGTGAATATAAATGCTTACTCTCTGTCACAGCTACAGCTAAACAAACAGACTAAACAGATAATAAAGCTATTGAATAAAGATCTAATTCATGAATCTGTAAATTTATGAAACTTTCTGATTCTGTTCATTAAAAAGAAGAAGAATATATAATGAATGTGCATTGATTACAGAGTGTTAAACAACATTATTGTTAAAAATGAATATTCATTTTTCTGAATTCAGAAATGTCTAGATTGAATTGACAAAGCCTGATATTTAATTAAGCTTAATCTCACTTTGAGCTATTATCAAGTTTATATAATCAAAAACAATACAAAAAAGACTGTTTTCAACATTCATTACAGCAAATATAAGTTCATAACTATGTTCTTTAAGCTATGCAATGTCTTGACAACATTTCAGTCAATGATGAACTCTATATTACAGAACTTACTCAACAAATTCTGTCTAATATATCTCAACAATATATTAATCTTTTTTAACTCAATTTTAGATCATCAGAAACACTTGTGAATCATTCTTGATATCTTAAAGAAACATAAACTATATGTTAAGTCTAGCAAATGCACTGTTGAGACAGAAATTCTTAAGTTTTGTAAACATATTATGAGACAAGACACACTACAGTCAGTCTTTGTCAAGATATCAGTCATTAAGAATTGATCTGTCTTAAAGATAGCACATCACATATGACAGTTTCTTGAATTGACTTTGTACTATTGACAATTTGTATAAGAATTTGCACAGATCACAGCATCACTATTGAATTTGCTTAAGAAGAACAACATTAAGTTGCATACAAAGAAGAATTAACTCATTGTCTAAAACACATTATGTAACAGTGTCTTTCAACAGCTTAAGAATGCACTTACATTCAAATTAATATTTATTTAAGTAGTTGTACACAAATCATTTACTATCAAAACAAACACTTTCAAATAAGCAATTGACTTTGCTCTGATGCAGAATGAAACAGATAAGAAATGTCATTCAGTTATTTATGATGATTAAAAGTTACAAGATGCAGAGCTTAATTATTCTGTTTATAAAAAGAAGTTATTGATCATTAAGCATGCACTTTGAACTTGACAGTACTATATTGAAAATGATCATACTATAACTATCATTATGAATCACAAAGATCTACAATATTTAAAGAATACATCACACTTATCTAAATAATTAACTTAATGAATTGACAAATTTCAGCAGTATGATCTCAACATTCAATATTGACCTGAAGCTCAGGCTGTCATATCAGATTCAATCAGTCATTAACTCAATTTCATAAAGAAAGACTCAGCAAATAAAGTGTTCTTAAGTGCTTTATGAGAATTAGACAATGTGAAATAAAAGAAAGCAATGATACTGTATCTAAAAGATGATACAGAATCTGAAAAGTCACTGCTTTGCAAGCATGTATGTAAAAACAATGTGACAAATCAATTTCAGCTGCATTATAATTTAGAATTGAACAATCTGTATTTAATTCAAAAGTAAGACAATGATGAAGCATTATTTCTACAGTTTCAGTACTGTGCAGACTTTTTGAAATATATATACACTGAATATGAGCATTTAGAAGTGCTGAAACTGTTAAAAGTCATTTAACTTTAAGCTTGATGATATGAACTATTGCAGAATATTAAATCATTTATAAAGCATTGTCTTAACTGTTAAGTTGCTCAACAACTCTGAAAACATTAAGAGATTAAAGAACATTCATATTTGACTTGTAAGAATTTATTATCATTTAAAAGATAAAAAATTAACATAATAAATATATTATCTCAAATGTCTTAAGAAAACTGCTGAATTATAACAACAATTAACTATGTTACAGACTGATCTGTGACTAAAGCTGTTCTGAATGCAATGAAAACAATAGTTGCAGATTTTCTGTGTAATGAAATCTTTACAAATTATGATTCATTGAGAAAGTTACTATTCAATAATGATACAAACTTTCTCAGTCATGTTGTGATCTACTATTTGAAAAAGCTCAGAACTCAACATAGAACAATGACTTTCTATTATCTCTGCACAAATGAAAAGATAGAAAATCTAAATGAAATGTTGAGTTTTATGCTTACAAAATATCTTATGAGTAAATCAACTTAATTATGAAATGAATACTTACTGCAAGCACTTTTTGCAGCTCAAATCTGAGTTCATAGTACAATTAAACAGAGCTCATTCTATCTACTGTATAAGATAAATTTACAATTATCAGACAACTCAAACAATCTCTGACTGCTGAGAGAAACTGACTTTAAAGATCAGTTAAAATGAGTCAGGCAGATACAGACAGTTTAAGTAACTGTTAATAAAATTCTTTTACAAAAGACTATTGAATTGAAAACAATTTGTAATGAAATAGTGCAATTAAGCATTACAAAAAAAGAAGACTGAATGCTTATATAAAATGAAGAGCTTTAAAAGTTTAAAGCTAAATGATTTGAGTCTTATAAGATATTGAAAACTCATTCATTAGAAACTTATGCATTAGAAATGCTCACAAGATGTGTTCTATGAAATTTAATTCATAATAATTAACTTGTGAAATGTTAAAAGATGGCACCACACTAATAGCACAGCTATTATAAGTTATATATCTAACACTCTTCCTAACCTGCAATTGGCCCGCAACCAACCCACAGGTGTAAAGAGTGTGCACAGATGGTGGTTCAAACTCATGATCTTTTGAACTTACTCTCTCACCATGAACTTGAACCACTGGCAGAGGTGGCCTAGGCGCCACTTTACACAAGTTATCACACACTAACCTGGGCTCATAACCTGTTAAAAGGTGGCACCACACTAATAGCACAGCTATTGTGAGTTATATATCTAACATGAAAGCACATACCTTTGATGTCTATCATGATATCACTATGCACTCATACCAAACTATAGTCAAACCCCTTACACAATGATTGATAAGTGAAGTACTATATAGACAGTCTTTACATATAAATCTTTTAAGTTTCTTAATTGTTAATCTTCATCAATACAAGATTTTAACATTGAAACTTCATCAAATAGCTGTTGTATTGTAGTGTCTCACATTGTCACATATCTTACTCATCAGCCTCTTATAGATAAGAGACTCATAAATTCACAATTTTAACAACTCTATCTTTTCAAAGAATGACAATTCATTACATTGTAATATGCAGACTAAAAGTCAGCAAAATAAGACAGAATCATTTTCTGATTATATTGAGACTTAAATGATCTTTAAAGAACAGAAATCTGTAGAGATTCAGATTGCTATTTAGACTGCAGAAAAAAAGAATTAATGTTTAGATAAACAGATTTGTTTAACTGAAATTAGACAGATCAATGATGAGAAAAGATGATGATTTGCAGAAATTAATTGTAAATTATAAGCATTTAATATGCATAATGAGATTGATGAACTTCTGAGAGATAAAGATTCTCAAGTTTCATCTAAGAAGAAACTGCATACAGAATCTTCTTATACTCTTATTAGCTCTTTAAATTCAATGAAGTGACATGCATTTAAAGTCATGTATATACTTTCAGCAAAATGAATGCAATGACTGAAGAACTTATTCACATATAATGAGAAATTTATTCATAAATATATTAAGTTTATACACAGTGCTGTAATAACATTCTGCTTAATCTCTAAAAACTTCTTCAGTAACTACAATAAAATTCTTTTTATTATGCAGTTCTTAGCAGAAGAATCTTAAGATGTATAATTTCATCACATTAATGAGAGCAAACTTCTAAATAATAAATTATAAATATTCTTTTCAGAGTTTCTGCTCAATCTTGTTGAGAACTCAGTGAACTGTGAGCTTAATACAGTACAGAAATACTTAAAAGTTATGTAGAAATCTATTTAATTAGTTTAAGCTTTTATAACATATTTTAACATACTGAAAGATCAGCTTCTAAATTATATAAAGAAATAAAGAATAAGTTATCTCTTTATAAAACTCTGATCAAAGATTTAAGCAGCTTTAATCAATTATTAAAATTTCTTAAAGATAAGAAAAAGTCTAATAGCTCTGACTGCTAAACTAGAGATTAATCAGTGATCTGTAGATGATTATATAATTTAAAGTTACATCATTAAGAAAATCTATGAACACTGTTCACATTCTTTCACTCAGGCAGCAAAGTCACAGCAGAACAATCATCTCAATTCTGAAGCTACAAAATTAAGTCATCATGATAATGTAGACAAACTCTGTTTTGAGATTGATGTCAAGAAGAATAACTACTATAATTATGAGAGATCAGATCATTTTATAAAGAACTGCAGAAGTTCTCTGAAAAATCTTAATTACATTAAGATTAATGTAGTTAAGACAAAAAAAGACAGAGCCTTATTGATTGTGCTTTAGTGACAAAAATTAAATTAAAAATTATAAAGAAATCTAGCATTGTAAAGAAGAGTTAAGTTTAAATTGAATTCAGTTAAGTTTCTATCAGTATACTGTTAAACACTGCAGCAGAAATCAATGTAATGTCTTAATGATATGCTGTTGCTTATTAACTGACATAAGTTGATATGAAACTCTCAAGATCAGAGTTTCTGAGAAGACAACATATTTACTGTTATGATGTGTATTTAATGAAGCATAAACTCATCAACAGTTAAAAATAAGAGCAAACTGAAGAGCAGTTATTTTATATCTTAAATAAGAATGAATCTGAACTCATCTTTGATCTTTTAGATCTGAAATAACAATGCATTCATATCAATTATGACTTGCATACATGACACTATAAGATAGAACAGATGTCTCTGACTATTGATGAGTTTGAAGCATTTGTCAACAACATTTAAAATTAATCTGCTGTTTATGCATTGTTGATGATGTCTGAATCAGATTCATCAATAACTGCTGTACATGTTGTCAGTGAAATGTCAACATTATCTTAACAATACAACAGCTATGCAGATGTGTTCTCTGAAGAGAATGCTGACAAGTTATTATTTCATTAAGATCATGATCATATTATAAAGACAGAGAGACATAAATTATTTTATGATTCATTTTATAATTTGTTGAAAACAGAGCTATAAATGCTTAAAGAATATTTAGACAACATTTTAACAAAAAAATAAATACAACATTCTGTCAACTCTGCAGAAGCATCAGTTCTGTTTATTTTAAAAAATGAAGAAAGCTTATATCTATATGTTGACTATAGAGATCTCAACAAAATTATTATTAAGAATCATCATTCTTTGCTGCTGATTAGCAAGACACTTAATTGTTTAAGTGAAGTCAAGATGTTCATCAAACTAGATCTTAAGGATGCTTATTACTGCATTAGAATCAAGAAAGACAATAAGTAAAAGATTGCATTTTGTATACATTACAGTCATTTTAAATACATAATTATGTTATTCAGACTGATTAATGTCTCAGCAACTTTTTAAGTCTATATTAACTGAGCATTAACTGAGTTAATCAATGTCTTTTGTGTAATATATTTAAATGATATTCTGATCTATTTCAGTTCTTTAGAAGAACATCAGAGTCATGTAAAACAAATTTTAAAGTAACTTTAACAGTTTAAACTGTATGCAAACTTAAAGAAGTGTGCTTTTCATATTATACAGATGAAATTTCTTAAGTTTATTATCTTTACTACTGATGTTTTGATGAATCAACAATGAGTTAAAATCATAAAGAAATGATCAGTATCTAAGAGTTACTGTGAAATACAAATATTTTTAGAATTTGCAAACTTTTATCATCACTTTATACAGAAATATTCTAAGATCACTGCTTCTTTAACTGATCTATTAAAAGGCAGCAAGAATGACAAGAAGATAGATGTCTTTGAGTAATTATAAATGATGATGTAAGCATTTTATAAATTTTACAATGTCTTTACACAAATATCTATTCTAACACACTTTAACTCAGAGCTAAGAGCTCAGATTGAAACTGATATCTCAATAGTTAAGCTGATAAATATTTACTTACAACTTTAAATAGATGCTCAATGACACTCTGTTGTCTTCTGATCAAGAAAGTTAAACTTAATTAAAATATGCTATGAAATTTATAATTAAGAATTGTTGACAATTGTGAAGACATTTAAACACTGACAACACTATCTTGAGAGTAGTTAATATCTTATTGAGGTACTCACAAATCACAATAATCTATAAGAATTTATGAATGTGAAATCATTAAATAGAAGACAAACACACTGAGTTATGAGACTAGCTGCTTATGATTTTATAATTACACATTAATCAGAAAAGACAAATCTTGCTGATGTGCTGTTAAGATGCTCTGACTACAAAGTTAAAAAGAACATAAACAGATTGCTGTCAACATTGCAATAAAAGCTGATTACATTATCTTAAGAATTAAAATTAAGCATTATTGTTCTAGTTAGTCAGATCAACACTTAAAGCTTAGATCTGCAAATTATGCTAACTGTTTTATTAAAAGAATATTAATTAAGCATTTAGACTGAAGATCATGACTGTTAAGAATAAGTTAATGAGAGATTTAGAGAGTCTTCATTCAGAAATGAATTAAAGAATAATGATTATACATTTAGTTCATCTATATGCAACATAGCAGAAGAGCTACTTAACTTTGTTGCTGAAATTACTGATTGCAAACAATTCATTTTATATGCATTGATTCAGAAAGTGATTAACAACAAAATGATACATAATAAGAAGTAATCATTCTTTCTTGAACTTATTTATTTTTTGCAGAACACTGATGTTTTAACAGTAAAGATGTGACAAGACTTAAAATTACAGAGTAATTGCAGTTATTAAGACATCAGTGACAGTTCATGAATGTTTAATTTTACTGAACTACTTTGTCACAAAAGCAAGATATACATATTATTTGATAAAGCTGTTAAGAATGAACTCATAAAGCTGTATCATGATGATGTTCTAGCAGAACATTATAAAGTAGACAGAATAATCAATTTATTATTCAGAAAGTATTATTGAGTCAACATAGCAAATGACATTCAAGAATATGTTGCTTCATGTGCTGTATGTTTAAGAATTCAAGTATCAAGACATCATTTATATAATAAATTACAGTCATTGTCACTATCTACTTAATCATGAAAGAAGATAACAATGAACATAATCACTGACTTGCTGCCTAGCAGATAAGAAATTAATGTTTATGACTTCATATTGATAATTGTGAATTATCTTATGAAGATGACTCAATATATTCCTGTCACTAAAAAACTTACTGTAATCAAGTTAGCTGACATATATATTGAACAGATCATATGCTGCTATGAAGAATTCAGAAATATTGTTTCAGATTAAGAATCAATCTTTATCAGTACATATTGATTTGAATTCTATTATCAACTTTAAATGAAGCAAAGACTAAGCACTGTCTTTTATTTACAAACTGATGATTAAATTAAAAGACAGAATTAAATTTTAGAACATTATCTGCATTGTTACTGTTGTGAAGAACAAGATGACTAAGTATTTTTTCTGTTAATGACAGAGTTTGTATATGCAAACAGAAAACATACAACAATTAGTTAAACATCATTTAAGATATTAATGAGCTATCATTTAAGAATTGCTCAATATGTTAAGAATAACATCTATAAAGAGAAGATGTCAGCAGTGAAAGACTGAGTGCAGTAAATGAAGAAAATTTGTGTTACAATAATAAAGTAATGATAAGTCACTGTAAAAGTGCAAGTCAAGTACTTTGACAAAAATCATGTTCAAAAAAGCTACAATGTCAGCAATTTGATGCTATTGTTCATCAAGAACTTAAAGCAACACAGATTAAGCAAGAAACTGTTGCATAAATTCATTAAGTCTTTTTAAATTATCAATCTTATTAATAAACAAGCATACTGACTGGCTCTGCCTGCTCATTACAGAATTCATAATGTATTTTATATTTCATATTTAAAGTTTCATAAATGTTATCTGAACAATAATTCTTTATCAAAACTGCTCTTTTCAGATCTTATAAACAACAAGAAAGAATATAAGATCAAAGATATCTTAAATAAGAGATGAAGAAGAAGACAGTTATAATATAAAGTTAAGTGAGTAGAGTACTCAACAGAATATAATGAGTGACTTTAAATAGAGAATATGAGAAATGCAGAAGTGTTGCAACATGAATATGATGCAAAGACAAAGAGAAAGCACAAGCATAAATGAGATTTAAGAAATTAAAAACTTCTATTAAAAATATTCTACATGATATCAACTATAAGAAGCAAAGTCAAAACACAATTAACACATCAACAAAATGCTGTCAAATCACTCTGTTATCTCTGCATCTGCATCACTATCAGAAGCAAAAGACAAGAACAGTGACTGCTCATTAATGTTATGATTGCTGTTAAAGTAATTAAATTACAGTGTTGAGTTGTAAGAGCTTTTTAAGATGTTATTACTTAACTGAAGAGAGAGAAGTTCACACTTGAAGTGAAGTAAGCAACATGATGATGACAGTAAAGCACAAGAAAATTAAGAAAACAAATCATAAAGCAAAAGATATTTAATATAAATGTCTGCATCACAATAACTGTCTACTGCTTTTAAATCATGAGCAGTAACAGATTGCAGATCTTTACAGACTTATAATGATTGCTGTGATGCTCTGCAACATAAGTGATGTAAATGATGATATACTTAATAAATGATGTCTGCATATAATTAAGATGACATTGAAGCTGAGACTGACAGACATCATTGACTGTTATAATGATGATATGATTGATAAGTATGTGCAAATTATTAATTTGACAGTTAAAGAATGCAGAGATCTGTTATTGTTAATGCATCATAAGATGAAAAGAAACTTTCTGTTAAACTGAGTTGTACAGCTTTTAAAGTGTCTTGCAATAGTTGCAATTCTGATTTTTAACAATGTTGCAGCAGCTGATGTTGTCATTGATATGTTTTGAACAGCAAAGACAACAGAGAGAATTCAATTTGTTGTTGATGTAATAATTATGACATGACATTGAGGTGATGTCAGCATGAGTGAACAAGAAAGTAAAGAAATTGCTGAAAATATAATGTTATGAAGTGATGACATCTCTGAGAACTGAGATAAAAATGAAATTGAGATGCAATGTATGTGATGACATTACTGTGAAAGAAGAATGTAACATATGATGCAGAGCAGAAAGATATTCATTAATTGTAGTCTTAAACTCAGCACTCTTCTGAGTGATGAGCTTCTGACAGATTAATTATATTGTGAGAATAATGTTCTGTGATATTAATGATGCAGTGATGGTCATTAAGTAAGCATTTTCAATTAAGTTCATCAATAATGACTTATCTGTGACTTGAGAAAGTAAGGTGCAAAAAGGCAGCATTTCATTGTCAGAAAGATTGAATAAATATAACTGCATTTATATGCAGTGACAGAGTCTCTATTGCTGTCTTTTTTGCACAGCAATATTATTTAAAGTGTATATCTCATCATTGTTGTGCAGACATTTTGTTAACAGATTCATTTTAAGACATTTACATTTCTTATACTTAATATTCTTCTTTGTCTTATTCTGTTTCTGTATTTCATTTCAGCAAAGCAGATATGTTAACAATGTTACTTACAGTACTCATTGCATTCTTAACTGATTTAACTCTTATGAGCTTGATCTTCAGAACTGACTCTGACAAGTTTATTAACTCATTAATGTTTAAGATAGTGTTGATGAATAATGTCTGATGATGAGTGCAACAGAAACTCAAAGATTTCTTATTATGTTTCTTTATATTTGTATGAGCACATTCTTTAGACTGCAACATTGTTAGAATGTGTTGATGTTTTAAATGCTATATATATAAAAATTACTGACAATTCTGCTGAATTCTTAATGAAAGACACAGCAAAGAAAACATCTCTCTTATTTTTCTTAATAATTATGATGTTGCTGTTGATACACTGTTGCTATTGTGTCATTTACAAGATGTTATGAGAGAGAAGCATCATCTAAAGACACAGAGTTGCTGCAACTTTGATTTATTAAGATGTTAAAAATGAAATGAATGCAAGTTATGTATGAGAAAGAGTCTCTTATATATTGTAACTGAACAAAGAGATCATCAATTTAACTGATTTGAGAATAAAGAAAAGTTGATCTTATTTATGTTTTATATGTTATTCACTGTTAAACAAAGCTGAATCATCATCTATCTGAATGTGACAAACTTGAAGTATTGCACAAGATCATCAGTCTAGTTAAAATAGACAATAAGTGAAATACATAAGAATGTTAAGCAAATCATCACTTATACTTGCTGACCTGATTTCATGCAATTATAATGTATCTATAATGTCAGTGATACATCAATGTGCTGAAGAATCAGCACATAGAAGAAAAGACAATTGTTTATCATTATATATTCATATCAAACTATAGCTGAACTTCTTATGCAATGATTGATAAGCAAAGTACTATATAGACAGTCTTTACATACAAATCTTTTAAGTTTCTTAGTTGTTAGTCTTCATCAATACAAGATCTTAATATTGAAACTTCATTGAATAGCTGTTGTACTGTAGTGTCTCACATTGTTACATATCTTACTCATCAGTCTCTTATAGATAAGAGACTTGTAAATTCACAATGTCAATAAATTTTAAACTAGTTCAGGGCTGCAAAGCAGTCTGAAATGAACTAAACTATCTATGCAGCAATTAAGCTCTGAAGTTGATGAGATTCTTAAACAGAAAGAGTCATCATTATTTTTTTATGAAGAACTCTTAATCATATCTTGAGTCAAATGAGATTGCAGACAAAAGAAAGAGCTATATAAGCTCTTAGTAAAGAAGAAAGAAGATTTTTCTTAGAAGATAATTTATAAGACACAAAAATGTTATAAATAAGTAAATTTATCTGTACTCTCATTACAGAACATTTTAAAAGCACATTGAAGTGTTGTTTTTTCTGAACTGATCTTGACTGAAGTGAATGATGTGATGAATGCATTACAGAAGACTATTGAAAGTCAGAGAAATGTTAATGACTTGACTTCAACATTTATGATAGAAGAGAGACATAATTGAGAGAAAGTGAAAGTTTTGACATCACATGATATCAGAAAAAAACTGAATGATCAAAAACAATCTGATAAAGGCTTGCAACAATGACATGATGAGTTGAAGTTGAAGTGAACAAGAAGTAATGTGAAGTCTGAAGGAATGAGAGGTTTGTGAGAAGGTCTTGATTTCTAAGTCAACAGGTGACTACCTAAAAACCAAAGACTAAGGCTAAGGAAAGAACTCAACATTGTGAGGATATGACCTTCTATTTATATGCCAGCAGGG
>JAABUJ010005027.1_pt1 | contig 13533 bp, 8 predicted proteins | sample 5559131 | NCBI WGS metagenome assembly JAABUJ01 (sample SAMN10711875, study PRJNA513366) | rock metagenome | isolation source: Antarctica rocks | place: Antarctica: Victoria Land, Mt New Zealand nord | collected 2016-01-07
GAGGCCGACGGCCTCGCCCGGGGGACCGAGGTCATCCTGCATCTGAAGGACGATGCCAAGGAGTTCGCCGACGACTTCCGGATCCGGACCGTCTTGAAGACATATTCGGGCTTCGTCCCGCACCCGATCCGGGTCGACGGCCAGGTCGTCAACGACCAGAAACCCATCTGGGTCGAGCCCAAGGGACAGGTCACAGAAGGAGCGCGGCTTGTTAAAGAAAAATCTTTGGGCCATAACCGAAAGGCGGATCGCATTTTATGGCCTGCCGCGATGGTGACTCTAACAATTTCCCAGAATTTAGCTTGTTCATCCCACTCCGAGTCATTAGCATCCTGTCCGTCCCCCAATTTTCGGAAGTTCTTGCGAGTCGCTAACTGGTAATACGGGCGTAAATTACGCCATGGTTCCCTTGGATTTCATCATGAGGCGCGACATGAATGCTACCACGAGGCGTTTGCAGGGATTCACGATTATTGAATTGATCGTTGTTTTCCTCATTATTGCCGTTTTAACCGCCTTGTTGTTGCCCGCCGTGCAAAGTGCAAGAGAGTCGGCTCGCCGAATGACGTGTGCTAACAACCTTAGGCAGCTTGGCCTAGCAGAGAACATGTATTTAAGCAAATTTAATGTATTTCATAGAGGATATAACGGTCTTGCATATTCGGCTTTTGCCTTAATGCTGCCGGAACTTGAGCAAATCAATCTATACAATTCCATCAATTTTTCAACTGTCGCCCCCATTGTCTCCGGCAAAAAAAGCCTCAATAGAACAGCCCAGGCTGTCCAGCTCTCCTTGTTACTTTGTCCCTCGGACAACATCAACCCCCTTAATCAATTCGCAATCACTAATTATGCTGGTAACGGTGGATACGGAGTCCAAACATACGGGTTCAATGGCATGTTCACCGAGCCTGGAATAAGTAACGCATATGTAAGTACATTCGGATCAGAAGGTGTACTGGACGGCACATCTCAAACGGTCCTGTACTCCGAGTGGGCGAATGGGAATCACCCACTCAACGGCCAAGATGCATTATCGGCGACGTACATGACTCCTGAACTAACGAAACCGTCCCAATTCGACCAATTTGTTCGAACCTGCGAAGCGATGGGTGGATCGTCGGCTTCGACGATGGGAAAACGGTGCAAATGGCTATGTGGCACGTACGGAAATAGCATCCTTAATTTTTCTTTGCCGCCGAATGGTCCTAGTTGTCTCAACGGCGGCAGCGTGGATTTGGGAGCGTTTTCGGCTAGCAGCCGTCATCCGGGCGGAGTGAATTGCCTCTTCGCTGACGGACACACGAAATTTATTTCAAACAGCATTAACATTTCGTCTTGGCGAGCAATTAGTACACGCAATAGTCTAGATATTTCGAGTAACTATTGATCAGCGCGCTCGCTTTTTCAAGCGTGTCGTTGATGCCCCAAGGCGTTTCGCGTTCGCACCACCCGCTTTCCACATTCGGGAGAACTCCATTGCGTTCCTTCAAGGCCGCCTTCCCCGCCCTCGCACTCTTCGCTGTCTCGATCCTTGCTGGAAATCCGGCGAGTGCTCAGTCAATCACCATCAGCAACTCGGCGGCAGGCAGTACGACGCCGGGCCAGAAAAACACGGTCACTGCGGACGTTTCGGTTTCCAGCCTTTCCGATGGCACTTACAACGTCTCTGTCGTTGTCATCAACCAGACAGCTGGGGGCACGACCAAGACCACTAAGGGAACCGTCACCATCACAAATGGGAAGGGGAGCTTGAGCATCCAAGCGGATTTCCCAACAGGAGCGGCGACAGATGCCGGGATCATTCAACTGGAAGTGAGTGATCCAAAGACCGGCGCGACCGACGCAGACGAAATCACCTTTGGAACTGGGGCCTGAACCACCGACCGCCTGAAGCAGGGCGATTGCGCCATGGTGGGTAGTCTGGGAAGATGGAAGCATGGCGACTCGGGTCATGTCGGCGATCGAGGCGACGCCCGAGCCGTTGCTCCTTCCTGGGCTCCCCCTTCATGTCCACCGACCTCTCCGCTCGCATCGACAAGCACTTCGCCAACCTGACTGATCCCCGCCGGGGCAAGGTCACTTACCCGCTCATCAACATCCTCACCATCGCCCTGTGTGCCACCATCGCCGGGGCCGATGACTTCGTCGCCATCGCCGACTGGGCCCGTCAGAAGCGGGACTGGCTCGGTCAGTTCCTCGACCTCTCCAGCGGCATCCCCTCGCACGACCGCTTCAACGCCATCTTCCGCGCTCTGAAGCCCGAGCCGTTCGAACGCTGCCTGGTCTCCTGGATCACCTCGCTGCACGAGGTCACCGCCGGGCAACTCGTCGCCATCGACGGCAAGACCTTGCGGCAGAGCTTCGACAAGGCCACGGCCAAATCGGCCCTCCACATGGTCGGAGCTTGGGCCGTCGCCAGCAAGATCAGCCTGGGCCAGGTGGCCGTCGCCGAGAAGAGCAACGAGATCACCGCCATCCCCAAGCTCCTCGAACTCCTGGAGCTAACCGGTGCGGTCGTGACCATCGATGCCATGGGCTGTCAGGTCGAGATCGCCCGGAAGATCGTCGAGAAGAAGGCCGACTATGTGCTGCCCGTCAAAGGCAATCAGCCGACCTTGGAGGCCGGGATCATGGACTTCTTCCTGGGCCACATGGAAGACGACTTCGACCGGGTGAAAGTCAGCCGCCACGAGACCAAGGAGAAGGGGCACGGTCGGGAAGAGCACCGGACGTACTACGTCTGCGATGTGCCCGAGGAGTTGCCGGATCGGGGCCGATGGGCCGGGCTGAAGCGGATTGGCATGGCGATCAGCGACACGATGCGAAGCGGCAAGCCATGCGATGAGGTTCGGATCTACATCATGAGCAAGAAGCTGAGCGTCCGCAACTTCGGGGCGGCGGTTCGAGGCCACTGGGGGATCGAGAACTCGCTGCACTGGCAGTTGGACATGAGCTTCGGCGAGGACCGAAGTCGAGTGCGGAAGGACCACGCCGATGCCAACATGGCGGCGTTGCGGCGGATGGCCTTGGGCCTGTTGAAGAACGAGATGAGCAGGAAGGTGGGGATCAAGAACAAACGGCTCGTCGCCGCATGGAACATAGACTATCTACGCCAAGTGCTGTTTGGTGCGTAGGTTACGGTGCAATCGCCCTGTGGGGCCGCCCCATCGGCTCCGCGACACGGCCGGGCCGCGGGAATGGCCGATCTGGCCGTTACCAGGGCCTCGCCCGACGCCGTGGTCTTGCGGTAAGCTGTAGACCTATCGTCAGTTCGGAAATCGATCCGGTACGGTACGACTCTCGCCGGGCGGCGAGGCGCCGGATCCTTGGAGTCTGAAGGCGAGCGGGCCCCAGGCGAGTGGGCCGGCCGCCCATCTCGTCGGGGAGAGTCGATGTCAACCGCCGCGGACCCGCAGCAGTATTCGTTCCAGGCCGAGATCAAGCAGCTCCTGCACCTGCTCTCCCATTCGCTTTATCAGAGCCGCGAGATCGCCGTCCGCGAGCTGGTCTCGAATGCGTCGGACGCCCTCGACAAGATGCGGTTCGTGGCGATGACGGACCAGGCCCATCGCGAACCTGGTGCCCTGGAGATCGTGGTCGAGGGGCGTCCCGAGGCCCGCGAACTGGTCATCCGGGACAACGGGATCGGGATGACCCGCGAGGAGCTGGTCGCGAACCTGGGCACGATCGCGCGGAGCGGCTCGCTGGAGTTCCTCAAGGACGCCTCGGCCTCGGGCAAGGCCGACGTCTCGCTGATCGGGCAGTTCGGCGTCGGGTTCTACGCGGCGTTCATGCTCGCCGACCGGGTCCGGGTCCGGTCGCGGAGCTACCGCGAAGGGTCCGGGCACGAGTGGGAGTCGGACGGCTCGGGGACCTTCACGGTCGTCGAGGCCGACGGCCTCGCCCGGGGGACCGAGGTCATCCTGCATCTGAAGGACGATGCCAAGGAGTTCGCCGACGACTCCCGGATCCGGACCGTCTTGAAGACATATTCGGGCTTCGTCCCGCACCCGATCCGGGTCGACGGCCAGGTCGTCAACGACCAGAAACCCATCTGGGTCGAGCCCAAGGGGCAGGTCACCGACGAGCAGCACGCCCGGTTCTACCAGTACCTGACCCACCGGGCCGACGAGTCGCCGCTCTGGCACCTCCACATGGCGGTGGACTCGCCGATCCAGTTCCGGGCGATCCTGTATTGCCCGAAAACCAACGTCGAGCGGCTCGGCTTCGGCCGGCTGGAACACGGCCTGAACCTTTGCGCCAAGCGGATCCTGGTGCAGGGCGACTGCCGCGACCTCCTGCCCGAGTACCTCCGGTTCCTCCACGGGCTGGTCGACTCCGAGGACCTACCGCTGAACGTCTCGCGGGAGACGCTCCAGGACAATTCCGTGATCCGGAAGATCCGGGGCGTCCTGGTCAAGGGCGTCCTCGACAAGCTGACCGCGATGGCCGAGAAGGAGCCCGAGGAGTATCTCGATTTCTACCGCCAGTTCGGCCCGACCCTCAAGGAAGGGATCGCCGTCGACCCGGCCAACCGCGACCGGGTGGCCAAGCTCCTCCGGTTCGCCTCGTCACGTTCCGAGGACGGCTCGACGCCGACCGGGCTGGACGACTACGTCCGGCGGGCCCCCGAGGGGTCCAGGGCGATTTATTTCCTCGGCGGCCCCGACCTCGCCTCGATCCGGAAGAGCCCCAACCTGGAAATCTTCCGGAAGCGCGACCTCGAAGTCCTCCTCCTGGCCGACCCGATCGACGAGTTCGTCGTGACCTCGCTCCACCAGTACGACGGCCGGACCTTGACCTCGATCGACTCGGCCGACCTGGAGTTGCCCGGTTCCGAGCCCGCCGAGAAGCTCGAGGACGAGCCGACCCCCGCCGGCGACTTCGGCCGGGTCCTGGACGTGTTCCGCGAGGCCCTCGGGAGCCGGGTCGAGTCGGTCCGGGCCTCCAAGCGGCTGACCGACAGCCCGTGCTGCCTGGTCACCGCCGACGGCGGCCTGAGCCTCCAGATGCAGCGCCTTTTAAGGCAGAACAACCGCGACTTCCCCACCTCGAAGCGGATCTTCGAGGTGAACCCCGACGCCCCTCTGATCCGACGTCTCGCCACGCTCTCGGCCAACTCCGGCAACGAGCCCTTCCTCCGCCAGTGCGCCCTCCAGCTCTGGGCCAACACCATGATCCTCGAAGGCGAGACCGCCGAGCCCGAAGAGATGGTCGCCCGGGTCCAGTCGATCATGGAGCAGGCGGCGCAGGCAAAGACGTCGATCATTCTCTGACGGAGAAGAGTCGGGACCGCGGCCTCTTCGTCCTGACGCGGGGCAGCCTCTCCTCCCTTGTCCGCGCCGAGCCCAACGATTAGTCTGAGAGATACTCGCCCGCAAGCCCGCCATCGACCTCGCGAGGGTTCGCCCCGCTGTTCGACCCGATCGGCCAGGAGGAAGTGACTCGCCCATGATGATTTCCGGCGGACTGCTCCTCGGGCTCGGCCTGGTCGCCCTCGGCGAAAACGGGGCGGAGGGATCGCTCCCGGCGGCGGCGGCTCGTCCGGTCGAATTCGACCGCGACGTCCGGCCGATCTTCGCCGCCTCCTGCCTCGGCTGCCACGGCCCGAAGAAGCAGAAGGGTGGGCTCGCCCTCCACCGGAAGGCCCCCGCGCTGGCGGGCGGCGACGACGGCCCGGTGATCGTCCCCGGCAAGTCGGCCGAGAGCCGGCTGCTCCGCTACGTCGCCGGGCTCGACGACGACCACCCGATGCCCCCCGACGGGGCCGGCGAGCCGCTGACGCCGGGGCAGGTCGGGGTCCTCCGGGCCTGGGTCGAGCAGGGGGCCGCCTGGCCCGACGACCCCAAGACCGGGGCCGCCGGGACCTCCGATCACTGGGCCTTCCGCCGCCCGGACCGGCCCGAGCCGCCCTCCGTCCACGAACCGTCCTGGGCCCAAAACCCGATCGACCGCTTCATCCTGGCCCGGCTGGAGCGCGAGGGGCTCCGGCCCTCGCCCGAGGCCGACCGGGCCACACTGATCCGCCGCCTGGGCCTCGACCTCGTCGGGCTCCCGCCCACCATCGCCGAGGTCGACGCCTTCGTCGCCGACCCTCGCCCCGACGCCTACGACCGGCTGGTCGACCGCCTGCTCGCTTCGCCCGGATACGGCGAGCGCTGGGCCCGCCGATGGCTCGACGGGGCCCGGTACGCCGACACCAACGGCTACGAGAAGGACCGCGAGCGGTCGATCTGGCCCTATCGTGATTGGGTCATCCACGCTCTGAACGACGACATGCCGTTCGACCGCTTCACCGTCGAGCAGATCGCCGGCGACCTCCTGCCCGATCCCTCGCCGGCGCAGAAGGTCGCCACCGGGTTCCACCGGAACACGATGATCAACGAGGAAGGCGGGATCGACGTCGAGGAGTTCCGCTTCGCCTCGCTGGTCGACCGGGTCGCCACCACCGGGGCGGTCTGGCTCGGCCTGACCATCCAGTGCGCCCAGTGCCACACCCACAAATTCGACCCGATCACCCAGCGCGAGTATTATCGGTTCCTCGCCTTTTTCGACAACGTCGACGAGCCCGACCTCGACCTGCCCGACCCCGCCATCACCGCCCGCCGGGCCGAGGCCGAAGGGAGGATCGTCGCCCTCGAAGCCGGCCTGGCCGACCGATTCCCCGACCGAGGACCCGCCCGGTCTTGGTCCGTCCTGGCCCCCCGGCGGGCCTCCGCCACCTCGGGCGCGACCCTGACGATCCGCCCCGACGGCTCCGTCCTCGCCTCGGGGGCGACTCCCGCGACCGATCGGTACGAGGTCGAAGTCGAGGCCGACCTCGCGGGGGTCTCCGCGATCCGCCTCGAAGCCCTGGCCGACCCCGCCCTGCCCCGCGACGGGCCCGGCCGGGCTCCCAACGGCAACTTCGTCCTGACGAAGCTATCCGCGACCGACGACGAGGGCCGCCCGATCCTCCTCGCCGGGGCCGAGGCCGATATCTCCCAGCCCCACTTCGACGTGGCCGGGGCTTCCGACGACGACCCCGCCACCGGCTGGGCCGTGGACGCCGGCCCGGGCCAGCTCAACAAGGACCACGCCGCCACCTTCCGGGTCGAGGGCCAGCCCCTCCCGGCGGGCAAGGCCCGGCTGACCTTCCGGCTCGATCAGGGACACGGCGAGGCCCACACCCTGGGCCGGTTCCGGTTCTCCGCCGGTCGCGACGCCTCGGGCCTGTCCGGGCCGCCCGAAGGCCCCCGCCGGGCCTGGCTCGAAGCCCGTCGGAAGGAGTGGGAGGCGGGCCTGAAGCCCACCCGATGGTCGCCCCAGGTCCCCTCGAAAGTCGTCTCGGCCAAGCACGCGACGATGAACGTCCTCGGCGATCGGTCGGTCCTGGTCTCCGGCGACAAGCCAAACAACGACACGTACCATGTCGAGGTCCCGGTCGACCAGGCGGGAATCACCGCGATCCGGGTCGAGGTCTTGCCGGACGAGAGCCTCCCCGATGGCGGCCCCGGCCGGGCCCCGCTGTTCTCGGTGGGGAACTTCCTGCTGACCGAGTCCGAGGCCGCGCTCGCCTCGCCCGACGGGGTGGTCGTCCGCCCGGTCGCGATCCGCGACGCCTCGGCCGACTTCGAGGAGAAGGGCAAGCCAGCCGCCGCGACCATCGACGGCAAGACCGACACCGGCTGGTCGATCGCCGGCGGGGTTGGCAAGGCGCACGCGATCGTCTTCCGCCTCAAGGATCCGATCGTCGCCGAGCCCGGATCGCGGCTGGTCCTGACCCTGCATCAGACATATATCCACCAGACCACCATCGGCCGGTTCCGGGTCTCGACCACGCTCGACCCCGAGCCGCCAGGGGCCTCCGGCCTCCCCGCCGAGGTCGAGGCGATCGCGCGGGTCCCGGCCGATCGGCGATCGCCCGAGGAGTCGCGGGCGATCGAGCGCCATTTCCTGTCGGTCGCCCCCGAGATGGCGCAGGCCGTCGCCGAGATCACCGCGCTCCGGAAGGCGGTCCCCCGGTTCCCGACCTCGATGGTGATGGTGGAGCGTCCCCCGTCGGAGGCCCGGACGACCCACGTCCACCGCCGGGGCGAATTCCTCCAGATCGGAGAACCCGCCACGCCCGGCATCCCCGGAGTCCTCGCGCCCCTGCCCGGAGGGGTCAAGGCCGACCGCCTGGCCCTGGCCCGCTGGCTCGTCGCCGACGAGAACCCGCTGGTCGGCCGGGTCGTGATGAATCGGGCCTGGCAGGCGTTCTTCGGCCGGGGCCTGGTGGCGACGGTCGAGGACTTCGGAACCCGGGGCGAGCGGCCCACCCATCCCGAGCTGCTCGACTGGCTGGCCACCGAGTTCCCGGCTCGGGGCTGGAGCCAGAAAGCCATCCACCGGCTGATCGTCACCAGCGCGACCTATCGCCAGTCCTCGAAGGCGTCGGGCGACCTCATGGCCCGCGACCCCCGGAACGAGCTCCTGGCCCGGGGCCCCCGGTTCCGGGTCGATTCCGAGGTCGTCCGCGACATCGCCCTGTCGGCCGCCGGCCTGCTCGACCCCCGGGTCGGCGGCCCGAGCGTCTTCCCGCCCCAGCCCGACGGCGTGACGGCTCTGTCTTACGGGCAAGTGACCTGGCCGACCAGCCAGGGGCCCGACCGCTACCGCCGGGGGCTCTACACCTACGCCAAGCGGACCGCCCCGTTCGCCGCCTTCGCCACCTTCGACGCCCCGACTTCCGAAGTCGCCTGTGTCCGCCGCGAGCGGTCGAATACGCCGCTGCAAGCCCTGACGCTCCTCAACGACCCCGCCTTCGTCGAGGCCGCCCGGGCGCTGGGGCGCCGGGTGGCGACCGAGGGACCGGGCGACCCGGTCGGTCGGGCCCGGCTCGCGTTCCGGCTCTGCGTGGGCCGGGAACCATCGGAGGACGAGGTGGCCCCGATCGTCGCGTTCCAGGCCCGGCAGGCGGCCCGGATCCGGTCGGGCGAGCTGAAGGCTCCGAAGATCAACGGTCCGGCCCCGGCGGGCGACCCGATCGAACTGGCGAGCTGGTCGGTGGTGGCCCGGGCCCTGCTGAACCTGGACGAGACGATCACCAAGGAGTGAGCGCCATGGCCTCCGGACCCCTCGACCGCCGGGCGGTCACCCGACGCCACTTCTACCGCGAGTGCGGCGTCGGCCTCGGCAAGATCGCGCTGGCCTCGCTCCTGCTGGGATCCCGGCGGTCGATCGGGGCATCGCCCGACCCACTGTCCCCCCGGCCGCCGCACTACGCCCCCAAGGCCAAGCAGGTGATCTACCTGTTCATGGCCGGCGCCCCCAGCCAGCTCGACCTGTTCGACCACAAGCCCGCCCTGGCCCGGTTCGACGGCAAGCCGGTGCCGGCCGAGGTCGTCAAGGACCAGCGCTACGCCTTCATCCAGCCCGACGCCAGCCTGATGGCCTCGCGGTTCCGGTTCGGCAAGCACGGCCGGTCGGGCGCCGAGCTTTCCGAGATGCTCCCGCACCTGGCCAAGGTGGTCGACGACCTGGCGATCATCAAGTCGGTCCACACCGATCAGTTCAACCACGCCCCCGCGCAGATCCTGGTCAACACCGGCTCGTCGCTCCCGGGCCGCCCGAGCATGGGGTCGTGGGTGACTTACGGCCTCGGGAGCGAGGCGGCCGACCTCCCCGGCTTCGTCGTCCTGTCCTCGGCCGGCGGGACCAGCGGCGGCGTCGCCAACTGGTCGTGCGGGTTCCTCCCGGCCGCGTATCAGGGGGTCCCGTTCCGGTCCAAGGGCGACCCGATCCTTAACGTCGCCAGCCCCTCGGGGTACGACCCCCGCCTCCAGCGCGACACCCTCGACCTTGTCCGGGGCCTGAACCAGACGCACCTCGGGGCCGTCGGCGACCCCGAGATCGAGGCCCGGATCGCCTCGTACGAGCTGGCCTACCGGATGCAGACCAGCGCTCCCGAGCTGATGGATCTCAAGGGCGAGTCGCGCGAGACCCTGGAATTGTACGGGGCCGAACCCGGCGAGGCGTCGTTCGCCAACAACTGCCTGCTCGCCCGCCGGCTGGTCGAGCGCGGGGTCCGGTTCGTCAACCTGTACCACGAGGGCTGGGATCACCACTCCGACGTCGCCGGCGGCTTGAAGAACCAGTGCGGCCAGACCGACCGAGCCTCCGCCGCGCTGGTGACCGACCTGAAACGCCGGGGGCTCCTGGACGACACCCTGGTCGTCTGGGGCGGCGAGTTCGGCCGGACCCCGATGGTCGAGTCCAACGCGGCGCTGGGCCGGAGCCTGGGGCGCGACCACCACCCGCAGGCGTTCTCGATGTGGTTCGCCGGCGGCGGGATCAAGCCCGGGATCACCCTGGGGGCGACCGACGACCTGGGGTTCCACGTCACCGAGGACCCGGTCCACGTCCATGACCTCCAGGCCACGATCCTCCACCTCCTGGGGATGGACCACACCCGCCTGACCTACAAATCCCAGGGCCGCGACTTCCGCCTGACCGATGTCAGCGGCGTGGTCGTGGACAAGCTCCTCGCCTGAGGCCCCGACCATGAACCAAGGACTCGCCGGCCAGGTGGCCCTGGTGACCGGGGCCTCGCGCGGCCTCGGGGCCTCGATCGCGCTCAGCCTGGGGAGACGTGGAGCCCGGGTCGCCGTCAACACCTTCGGGAGCCCCGAGAAGGCCCGGGCCGTGGCCGACGCGATCCGCGATCAGGGCGGCGAGGCCGAGGTCTTCAAGGCCGACGTCCGCGACGAGGAGCAGGTCCGGGCGATGGTTGCCGCCGTCCAGGGGCGATTCGGCCCGGTCGAGATCCTGGTCTGCAACGCCACCGGCCCGCAGCCGTTCGTCCGGCTCGAAGACCTGACCTGGCGGCACTGCCTGGACCAGCTCGAGTTCTTCGTCAAGAGCCCCCTGCTGCTGGCCCAGGCGGTCGTCCCGGGGATGAAGGCCCGCAAGGGGGGCCGGATCATCCAGATCGGCTCGGAGGTCTTCGAGAAGGGGATCCCCCAGTTCTCCAACTACGTCCAGGCCAAGGGCGCGCAGCTCGGGCTGACGAAGTCCTGGGCCAACGAACTGGCCCCCTGGCAGATCACCGTCAACCTCGTCGCCCCCGGCTGGATCCCCACCGAGCGCCACGCCGGGGACTCCCAGGAGATGAAGGACGCCTACGCCGCCGGGGTCCCGATGAAGCGAATGGGCGTGCCCGAGGACATTGGCGAGGCCGTCGCCTTCCTCGCCTCCGACTCCGCCCGGTTCATCACCGGCCAGCGGCTCTCGGTCAATGGCGGGAACACGGTCGGCTGAGCTTCGCGAACGGCTCATGATGGGTTCCGGGGTGTTGCTTTATTTCAGCCCCTCTGGGGCTGCAATGCTCACCACCCCGGAACCATCATGAGCCTCGCGAGCGATGGAATCAGCTCCGGATCGTCGTCGGATCTGCGACCTCCGGGGAAACGGAAGGGGATCGATCGGCGCCGGATTAACGGGTCGGGTCGGCCCGCAGGGGCTTGAGGAATTCGGAACGCTTGCGGTGCATCTCCTCGATGGTCCTGCCCTGCATCGCTCGGATCCCCGCCAGGGCGCCTTCGGCCCATTCGGGCCGCCGCCCGATCGCCGCGGCGATTGAATCGGCCAGGGAGGCGACGTCACCCGGTTCGTGCGACCAGCGGAGGGGGATCGGGTCCAGGGCGGCCTCCAGGGTCCTGGTCCGCGAGTGGACGAGCAGGCATCCGCTGGCCGCGGCGTCGTAGACGATCCGGGCCTCCTCGAGTCCTCGGGTGGGAACCAGGACCAGGTGATACTCCCGCAAGGCCCGGAAGAACGGCTCGCCGTAGGGGAGCGAGGGAAGGAAGCGGACCCGGTCGCCGACACCCGCGGACCGGACCAGGGCTGACAGGTCCTCCTTCTGATCACCGTCGCCGAAGATGTCCAATCGGAAAGGGCCGACGCGATCCCCCAGCAAGGCGACGGCCCGGATCGCGTCGTCGACGCCCTTCCAGGCCGTCAGGCGGCTCGGAAGGGCGATCCGCACCGGTCCGGATTCAGCGAACTTGGCGCGAGTCGCCCCTTCCTCGGCGAGGTCGCCCTCCATCAACCAGACGGCCTCCGTTGCGATGCACCGGCGGGCGTATCGGCGATAAGTTTCCTCGACGCCTCGCCCGACGACGATCGTCACGTCGGCCCCCTCGACTCGACGGATCAGGCTCCAGCGGAGTAGCGACGCCTTCGCGGAGGCCAGGCCGCCGCTCCCCCGGAGCATCGACACCGGATCGCTGTCCAGGCAGAAGATCCTCAGGCCGGGGGCCCGGCGCCGCCCGATCGCGTAGCCGATCGTGTTGAGGTCGAAGAGCCCCAACGAACAGTTCGAATGCCAGACGGTCGAGTCGGCCGCCTCGGCCTTGAGCATCGATCGGATTGCCGGTAGCGCCATCGGCAACGACCGTCGGCCGCCGTCCCAGGGGAGGAACGCGAAGGAGAAGCCCTGGTGGTCGGCCGGATTGACCTCAACGGGGTCATAAACCTGTTCGATCGATCGGGCGCGGATGGCGAAGACCCTCAAGTGGGGCTCATACTTCACCTGGGTTAGCAGGTCTCGGGCAAGGCCGTTCGGCATCGCGATTCGGCCACCTCCCAGGTCATGGCAGGGGATGGCGAAGACGATCTTGTACATGCGCTAACAAACTCCTCTGCGTACTGATGTCGGTCAGGCTTGGCCCAAAATTAGCTGGCATCCGTCGGGGCGGCCGCCCGCGATTTTTCGTGATGGTGGACGTTGAAATCAAGGTTCATGATGGATTGCTGGGTCGTCCCATCAGGGGGCCAATCAAGGTTCCGCGGTGGACCTCATTCTACTTCACGCGGCCGCGATCCGAGGATCGCCGAAGGTCTGAAATTTAAGCGTCCTCAGCGACGGGATGGCACCTTCGTGCTTGCCCTCAACACCTTCCAGGCAATTCAGAATCGCCTCCGAGTTCTACTGTCTGAGCCTTCGGAACGGTTGAACTTGTTTTACAGGAAGAACTTGCATTGTGAGGCGATCGGGGCTGCGAACGGGATATCAGGTTCCCAGGGAGCCAGCCGTCACAGAGGATATCAAGGAATTCTTAGGAATTCCCGAATTCTAATCGTTTCCCCGCTCGAAACAAGGTTCGATCGCGGCATGGTTTCAGCAAATCCATAAACTGTTGACTTAAAAGCAGTAACGTCCTTAATCCACTGGATACAGTGGAAGTAAGCCACCAGGATTTTTACGAGAGGGCGGGGGCTTATTCAAGCCCATCGCTGTTCGACAACCGTCAGTTTTGGCAAAGTGCAGGGCCTCGGAACAATAGGGAGAAATTAGGGAGATCGTCTTCGCGACTTTCGTCACTATCAACGCAAGTCTATACCGGCGGTGGGAGTCGAACCCACAAGATGGTTACCCATCGGAGGATTTTAAGTCCTCCGTCGGGACGCTTCAAGTCCCACGAGGCAGGGGAATTGCGGATCGCGTCCCCCGGCTTGACAGCGCTGGGACAGCGCGCGGCCCGGGATGAGGGCCCCGATTTGGCCGAA
>JAABUJ010005028.1_pt1 | contig 13533 bp, 21 predicted proteins | sample 5559131 | NCBI WGS metagenome assembly JAABUJ01 (sample SAMN10711875, study PRJNA513366) | rock metagenome | isolation source: Antarctica rocks | place: Antarctica: Victoria Land, Mt New Zealand nord | collected 2016-01-07
ACGCCCCGCCAGGCGAGGGGGATGCGCGGGGGCGAGTTGTGCGGCCGCCTGCAGGTGACTCTGTCATCCTTCCTGTGTGTCTGCAGTGTGCTAGGGTAGGCGGGGCAGCGAGAACGTGATGCAGCGTAGCTCTGGATGCTGTGCGTTCCGGCACATTCGGAGGGCGCTGCCTGTTGTGCGACGGCGCATGAGGCTTCCCAGGCATGCCTGTACCGTACGCGCATCGTGCTTGTTCCAGAGCTGCCGCTCAAAGTGCTGTGAAAAGCAGAGGCGGTGGAAAGCAGCGGCGGCACCGCCACACCATCTCCTCTTTGCGCAAGGGCTGAGATTGTCAGCCTGAGAATGGAGGTGCAGTAGCGAAATGTACCTCCCAGGAGCCTGCAACAGATGCCCCCCGTCGAGCGCCTGTGGCAACGACAGGCTGAGCGCTCAGCATGCTCATGTCAGAGCTGGCTGCATGCTGCTCGGCTCAACCTGCATAATAATCAACCTGATACAAACAAGACGGCCCTCCCATTGGACCGCTTGCAGACAATAACTAACATGCCCTGTCAGAAACACTGCCCGCATTGGCAGAGGGCCCTGCAAGCCACCACCAGCCAACATATGCCGCCGCACGTGGGCGCGCGGGCATACCAAATTGCCACCCCTGGCGGGCCTCAAACCCTGTGTGCAAAGCTGCTGCGCACCGCTGCACCTGCCACGGCAGCCTGACGCATGACCGCAGCGGGCCTGTTGCCCCAATGCATGTTGCGCCAGCCTGCTTTTGCAGTGGCAGCTCAGGGGCTGAGCGGAGGGTCCCTGCCGCACGTCCCTGGCGGATGCAACCCCGCATGTGCCTGCTGCTGCGCGTATGCCATGGCCAGCTCGCTCAGCGCCACGGCGGCGGCAGCAGGGCCGGGGCTGTGCTCCCAGGCGGCGTCGCCGCTGCTCGCGGCCGGGCGGCCCGCCGCTGCGAGCTGGGTCGGGGTGTCCGGGGCCGCGGCCGGCGCATCGCCGGCGCTCGGGTCCGCGCGGGCGGCGCCGGCGCAGGCGCGCTCGACGGCGGCCGGGCCCGCGCATGCAGCCGCCGTACCCGCCGCCGCCGCCTGCGCCGGGCCGCGCCGGATCCAGTCCTCGTAGGCCGCGGCGCCGCCCAGGATGTCCTCCGCGTCCTCGCCGTCAGCCTCCGCCAGCGCCTGCCGCCCGGCGGGCAGCAGCTGTTTGACACCCAAGAGGCAGGGTTAGGGTAGGGTAGGGATGCATCTGCGAGCGGAGCGCAGTGCGGCTTTGGCCGGCACGGCCAAAGCCTCCTGCTGCCCGCGAACGGCCCGAGGACCGGCCCGCATGCCCGGCAGCCCAGCACGAACCACTTGGCTGCAGGTCGACGTGTCGGTGATCACACTGAGTGCAAACCAAGATGCACAATCAAGCAAAAGCTCTTGCCCTGTACTGCACTGCACAATGTAAACAGACCCAAAAACAGCTCTGTCCATGCGGCGTCGTAGTCCAAGTGGCCCCATCACTGCAGGGCGCGCGCGCGCAGGACACGGTGCGTGCATGCCACTGTTTGGACTTGCAGCAGGCCACTGGCAATCGCGGCCGCCTGTTCTAGCTGAGGTACGGCCTGCAGTCGCGTCATGCGCGGCCGGCACGGAGGAGGGCATGGCGCGTGTGGGCAGAGAGCAGGGCCAGAATCCTCATGCGCGGGCGCGCGCCTTTTGCACGGCGTAGAAGTCCGCGAGCTCCGCGCGGTAGTCAGACAGCGTGAAGTTTGTGGCCGCGTTGGTGCCCCTCGTGCGCACGAGCGCGCCGTCATAGGCCTACGCAACGCCAACCCCGCGGTCAGTTTTCGCCGCAGCGCGTGCTGGCTCCCAGACGCCTTCCCTGCGCAGCCATGCGCATGCATTCAGGTGCCTCACAGGAGTGGGGCAAGTGAGCCAGCCGCAGCCGCCTCCCCAGGAGCCCGCCTGCCACTCGCTGCCTGCACAAGCTGACCGCGGCGCCAGCAGCGGCGCGCCTTGGCAGCGTCGGTGTCCCTGATGAACAGGCCCAGGTACACGTGCCGGCTGGTCGTGCGCACAGCGCGGCCGCTCGGCACGCCCACGCGCGCCTCCCAGCGCCTTGGCGCCCAGAGTGGCCGCGTGTGCTGTACGGTAGGGGCAGGGCTAGGACAACGAGCACAGCGAGACATGGCAACAGTGCCGCGACGTTGCTCCTGGGAGATCCGTGAGCTGACCGCGCTCTGCATGCAGAGCAAGCTGCAGGGCACCGCGCCGCGCATGGTACCCTGTGCAGCCTATGGTGCAGACTATATACAGCAGGCATCGCTTCCGCATGAAGCGGCCGCGCCCGGCAGCGGCTGACGGGGGCCTGGCGCGGGCGGCCGCAGGCGGCGGGGCGGGCGCGCGCCGGAGGGGTGCTTGGTCACGCCGCGGAAGGACGACGAGCCGCGCGAGAAGCCCTGGCTCTGGCGCCGCACGGCCATGACCAGCTCCTCCAGGCTGATGCTGTCCATGCACGCGGTCAGCGCCGCATACCTGGCCACGGGCGCAGGCAGATTGCATCCTGCGAGACTAATTAGGGCGCCTCTCCGCCAGACAGGCGTTATTGCAAGCGCCCCACCTCACTGCATGCACAGGCGGTGCTGGCAGATCAGGGCGCGCACTGTGGGTGATGATATCGACCAGGCCATGCGCACCCGCGAGCTTGCCGTGCTGCTCACTGCACTGCTCCGAGACAGGGTGAACAACCACATGTGTACGGCAGCGCACATGAGTCGCTACCTGTAGCCAGACCGCTTACATGCTCGAGGTGCACACAGGGCGCTGACCCCGGGAGCCACCTTGAGACCCACGTCTGCTGTTAGCGGCTTGGGCGTCCTATACCTCTTGAGTGTATGATTCTGCTGTATATGTATATCTGCTCTCTGCAGCTGACAGTGCAGGGGCAGCCGCCCTGGCATGCACGGCGCACCGCTCAATGGCGTAGTTGAGCTTGGGGTTCTTCAGGCCTTTGACCTTCAGCGCCGCCACGTCATACGCCTCGGCAGCATGCTCCTCCTGCTCGTAGCCGCCTGACGCCGCAGCATCCTCCATGCTCAACCCCCGTGCTCTTCAAGTGTCTGGTAGGCCGTTCATGCTGGCAACGCCTCATTCGCCATATACCAGCGAACAAGCCTCCGGATGTGGCCCTTGGAGCTCACGCAAAGGCACAAAGTTTGCACGCAGACCGCCCCTTAGCTTGCATGCACGCTTTGATCTGGTGCATCTTCTCACAGGCTCAGCGCATGCGCTGGCTGTTGACTGGATCTGTCAGGCAGAAAATGCGCATGGCCTGACAAAGCACGTGCCGCGGACGCACCCTCGATATAGCCATGCGCAAGCTAGGGCGGGTCGGGGCCAGGGCGGGGCGGCGGGGCGGGCAGCGCGCCGAGGTAGACCTGGCGCCCCAGCTGTTTGACCCAGCAGTGCGCCTCCCAGCGCCCGCTGCGGCGGTGCTTGGTCACGCCACGGAAGCGCGAGGAGCGCCCCGCCGCCGGCTTGCCCGGCTGCGCGGCGCCGCCGGCGCGGCCACGCGGCGCCGCCGCGCCGGCCGTGGCGAGCGCCGGCTGCGCGCAGGCCGCCGCTGCGATGCCCAGCGCTTCCTGTACCCGCGTGTGTGGCACGCTGTCAAGATGCGTAGGCCGCACGCCGCCGTGCATGCGTGGCTACCAGCCGACAGGCCTGGGAGAGCGCCGCTTGGTGAGCAGGCGCACCAGGGCTTCCTGCCGAGCAGGCTCGTGCGCACACGAGGGAGCCTGACATGCTGCATGTGCGGCAGGCTTGTGAGGCAGCAGGGCACACGCACGCTGTGGGCATGTGCAGCATCGCTGGAGAGCGTGCGTACCAGCGCCTGAGTAGCTGTGGCCCGGCATGGCGGCGCATGCATATGCACAGCTTCACCGCATGGAAATGTGCAGGGCGCCCGCGCTGCGCACCAGGACCAGGGATGCGGCGCACGGCTGGGACAGGCCTACGCCACTACACACTGGAGGCTCGGGTGGCGCGGGCGCGCGGGCGGGCGCGGCGGCCTGCGCGCCCGCAGCCCCGTCCGGCGCTTCTCGGCTCGCAGCATGCGGCGCGTTCATGCGCCAGCCGCTATGCGCGGCGTGGGCCTGCCAGGGTCAAGACAGGGTCTGCCAGGGTCGAGACCTGGGCCTGCCAGGGTCGAGATGGGAGCCCGCGAATGACTGGCTGGTGTGTGCATACCTTGCTGCATGCAGCTGGATGTCCTGGTACATGCTACACCGGACATGCCGCATGCGGGCCACCAGTACCAGACCGGGGCTGCACAGGCTGCAGTAGCAAGTTGCAGGCCTGGATGCATGCACACAGAGCTGCTGCACACCAAGTCCACTGCACACCAGGACCGCTTACATGCGCATCCCCACGAATCTGAAAAGCCAGTGTAGAGCTGCCTGTGATTGGAGTGGAGGCTGGCAAACAGACCATGCATGACGCCGGCTTCAGACGCAGACCCGGCGCGCGCACCCATGCAGGCTCAGGCCGCGCTAGCGAGCCCTGCGGCAGGCCCGGCGGCGCGGAGGCGCTGCGGGCGAAGGCCACATGCTCATGATGCTCGCCGCAGCCGTCCTGTCGCGCGTGCGCCGGGAATGGGCCAAGCAGGCGGCGAGCTGCAGTACTGCCATTGAGACATGCTGACAGGCAGGCGGGGGCTTGACAGACAGCTGTGTGCTGGCAATCCTATGGTTGGCTCACAAGAGCGGCGCGTGCGGCTGGCAAGGAAGCAGTGCGACATGTGGCAGGACAGAAAGTGAGCGAGCGCCAAGCGGCACAGCAGCATCATGTGCTGCTCATGCACCTGCGGCGCGGCGTGCGGTGCGGCCCTGCGGAAGGCCGAGAAAGCGGAAGGCATGCCATCGGCGTGCGCCGGCGGCGCGGCGCGCTGCCCGGCGGGCGGCGGCGGCGCGCGCAGCACCGTGGAGGGCAGAGGGGCGAGGTATGCGCCCTGCAGCAGCGCCTGCGGCGGCGGCGCGGCGGCCGCCGGCCAGCCGGCAGGGCCGGCGCGCGCGGCGCTGCTCGACTCCGCGCTGTGCGGCTGCTGAGCGGCAGGGGCGGCAAGCAGAGTTGTCTGCATGCCTGGCGCGCCTTGGCGCCCGCCTGCAGCACGCTCGCACCCGCGCTTGCGCACAGCTTGCATACACACCCATTAATCAACCGTAGAGCAGCGCTGCATGCAAGACACATGCCCTCTCCTTGCCCTTGAGCCTCTTGAGCCGCCCCTGCGCACTTCCTCTGCTCCCGAGGCGAGCTTAGACCGATGCACAGCGTGCAGGCAGGCGGCAGGCGTGGAGAGGCTGCCTCGCTCAGCTCGCCCGGGGAGCAGAGAAAAGTGCGCAGGGGGGGCCTGCTGGGGCTCCAGGGCAAGGAGAGGGCGTGCGTGTTGCAAGCAGCGCTGCTCGGTCCTTGGAGGATGCTTGTCGTGCCTCACTCAGACAGCCAGGACTGTGCGCAAGGCAGGCGAGCAGGGCGAGTCAGCGCAGGAGCCTGGGCGTGCCTGCGCGCTCCAACGCGGTGCCCACCAGCTGTATGGGCTGCAGGGGCGAGCTACTGAGTGTTCAAAGCAATCGACGGACGCCTCTTTGTCGAGAAAGCGATGAACTTTGGTAAGTCCGAACTGTGCTTTTAGGGTCTGCATCTGTGGCACTTGGGATACAGGGCACATTTGCCACTTGATAGTCATAAGACTGCAGTGCATTGCTTCCATATCGCTTCCGCGGTGTTGGTTGATTGGCACTCACGCTAGCTCCAGACAATATGCACACGACACTCGAGAAAATTCAACCATCATGACTACTTAGTTCAGGGACAGGTTCCAGACCATAACGTAAACCACAAGAGCTGCTCAAGCTGCACCCTGGCCTTTCCAGGCCTAGAAGGGCATCTGTTTTCAACAATCCACGCATGCATTGAGACGAATAGTGTGGACAAGCCCACATGCCAGACGTGGATTCAAACTTAAACGCACACATACGCTCTTCCTTAGCGGCTTGACATGGGCATGTTAAATGATGGCAGGCAGCGAGGGCCCGCCACGTGCCACCAGTGAAGTACATGCCGGGCATATGCGCGGTCACGCGCAGCAGCTCCGCCGTCCAGGCACCGGGGCATGGCGGGCAGCGCAAGCCCGCTCACTTCCCGACGATGAAGTTCAGAATCTTGCCCGGCACGTAGATGGTCTTGCGCAGCGGCTTGCCGTCCAGGAACTTGGCGACCCCGGGCAGCGCGCGCGCGGCCGCCTCCGCGTCGGCCTGCTCTGCCTGCTTGCGCACCTCCGCCGCGCCGCGCAGCTTGCCATTCACCTGTCGCGCCGTGGCACGCATGGCGAGCATGCGGCTGACAAGTCCGTCGTACGCCCCGAGACACCAGCGTGTCTGAGCAGTTGCCACATCCGCATTTTGCCACTCTCAGCGCCAACAACCATATTTACAACAGCATGCCACCTGAGCAAAGCGCCGCAAGGTGCCATGCATGCGGAGCGCCTGGGCGCGCATGCGGGCATATGCCAGAACTCGCGCCTGGACAGGCAGGTTGATGGTGTCCTGCACGAGCAGCGCCTCATCATATGGGGGCCAGCGCTCGTACGCGAGCGTGTCGCTGTGGCCCAGCACCTGCGGCAGCAGTGCAGCCACCGCCTCAGGACCTGGGCATGCTTCAACGCCCCACTGCTTCACCGCTCGCATGTTGCATGAGGTGCTACGAGCAGGCGGTGAACTGATAGGCTCGGCAGCCGCTTGGCAGTGGCGCAGTGCACCTGTCTGTGGGGATCTGCCAAGGCATGCCGTTGAGTCGCGTGCACTGTAGCTGCTCGCCTGCTGCGCTTCACACTCTTTGCCGCACCCACCCTTGCGGCAAAACCCCTACCGCTCATTAAATAAACCTGGCCCACCTGCCACATCTCCTCGGCCAAGTGCGGCGCGTATGGCGCGAGCAGCAGCAGGAAGGGCTCCAGCACGGCGGCCGGCGGCGGCCCCGGCCACTTGAGCGCGCCGTTGACAAACTCCATCATGGCCGCGATGCCCGTGTTGAAGCGCAGCGCCTCCGTCTCCTCCGTCACCTGCGCGCTCCAGGTCCGCGATCAAATGGTCTGCATGATTGGTCTGCGACTGATCCGGCGCCCCGCCCCATCGGGCTCTGCGCCCTGCGGCGTCCCCGCGCGGCTGCAGGGCAGGCACACCCCGCACGCTTGGGCGTGCACAGGGTGTGGGCTAGTTTCACGGGTCGGGCGGGTGCTGTCCTTGCTGCAAAGATGGGCTAGCGTGGCCCGCAGTATGCGGCTGGAACACGTCGAGAAAAACATGTGGTGCCTGCTCATCTGACTTTCGTGGGGGTGGCAATCAGCTTTCCGGCGGACACTCTGATAGCAATGCATGTCTACAACATGCGATAGACATGGTCACTTGGGAGAAATGGGAAAGACGCGTGCGCCCGCTTGGTGGTGACTTGCAGCGGCACAGCCTCCCATGCTGGCACCGACAAGCTACCCTGCCACAGGCGGGCCGCCGCGCCCGCTTGATGGTGGCGTGCAGCAGGCGCAGCTGCTCGCGCGTCGCCGGCTCCTGGCCCACCTCGCCGGTGCACATGCGGTACACGCGCGCCAGGAAGCGGTGCACGCCGTCCACACTCCGCGTGTTCCACACCTGCCGGCCGCGCGGCAGGGTCCGGTGGGGTTTCACAGACAGGACGAGGGGTCAAAACAGGGCGTATCGGTACCGCGTCCTGCTGGCGCAGCCGCGCTCTGGGTCCGAACAGCAGGCGCCATGCCAAACGTACCCTGCCCTACAGGCGCAACCCGCAATGCCGCACTCGGTCGACTCCCACGACCCCCAGGCAGGTCACAGCTTGGCTTGGAGCGGCATGCGCCAGCCGAGGCGTGCCTTGGCATCGCGCATTGGCCCAATGAACATCCCATGCACCTGATGCCAGTGACATCCAGGCAAAGCAATTCTAGATCCGGCCGCGGCGCGCCTTGGCGTCGCGCAGCGGCCCCGTGAACATCCATGCAGTCAATCCCCCATGACCTCCAAGCAAAGTAAATCAAGAGCTTGCATCTGCCCTTGATATAAAAAGCGGCGCGCCTTGGTGTCGCGCAGCGGCCCCATGAACATCTCGTACAGGCGCAGGCTGTCCGCGCCGTACGCGGCCACCACATCATCCGGGTTGACCACGTTGCCGCGGCTCTTGCTCATCTTGTGCGCGCGCGCGGCCACGCGCACGCCCGGCTCCGCGCGCAGCACGAAGCCGCCGCCTGCCTTCTCCACTTCCGCCTCCGGCACCCTGCGCCAGCGCGCGCGCTCTCCTGCGTCGCTTTGTCTGAGACGAGGGCCGGGCCCATCACGGCTGCGTCGCACGCCTGTCGTGGCGTGCGCGCGCTGCGCAGCAGCGCCGTCACAGCGGCGCCGCCTGCGGGCCCTGCTGCGCTCAGCACTTCAATCAGGCGCGCACAGAGAGCATCAGCTCGTGAGCGCACAGACCCTACCCTAGCCCTATCCTTGGTTGCAGGCTGTGCATGCAGGCCCGTCGCACCGTACGGCCATGGCCTCTGGGTGGCCCTCCTCCACATGCGCGCCGCTCGCGTCCCGGAACACCGTGTACTCCACCTGCGCGCGCCCAATTCTCTGTGAAGGCACACGCCCAACTGTCTTGTGCCCGGCACAGCATGCTGCGTGGGGCACAAGCGCGAGGCGCGTGCTTGTCCGCCCTGCGTAACACGCAACAGCGAGTGCCAAAGAATATGAGCCTCAGGCCAACCTCACATCAGCGATAATTCCTGCATCGATGCAGCATGCCACGGATCTGCCTTGACCCATCAAGCTGCAGGTTGCTGCTGCTGCAGCCGGGCGCGCGCCTTGCCCAGGCTTACGCGCCGGCTGACCAGGCGCCGGCATGGTGAAAGAAAAGAATATCCTAATCGCTAACCCTGTCCTGGGCGCCCGCCGGCGGCCGGCTCGCCATGGCCTGGCTGGCCAGGCGCTGGGAGAGCGGGGCGTGCGGGGCGGGCCGCGCGCGCCTCGCCGAGGATCATGCCCTGGCTGACCAGGCGCTGGAAGGGCTCCGGCGCGGACACAACGCCCAGGTCGAACAGCACCTTGTGCCAGAAGCGCGCGTACAGCAGGTGGAGCACCGCGTGCTCCGCGCCGCCTGCGCGCGCCGACAGGCTAAGGGCTAACACAGTTACATAATTCCATCTGCTTGCCTGCCTGGCAGGGAAAGCGCTCCTTTCGCTCAGCGCTCCCCTGCACCTCTTGCTTTCACGAGGTCAGTGCCGGCAGACCCGCTGCGTCATGCGGGACTGAGCCGCGCCGACGCGCTCATAGCTGACGTCGCACACCAGGCTTTGACAGCCCCGGCAGCGTGAGTTAGAGCCGGCGTGGCGCGGCGCGGCGCGGCGCGGAGCGCCGCGCGCGCACCCACGTACAGGTCGACGGGCAGCCAGTAGCGCTCGGCAGCCGGGTCAACCAGCCGCTCGGCGTTGCGCGGCTGCACGTAGCGCAGGTAGTACCAGCAGCTGCCCGCCCACTGCGGCATCGTGGATGTCTCCCGCCGGACCGCGGCTCCTGCATGCAGCCGCGCGCAGACCGCTCACAAGCGCTGCTCAGCGCCCAAACTTCACGCCCGGACCCAAGACCCGATCACCGACGGCGCGTGCGTGGCCGCTCGGTACTCAGGAGCGCCCTTTTCTTGTCACTGGCCAGCTCAGCTCAGCAGGAGCTTAGAAAGTTATTGAGCAACGCACATGCTGGTCTTCATGCCGTTGTCATGCGTAAAAGTGCATCACTCCCTGCTGAAAAACAGTGCCTGGCTCCGCACGCGGGCAGCCCAACTCACTTGGCAGGCTGCAGAGCGCGCTGCGCACCAGTCCGCGGGTCCGTCAGGTTGACCCAGGACGTGATGTTGGCCAGCGGCGACTCGGGCGTGCCGCTCGGCCGGAAGTCGTCGGTCTCCGGCAGCACCAGCGGCAGCTCCTCCTCTCCAATTGCCACAGGCTCCTGCGGCGCTCAGGATAGGGTTAGGGTAGATATAACCTTACCCTGCCTAGCTAGCGCCTGACTACCATGCCAGCTCCAGCAAGAGCCCATCTGCGGCAGCTCCTCCTCCGCGATCGCGGTGGGCTCCTCCGGCGCCCCAGCCATCGCATCGCCTGAACACCATGCCGGCTCCAGCAAGATGCTTGCCATCAGAGTTGGGCCCGATTTTGCCATATGGCCAGGAGGCGATGTAGACTGGACAGCGCAGTCTTGTGGCAAGTGAGCGCACATGCACTGGCTGCCTGGTCTGGTTGCGTGGGGGACGTGACGACAACAAGCGAGCATGCTGGTTCTGCCGTCATGGCCACACAGGCTCCGCAGACAGAAGCACATCCCGCTCCGAAGCGCACGGCCAAGCGTGCCCGTGCGCTCGAGCCTCGCGGCCGGCGGGCGCGCCATGTGGGCGGCTGCGCGCATGGCAGGGGCGCCGGGGGCGCACGTCGGAGCCGGCCGCATACACGATGGGCAAGGGCTCGCCCCAGTAGCGCTGCCGCGCGAAGAGCCAGTCGCGCAGCTTGTAGCTGACCTTGGCCCCGCCCGCGTCGCGCTCCGCCAGCCAGGCCACCGCCGCCGCCGCCGCCGCCGCCGTGTCCAGCCCGTCTAGCCGCAGCCCGGCGGCCTCGGCGGTCGAGCTGACAGCCACTCCCTCGCCTGCCCTTGCGCCGCGCCACAGCAGCGACACGTGAAAGGCTGCGTGCCCACACGGCCGAGACCACGGCTGCCCAGCCATCTGCAGCATGGCCTGTGCCGTGCCAGTGAGCGCTGCAGGGCACGCGCCAGCGCGTCGGCCGCGCAGCTTTCTCCCAGGAACTGACATCGGCCGGCAGCCTTGCTGCCCTGCAATGCCGTGCCTGCCCCTGTTGCGCACGCGGACCGCGTGCGCGCGCACGCGCGACCGCCATCCGTCGGCGCAGGCAGGCAGCTGGCAGTAAGCGGGGGAGGCAGCCGACGGGGGCGCCGCGCACCGGTGAAGGGCAGCTCGGCCTGCGCGCCGACGTCGGGCGCGCCGCCGGCGCCGGCCGGCGCCACGACGCGCCGCACGGGCAGGCCGAACGCGGCCGCAAACTCAAAGTCGCGCGCGTCGTGCGCGGGCACGGCCATGATGGCGCCGCTGCCATAGCCGCCCAGCACATAGTCCGCCATCCAGACCGGCAGCGCCTCGCCCGTGACGGGGTGCAGCGCGTGGCTGCCTGCGCCGCGCCGGGCAGCGCCATCTCGTCAACCAACGCCCATGCGGCCCCGCTCGCTCGGCGGTGAGCTCAGGAGGCTACACAGGCGGCGCCTGCCTAGGCGGCCGCGCGCGTGGTCCGTCGTGCGCCCAGGCGGGACAGCACGCACGGCCTCGTGCGGCGTGCGGCTGCAACATGGCCGGCCTCCCCAGCTGCCCCCCTGCGCACTGGTACCCCGGCTGCCACTGGTACCCCGGCTGCCTCTCCTTCGCCCGCTGCGAAGTTGGTGCAGGGGCTGGCGCTGGGCGGCCCGCGTCTGCAGCAGGCGGTGCAGGCTGCACAGGCCGGTTGCCCACAGCGGGCGGCTGCCGGCCGGACGCTCAAGTTTGCTCTCCTTGAGTCACAACTAGCGAGGCTCCGCGCGGCACGGGGTGCATCACCGCCTTGTCTGGCAGCCCACCGCCTCTGCTTGGTGTCACTCTCATTCGTCTTATTTGTTTCACGGCACAGCTCGCAACAGGGTAGTGCAGTGTCATGTCCTGGTGGGCGCCGCGCGCGCGCCTGTGAACACGCCCGTCTTGCGCTTGGCCAGCTCAGTGCGCTCCAGGTCGCTCTTGGCGGCCGCGGCCGCCACATAAGCGCGCACCTCGTCGGCCTGGGCGGCCGCCGTCAGACCGCCCAGCAGCGCATGCTCCGGCGCGACCACCAGGTAGGTCGCGCCGAACAGCGTGTCCGGCCGCGTGGTGAACACCTCCAGCTGCGCGCCCACGGGTACGTCCGCGCCCGGCCCGCCTGCGCGCGCGGCTGCCTAACATTAAGGCTGACCCCGGAGGTCTGTGGCCACGCTGAAGACGTCGCCACACCTCTCGCCGCCCGGCCCCGACCAGGCACCAGGGCGGAGCCCCTCACGAGCAAGCGTCTGCCGCTTGCATACAGACCATGCCCTCTTTGCAAGCCGGGCCGCCTGGCGCTGGGGGGAGCGTGGGCCCCGGGCTGCACGGCGACAGCACGGTCGCGTCGGGGCTTTGCACGGCGGGCACTCCCGCACCCGCCCGCCCCAGCCGCGCACCCTGGGGAGGGGTAGGGCCAGGTAGCACCTATCCCTACTGGTGCGCGGCTTGCGCACCCTGGACCGCGAAGCGGATGAGCGCGCCCTCGGACCGCCCAATCCAATTACGCTGCATGTCCTTGATGCTGTCCGCCCAGTCCAGGCCGTCCAGGTCGACCAGCAGCCGGTCCGCGTACGCCGTGATGCGCAGCATCCACTGCGCGCGGCCCGCCGCGCTGTCAGCCGCGGCGCGGCGCACGCCGCGCGCGCTCGCAGGACCCCGCTCGAGCGCCGCGCAGCGTGCGTGTGTGCGGCGGGCCGCAGTCCACATGCTGGAGGCAGAGCAGCGCGACCGGGGCTGGCGTGCGGCTGGTCGAGCGCGCGAGGGGCTGGCCGCGCTCGCCGCGCCCCTCAGCGTGCGCCTTGCCATCAGGCCCCAAGCACGGACACCATGTGCCGGAGCAATTGCAGGGTCTCTGAGCATGCCCTCCGCAGCCAGAGGCTGGGCACCCTGCCATGCCGTGCGAGGAGGCAGGCGCCCTGTGACGCGGCGGCTGCCAGCGGGTCCCCCAGACCTCTTGGCGTGCACTCGGCATGGCGGGGCGGCAGGGCCGCGCCTGCTTCATGGGCAGGCGCACGACGGGGTGGCCGCCGCGCTCGCTGCGGCCCTCTATAACCTCCTCATTCGCCAGCACGGTGCCGAGCGCGGGGCACCAGTTGACTGGCACCTCTGCCTGGTACGCCAGCCCGCGGCGGAAGAGCTGCAGGAAGATCCACTGCGTCCAGCGGTAGTAGCCCGGGTCGGTCGTGCACACCTCGCGGTCCCAGTCGTAGGAGAAGCCTGCGGAAAGAGGAAGAACCTCTCTGCTGGCGTTTTGCCGGATCGGCGCCTACCTTTTGGATGCGAGGGCTGGGACGACAGGCGTAGCAGAGGCCGCAGTGTCAAGGTGGAGTCAGGCCGTCTGCCATACACACTAGATGCCCCCCTCCCCAAAAACAGCACCGTTAAGATGCCAGACGCATGCACTCCAGTGAACCCGATCAGCCATGCTGCCATGCTGCACGCGTCCCGCCGCATGCCCCGCTTGCCCCGCGCACCCTCGCAGGCGCCGAAAACGCGCAACGGAGCAAACAGGCCAGCCGACCCTGCGACTTACCCTTTCATTGGGCCTGCTGCGCCACGCGGGCGCACCCAACGGCTGCAGCTGCTGGCGGAAGCGCGCGCGCGGGGGGGGCACCCGCGCGCC
>JAABUJ010005032.1_pt1 | contig 13520 bp, 10 predicted proteins | sample 5559131 | NCBI WGS metagenome assembly JAABUJ01 (sample SAMN10711875, study PRJNA513366) | rock metagenome | isolation source: Antarctica rocks | place: Antarctica: Victoria Land, Mt New Zealand nord | collected 2016-01-07
GGCTGCCGCCGACGCAAGCGTGGCCGACGCACCCGGGTCAGACGTCGTACACCGGTCCGACCTGCAGTCGCGACTCACCGGGTACTGCGTCCACCAGAACCGTGTCGCCGTCGCGAATCTGCCCGGCCAGTAGTTCTTTCGCAAGCCGATCGCCGATCGCCGATTGGATCAATCGCCGCAGCGGCCGCGCTCCGTACATCGGGTCGAAGCCGTCGATCGCCAGCCATTCCCGAGCACCGTCGGTGACCTCGAGCGTCAAACGGCGGGAGGCAAGCCTGGCCGCCAGTAAACCGACCTGGATGTCCACGATCGCCCCGATCTGCTCGATGTTCAACGCATTGAAGAACACCACGTCGTCGAGCCGGTTCAGGAACTCCGGCTTGAATGCAGATCGAACCCGGGCCATCACTGCGTCGTGGCGCTCCTTGTCGGTCAGCAACGGATCGACGATGTGTTGGCTCCCCAGGTTCGAGGTCAGGATCAGCACCACGTTCCGGAAGTCGACGGTCCGGCCCTGCCCGTCGGTCAACCGACCGTCGTCCAGCACCTGCAGCAGCACGTCGAACACGTCCGGATGTGCTTTCTCCACCTCGTCGAGCAGTATCACGGTGTACGGACGCCGACGCACCGCCTCGGTCAGCTGTCCACCCTGGTCATAGCCGACGTATCCGGGAGGAGCACCGACAAGCCTTGCCACCGAATGCTTCTCGGAATACTCGCTCATGTCTATCCGAACCATTGCCCTGGCGTCGTCGAACAGGAAATCGGCAAGCGCCTTGGCCAGCTCCGTTTTGCCAACCCCCGTCGGGCCCAGGAACAGGAAAGAGCCGGTTGGCCGGTCCGGGTCCGAGATGCCGGCCCTCGCACGACGAACCGCATCGGAGACGGCGCGCACCGCCGCTTCCTGGCCAACCACCCGTCGTGACAGGTCGTCCTCCATCCGCAGCAACTTCGCGGTCTCGCCCTCCAGCAGCCGGCCGGCCGGGATCCCGGTCCATGCCGCGATCACCGTGGCGATGTCGTCCGGACCGACCTCTTCGGAGACCATGGGTGGCAGGGCATTGTCGGACGCCTCTGCGGCGCCCTCCTCGGCTGCGTCCGCCAACTCTTTCTCGAGCGCCGGAATGCGGCCGTACAGCAGCTCGGACGCCTTCGCCAGGTCGCCCTCGCGTTGCGCCCGCTCGGCCTGCATCCGAAGTTCGTCCAGGGACTTCTTCAATTCGCCGACCCGGTTCAAGCCCGATTTCTCGGCCTCCCAGCGCGCGGTCAACGCAGCCAGCTGCTCGTTGCGGTCGGCCAGATCGCGGCGCAGTCGCACCAGCCGATCACCGGACGCGGCGTCCGACTCGCGGGCCAGGGCGAGCTCCTCCATTTTGAGCCGGTCGACGGCCCGCTGGAGTTCATCGATCTCCACCGGTTTGGAGTCGATCTCCATCCGAAGTCGCGAGGCAGCCTCGTCGATCAGATCGATGGCCTTGTCCGGCAGGAATCGGGCAGTGATGTACCGGTCGGAGAGGGTGGCCGCGGCAACCAGCGCGGCATCGGTGATGCGGACGCCGTGGTGCGCCTCGTACCGTTCCTTCAACCCGCGCAGAATGCCGACGGTGTCCTCGACTGTCGGCTCGCCTACCAGGACCTGCTGGAATCGGCGTTCCAGGGCCGGGTCCTTCTCGATGTGACTCCGATATTCGTCCAGGGTGGTGGCGCCGACCATTCGCAACTCGCCCCGCGCCAGCATGGGTTTGAGCATGTTGCCGGCATCCATCGCGCCCTCGCCCGTGGCACCGGCGCCCACGACCGTGTGCAGTTCGTCGATGAACGTGACCACCTGCCCGTTCGAGCCCTTGATCTCGTCCAGAACGGCCTTGAGCCGTTCCTCGAACTCACCACGGTATTTCGCTCCCGCGATCATCGCCCCGAGGTCGAGGGAGATCAATCTCTTGTTGCGCAACGACTCCGGCACGTCTCCGGCGACGATCCGTTGAGCCAGCCCCTCGACGACGGCGGTCTTGCCGACCCCGGGTTCGCCGATCAGCACCGGATTGTTCTTCGTGCGCCGGGACAGAACCTGAACCACGCGCCGGATCTCCGCGTCCCGCCCGATGACGGGATCCATGGTGCCCTCGCGGGCACGCTCAGTCAGGTCGACGCCGTACTTCTCCAACGCCTGGAAGGAACCTTCCGGATCCGCTGTGGTGACCTTACGGTTCCCGCCGCGAACGGTCGGGAACGCGGCGATCAGTGCTTCGGACGTGGCTCCGTTGGACAGCAGCAGATCGGCCACCTCATCACTCGAGTGCAGCGCACTTCGAGAGGCCGGCCGGTCGGGAATCGCGAGCGCTGCCAACAGGTGTTCGGTGGATTCGAACTCATCTCCGCCGGCCCGCATGATCTGCTCGCCCGCGGTGACCACGTTTACAACCGCCCTGGCGAGCTGCGGTTGAGCCACCGTCGCGCCGCTGGCGGCCGGCAGCTTGGCAAGCAGAGCACTGACCCGTGTATTGATCGCCGCCGGGTCGGCCCCGAGCGCGCGCAGCAGGCCGGGCGCCGTCGAACCATCGGTGGACAAAAGAGCCGCGAGCAGATGGGCCGGCTCTACCGTCGCGTTTCCGGCAGCGGTGGCGGCACTGGTCGCGGCCGCCAGAACCTCGCGGCTCTTGGTGGTCAGGATGTCGGTGTTCATGCTGATACTCCAATCACGATGCGTCTCTGCAGAAAGCGTGTCGCGACCGGCGACGTACGTCGAGGACGCCAGAGCACACTCCGAGCAGCTGGCTGCTGTTTCAGAGCCAGTAGATCGCTGACATCAGTTGATTCAGCGCAGCAAAGTTGAGTGTACTCCAGTCAAGTCTAGGAGTAGCTCGACTGTTTCCCAGTCGCCGGGGAGTCGTTCCCGCGATCGGAGTTGATCTCGCCCGGAGCGGTGCGGTACACCGAGGCATGGCATCTCGTCAGAGCAAGGCTTCAGCGCAACGGTCCGCCCTCTCACCGGAGGAGCGCAGCAAGCCCCACTCCGACCCGACGGCACCGACCCGGCATCTGGAAGTGGAGACCAAACTCGAGATCGGACCTTCCGTCGAACTGCCGAACCTTTCCGGACGCCGGTCATTGAAGGACCTGGGAGTCGCTGCGGCGGCGGAGCCGCTGGTATTCGACCTGAACGCGGTCTACTTCGACACAACGGACCTCGACCTGCTGGCCTCGAAACTGACGCTGCGGTACCGCACCGGCGGGGAAGATGCCGGGTGGCACCTCAAACTGCCTGCTGTCGCAGATGCCCGAACCGAGGTCGGGCTTCCACCGGAAAATTCCGACTTCGACGCGCTGACGGCACGGGTACCGGCGGTGCTGTCCGACCTGGTCCTGGGAGCAGCCCGCGGAAAAGACCTGCGGCCGGTGGCCCGGATCCGCAACCGGCGCACCGTCCGGCGCTACCTCGACCCGGACGGCACAGCTCTGGTGGAGGTGGCAGACGACCAGGTCACCGCTACCCACCTGTCGCCGACGCCAGACGGCTGGCTGGAGTCCGGGACGAACAGCTGGCGCGAGTTGGAGGTCGAATTGCTGGCCGGTGACCGGCAACACCTGGCCGCAGTCGTCAGGCTCCTGATCGGCGCCGGCGCGACGCCTGCCTCCAGCGCATCCAAGCTGGGCAGGGCGCTACAGAGCACCGGCCGGGCCGCGGTCCGTTCCAAGGGGGCCGGCGCGCCGGTGATATCCGCACTGGCGCGGCTGCGAGACGGTCTGATCAGTACGGACAGGGCGCTGCGCGAGGGCACGGACCGGGCCTTGTACGACGCAAGAGCGACCGCGCGGCGCATCCGTTCGGTACTGGGGGTACACGCGCCGCTGTTCACGCAGGGGTCCGTTCGACATCTCCGCGGCGAACTTCGGTACTTCGGAAGCGTGTTGAGCGGCGCGCGTGATCTCGAAGTGCTGCGCCGTCGCCTCGGCGGCCAGTTGGACGACGAGCCGACGGACTATGCCACCGTCGCCAGGGCACGGATCGACCTGGAGTTCGGCGCCGTGCATCCCGCCGCCCTGGCGGAGGTGGCAGAGCTGATCGCGTCCCAGCGCTATCTGGAAATGCTGCTGGCCTTCGACGCATTTCTGGCCACGCCGCCGTTCTCGCCCCGAGCCGGCAGGTCTGCGGTACCGGAGCTGTCGAACCAGTTGGCGGCGGCCTGGAAGGAGCTCGGGTCGTTGGTCGAAAAGGCGCTGGCCGACCCTCTCGACGACACCGCATTCCACGAGGTCCGCAAGACGGTGAAAGCGTTGCGATACGCCGCGGAAGCGGACTCGCCGGTCCTGGGCGACGACGTGGTGGTGTTCGCCGCGGCCCTCGAAGAAGTCCAGGAAGTGCTCGGCGAGCATCAAGACGCGGCTACCTCGGCCACCTGGCTCGCCGAACTGGCGCTACGACCGGATACCGACGGCATCTCCGGTTTCGTGTTCGGGCGGCTCCATGCCTTCGAACAGGCCGCCGCGGCCGGTAGTGCCGACGACTTCTCAGACGCGTGGGCGAGGCTGGTCGACCGCGATCTTGCCACGGTGGCGTTCGATCGCTGATCGTTGCTCCAGCGCCGCCTCGCGGCCTACCGGACCGTGCGTGCGGTTCTCCGTACGAGAGCGGGCGACGGCTCCTGGACGACCGGATCCCGAGTCGCGCAATCGTCCGTTCGGTCGAGTCCTCGACGGGTCGAGTTCCCGAACGGGTCGAGTTCTCGAAGGGTCAGCCGCGGCGACGCTGCGGATGCCACGTCACCATCGCGGTCGTCGTATTGCGCCATGGCACCACATCCCGCCGGAGCCCGGCGACCGCGTTCGCGGCGGCGTTGGCTGCGTCGGCCTGCGATTGGTGGAGCTGCCTGTGCAGCGAGCGCACTTCGTCGAGCAGCTCCGCGGCGCGTGACTTCAGTGCATCGACCTGAGCTTCCAGTTCGATGATGCGGCGTATTCCGGCCCGGTTGACGCCGTCGTCCTGGCTCAGCTTCTGCACCTCGCGGAGCAATTCGATGTCGCGCCGCGAATATCGTCGTCCTCCGCCGGAGGTCCGACCCGGCGAAACAAGGCCCTCACGGTCGTAGGAGCGCAGAGTCTGGGCATGCATTCCGGCCAGCTGTGCCGCTACCGAGATGACGAAGAGCGGAGCGTCGATCTCGAAGCCGGTGGCTTCGAAGGTAGCAAATGCAACGCCGCCGGTTCCGGGACCCATGCTGATGTCGGGGCGACCGACAACGGGGTCGGTCGCCGAGTCCCGATGAGCCCCTCCAGGATGAGTCCCTCCAGGCCGCGCCGACGAGTCCGACGCCTCGGCGCCGGGGACTCGTCGGGTGGTCATGACGGAGCCTGCACGGCCTGGAGCATGTTCGTGATCTGCGGGCGTGGATCCTCCGGAGAGGCCGCCGCGAAGGCCTCGAGACCCTGTCGTGCTTCCGGCGAAAGCTTCTGCGGGACAGCTACTTCCACGGTGACGATCAAATCACCCGTCGAGTCCTTGCGATGGACGCCGGCGCCCTTCACCCGCAGCCTGCGGCCGGAAGCCGTGCCCGGGACCACCCGCAGCCGAACGGAGCCGGCCAACGTCGGCACCGTCAGATCCGTACCCAGTACCAACTCCGGAAAGGTGACGGGGACCGTGAGAGTGAGATTGTCCCCGTTCCGGCCGAACAGCTCGTGTGCGCTCACATGCACGACGACGAAGAGATCTCCGCGGGGCCCACCGCCGGTACCGGCCTCGCCCTTGGCCGCAAGCCGAATCCGCTGCCCGTCCGAAACACCGGCCGGAATGCGTGTCGACAGGGTGCGGGACTGGACGACCGTGCGTTCACCGTGGCAGGTCGGACACGGGTCCTCGATGATCGACCCCGACCCGTGACAATTGTTACAGGGCTCGGAGAATGCGAACGATCCCTGGTTGCGCGTCGTCAGACCGGTGCCGTTGCACATCGGGCAGTCGTGTGCCGAAGTGCCTGGCCTGGCCCCGGTTCCGAGGCAGGTCGGGCAGGAGCTGCGATCGGCGAGGCGTAGCGGAACAGTGACACCCGAGACGGCCTCGTTGAAGGAGATCCGCACCTCGGTCTCGACATCCGAGCCGCGCTTGGCGCGCGCCGCCCTGGTCGTTCCGCCATTGCGGTTGAACAACCCGCCGAACAGATCACCCAATCCCCCGCCGGCCGCTCCGCCATTGCGGAGCAGATCGTTGATGTCGAAACTGCCGCCGCCGGGCTGTGGACCGCCGCCGCGAAAACCACCGGTTCCGACCAGTGCCCGCGCTTCGTCGTACTCCTTGCGTTTGGCGTTGTCGGACAGCACGTCGTACGCCTCGGAGACGGACTTGAACTTCTCCTCGGACTGCTTGTTGCCGGGATTCTTGTCGGGATGAAGGTCCCTGGCGAGCTTCCGGTAGGCCTTCTTGATCTCGGCAGCGGTAGCCGTCTTGCTGACACCCAGAGCCGAGTAGAAATCCTTTTCGTAGTAATCCTTCGCGCTCACCAGGAACCTCCTCCCTCGAGTCGTACCTTTTCGTTCTGCTGCATCGACGCCGGCGTTCGGGTCAGGCCCTTGGCGCGGCGTTGCCTCTATCGGCGTTGTCCTCATCGTCGACGATTTCCGCGTCGACGACCTCATCGGCAGGCGTCGCCCACACGGCAGACTCATCGTCGGTCAGAACTTCGGCCGCAGCTGCGTTGTCGCTGCGTTCAGACTCTGCCTCGACGACTTCGTCGGCTTCACCCGACGGGCCGGTTACGGCCACGACGGCCGGACGGACCAGCCGATCGCCGAGCGAATACCCGTGCCGCATCACCGTTGTGACCGTCTGCTCCGAGACATCGGCGGACGTGGCGAACTGCACCGCCTCGTGCTTCGCTGGATCGAACTCGTCGCCGACCGCGCCGAACTGGGTCAGCCCAGCCTTGGTCAACACGCCGGTCAGCCGCTCGGCCACGGCCTTGAAGGCGCCAGTGAGATCGCCGTGCCGGTCAGCCCGGTCGATGTCGTCCAGCACCGTCAACATCTCGGTGAGCACGCTGGCTCTGGCATTCTTGACCACCAGCTCCCGATCGCGGTCCACCCGCTTGCGGTAGTTCGCGTATTCGGCTGTCACCCGCTGCAGGTCGACAGTTCGTTCGGCCGCCTCTTGCTTCGCGGCCTCCAACTCGCTGTCCGGGTCGGTCTGGACCGCTATCGGCTGTGCTGCATCATCCGGATTTCCTGGGTCGGTCTTGCGACCGAAGGGCGACGAGAAGAACCCGCCACTTTGGCGCAGTTCACCGGTATCCGGGTCGAGACGACGCTTGTCGGTGATCACTACGGGTTCCTCACCTCCCCCGCGGCCGTCGCGGTCATTGTGCGGAGCGGTCATTTCGTCATGTCCGGCTTCGGCTCGTCGACGATCTCGGCATCGACGATCTCTTCCTCGCCGGGTTCGCCATCGGCGGTACCGGCGGCGCCGTCAGCACCTTGCGCACCGGCATTCTGCGAATACAGCGCCGCACCCAATTGCTGCGACTCGTTCGCCAGGGTCTCGACTGCCGTCTTCAACGCGGCGATGTCGGTGCCCTTGAGCGCTTCGTTCACCGCGGTCATGGCCTCGGAGACGCGCGCTTTGGGCTCCTCGGGCAGCTTCTCACCGTTGTCCTTGAGGAACTTCTCGGTCTGGAAGACCAACGCTTCAGCTTGATTCCGGACCTCGGCCTCCTCGCGGCGGACCTTGTCCTCCTCGGCGTGGGCCTCTGCGTCCTTCATCATCCGGTCGATCTCGTCCTTGGACAGCGCCGAGCCGCCGGTCAGCTTGATCGACTGCTCCTTTCCGGTTCCCAGATCCTTCGCCGTGACGTGCACGATTCCGTTGGCGTCGATGTCGAAGGTGACCTCAACCTGCGGGACATTGCGCGGGGCCGGCGGCAGACCGGTCAGCTCGAACATGGCCAGCTTCTTGTTGTAAGCGGCCACCTCCCGCTCACCCTGGAAAACCTGGATCTGCACCGACGGCTGGTTGTCCTCGGCGGTGGTGAAGATTTCCGAACGCTTGGTCGGGATGGTGGTGTTGCGCTCGATCAACTTCGTCATGATGCCGCCCTTGGTTTCGATACCAAGGGACAACGGGGTCACATCGAGGAGCAGCACATCCTTGACCTCGCCGCGGAGCACACCGGCCTGCAATGCAGCTCCAACTGCTACGACCTCATCAGGATTGACGCCCTTGTTGGGCTCCTTGCCGCCGGTCAGTTCTTTGACCAGTTCGGTCACGGCGGGCATGCGGGTCGAACCACCCACGAGTACCACGTGGTCGATGTCGCCGACCTTGACGCCGGCATCCTTGATCACCTGGTGGAACGGTGTGCGGGTGCGGTCGAGCAGGTCGGAAGTAATCCGTTGGAACTCCGAGCGACTCAGGCTCTCGTCCATGAACAGGGGGTTCTTGTCCCCGTCGACGGTGATGTACGGCAGGTTGATCGAGGTCGACTGGCTCGAGGACAGCTCGATCTTGGCTTTTTCCGCGTTCTCGCGGATGCGCTGCATCGCCATCCTGTCCTTGGTCAGGTCGATGCCATTGGCCGCTTTGAACTTGTCGACGAGCCAGTTGACGACACGCTCGTCCCAGTCGTCACCGCCCAATTTGTTGTCGCCGGCTGTCGCCTTCACTTCGACGACACCGTCGCCGATCTCCAGGAGGGAGACATCGAATGTGCCGCCACCGAGGTCGAAGACCAGGATGGTCTGCTCCTTGTCGCCCTTGTCCAGGCCGTAGGCCAGTGCCGCCGCCGTTGGCTCGTTGACGATGCGCAATACGTTCAGGCCCGCGATCTCGCCGGCCTCCTTGGTGGCCTGACGCTGGGCGTCGTTGAAGTACGCGGGAACCGTGATGACCGCGTCGACAACCGGCTCACCGAGATAGGACTCGGCGTCGCGCTTCAGCTTGCCGAGCACCCGGGCGCTGATCTCCTGGGGGGTGTACGACTTGCCGTCGATGTCGACGGACCAGTTCGTACCGACGTGACGCTTGACCGAACGGATGGTCCGGTCGACGTTGGTGACGCCCTGACGCTTCGCGACCTCGCCGACGAGAACCTCGCCGTTCTTGGCGAAGGCCACGATCGACGGGGTCGTACGAGCGCCCTCTGCGTTGGCGATGACGGTGGGCTCGCCGCCCTCCAGGACAGCGACAACCGAGTTGGTGGTACCGAGATCGATACCGACGGCACGCGACATGCGTTCCTCCTGCAATGAGTACTGGTGGGCCGCACCGATTGGTACGGGCCGGTCTGAATGTTGTTCGTGAACCCGGTTCGAGTCGCTCGTCGAGGACTAGATCCCGAGCTGCTTCCAGGATGCCCATCGCTGGGCGCCCTGTCAAACGTACTTGAGTCGATCAGACTCAACTTTACTGACCGGTACAACTGAGGACCGGCCGCAATTGTTCCCAAAGGCTCGCCGGCAGCGCGGACGACTCCGACGCGCTGTTCGTGGCGCCGATTTCAGAGCTGCCCGGATGCGAGCTGCCCGGTTGAGGAAAGGAGTACGCGAAGAGCGCGAGTTCCCGTGCACTCCGGTCCGGCTCCATGCCGACGGCCCGTGCTGACTACCGTGGTCGACATGCAGATCCAGACCAGGCACAACCCGTCCTTCACCGTCGGCCGGATGTTCCTCGCCCCTGGTGAGAGCGTCCGCGTCCAGTCGGGCGCGATGATCGCGCATTCAGCCGGCGTGGTGTTGGCCGCGAAGATCGAGGGTGGCCTGATGGCCGGTCTTCGGCGTTCAGTGCTCGGCGGCGAGTCACTGTTCGTGAGCACCTACACGGCGCCGGCGGAAGGTGGCTGGGTCGATGTCGCCGGCGTACTGCCGGGCGACATCGCAGTTGTCGACATCACGCCGGATCGTCCGTTCTACCTGGCGAGGGGCAACTGGATCGCCAACTCCGCCGAAGTGCAGATCGACACCCAATGGGGCGGCCGGGCGAGCCTATTCGGCGGTGAGGGCGGGTTCGGAATCCGGGCGTCCGGCGCTGGTCAGGCATTGGTCAGCTGTTACGGCGCCATCGACGTGTTCGACCTCCTGCCGGGCCAGCCGGTGGTCGTCGATACCGGTCACGTCGTCGCCTACGACCTGAACATCTCATTCCGCATGCGCCGGGCCGTCGAGGGCCGTTCGGTTCAATCGATGAAGTCCGGCGAAGGCTTTGTCTTCGACTTCACCGGGCCGGGCCGGGTGTTGCTGCAGACCCGCAATCCCGCTTCGTTCGCGGAGTGGGCGCGGTCGGTCGCGCCGGGGAACAATCCGAAAAGTGGTCTGTTCGGCTAGTCGGAATGCTTTCTCGAAACGAAGCCGTCGGACGTCGCCGCTAGGCTCCGGGCAGTCGGTGCACCACCCGAGGGAAGGATCGATGCATGTCAACTCTGCTCCGCAGGGGCAACGGAAAACCTGCATCACTGCTCCGAGCGCGCCTGAGCTTTGCGATGCTGCTCGCCATCTGTGCGCTGTTGCTCGGATCCGGCGTCGTTTCGGCGGAGTCGCCATTTCGGCTCCCATCCAGGATCACCGATCACAACGGATCACTGGGTCGCAACTCCGCGGCGGTGCAGACGGCGATCACCAACCTGCAGACCGAGGACAAGACCCAGCTATGGGTCGTCTTTGTCGACACGTTCTCCGGGCAGGCGCCCGCGACGTGGGTCCAGCAAACGACGAGGATGTCTGGGTTGGGTACCAACGCCGCGGTGCTGGCTGTGGCCACCGGGGACGGTGCCTATGCGTTCCACGGCGTGTCGGGTTTCGCCCTTGACCAGGCTCAATTGAACACGATCGCTCAGAACAACATCGAGCCTCGATTGGGTAGTCATGACTGGTCAGGCGCAGCCGTGGCAGCTGCGGATGGATTGCGTGCCACCATCGGTGGGTCGTCCACCTCCGGGAGCAGTTCCTGGATCCTGTGGGTGGTGCTGCTGGCATTGGTGATCGGCGGGTATCTCTGGTATCGCAGCGCCCGCAAGAAGTCCGGTGCGCGTGGCGGCCCCCACGGCTCTCAAGGTGCTCAAGGTGCAACAGCCGCCGATCCCGCAGCCGACGGCCCCCCGCGGAACCGCTCGAGCCTTTGCAGTCCGTCTCGGATCGCAGCGTTCAGACGCTCATCTCGACCGACAATGCCGTGCGCGCCAGTGAGCAGCAATTGACCTTGGCAGAGTCGACCTTCGGCGCCGCCGCCATGACCGACTTCCGAAAGGCGTTCGAGGACGCTAGAAGCTCCCTTGCGGCCGCCTTCCAGCTTCGCCAGAAGATCGATGACGAGGTGCCGGAGGACGAGGCGACGCGCCGAGCCTGGATGGCCGAGATCATCCAACGATGCTCCGACGCGGACGGTGCCTTGGATGCGCAGAGCGAGCGCTTCGACGCCATGCTCGACCTCAAGAATCGTTTGCCTGCAGCAATTGCGGAGTTCAAATCGGCGATTCCGCTTCAGGATGCTCGAGTGGCAGATGCCACCGGAACTCTTGCCCGGCTCAGTTCCACCTACGCCCCCAGTGCCCTGCGCACCGTGATCAGCAATGCCTCGGAAGCATCCAACCGCCTCGAGTTCGCGAGGTCCTCGATTGCTCAGGCCTCAGGTGAGGACACCGCCGCCGACACCACTCCGGCGGTGGTGGCGGCAAGAGCGGCCCAGGAGTCCGTCGCGCAGGCCAAGACGCTGCTGGACGGAATCGACAAGCTCAGCGCGGACCTTGCCCAGGCTGCCGCCGCTCTGCCGGGCAAGCTCGAGCCGGTCCAGGGCGAGTTGTCCACGGCTAGAGCCGCCTTCGGGCAGGGTGGGACGGGTGGTGCCGCGACCTCGATCGCACAACGTCTCAACCAGGTCGAGGCGGCACTGACGACGGCCGCCGGGCCGGACGGTGCACGTGACCCGATCCTTGCCACGCAACGGGTTCGGGAGGCCGACGCCACCTTGGACGAAATCCTGGCCGCCACCAGGTCGGCCCAACAATCCGAACAGCGCGCGGCGACCGCACTGCAGCAGTCACTGGAGTCTGCGCAGGCGAAGATCACCGGTGCGGGCGACTTCATCTCCACCCGGCGCGGAGCGGTCGGCAGCCAGGCTCGAACCCGCCTCGCCGAGGCCGAACGCCACCTGACCAACGCGTTGAGCCTGGCGCCCTCGGACGCTGCGGCCGCCTACGCCGAGTCGCAGCAGGCGGAGGCGATGGCCGACGAGGCTGCGCGGCTGGCGCAGAACGATGTCGGGCGCTGGCAGGGCCCCGGCGGCGGCGGTTTCGGTGGCGGCGGTTTCGGTGGCGGAAGCTACAGCGGCGGCAACTTCACCGGCGCGATCCTCGGCGGACTGCTGGGCGGCATGCTCAGTGGGGGAGGGGGCTACGGCGGCGGGTTCGGTGGCTTCGGCGGCGGTGGATTCGGAGGAGGGGGCGGATTCGGTGGCGGTGGCGGTGGCGGAGGAGGAACCGTCAGCGGCCGCTTCTGAGGCGCGAGGGCCACCTCGCCTGCTGCCACGGAAACTCTTTCTTCCGGCGCGGACGCAACGGCCGGGCGAGGCAAGGCTTGCCAAGCTGGCGGACGGTACCGGAACTGCCTAGGTTTGAGTCGTGAGCAGCCCAGCCCAGCCCGGAACCGAACCCGAAGTCGTGAACATCAGCCCGGGAGTCGTGAACATCAGGGGAGAGCATCCTGACGAGCCGCACTCCGCGGGCCTCTCGTCGCGGCTGAACTGGCTACGCGCCGGCGTGCTCGGTGCCGATGACGGCATCGTGTCCACGGCAGGTTTGGTCATCGGTGTCGCAGCCGCTACGACCGCGAAGGGTCCGATCATCACCGCCGGCCTGGCGGGCCTGGTGGCGGGGGCGGTGTCGATGGCGTTGGGCGAGTACGTCTCGGTCAGCACTCAGCGGGACACCGAACGAGCACTACTCGAGAAGGAACGCCGGGAACTCGCCGAAAGTCCTGACGAGGAATTGGCCGAACTGGCGTCGATGTATCAGGCGAAGGGCCTCAGCCAGGCCACTGCACAGTTGGTCGCCGAGGAGCTGACCGCACACGACGCCTTCGCCGCCCATGTGGACATCGAACTCGGCATCGACCCGGACGCATTGACCAACCCCTGGCACGCAGCCATAGCCTCAGCTGTTTCATTCAGCCTCGGCGCACTGCTCCCGTTGATCGCAATCTTGCTGCCACCGGTGTCGGCGCGGATCCCGGTGACCTTCGGCGCCGTCCTGGTAGCCCTGGCACTCACCGGGACGATCAGCGCGCGGCTCGGCGGCGCGGGCAGCACCCGGGCGGTGTCCCGAATTCTGCTGGGCGGCGCCCTCGCCATGCTGGTCACTTTTGGCGTCGGTCAATGGGTCGGGCATTACGTCTGAGGCGCCCTGCACGCAACGCGGCCACGCCTATCCTGAAGCGATGAACACGCCCGACTTCGCTGACATCGGCGAACTCTTGACCCGTCCCGGTTCGAGCACTGCCGGGGCCGCTCGATGAGCGACGTCAGAACCGTTCCCGCGAACGGACTGGAG